>Ga0070706_100002546_pt1 | contig 18327 bp, 15 predicted proteins | sample KBSK5501metaG_FD_65476 | JGI IMG/M metagenome (GOLD analysis project Ga0070706, IMG submission 65476) | Corn, switchgrass and miscanthus rhizosphere microbial communities from Kellogg Biological Station, Michigan, USA - KBS K5-50-1 metaG | ecosystem: Host-associated > Plants > Roots >... | reverse complement strand
GAGTATCAGGACGTCGTTAACAAAGCCCAGGCGCTGGCCAAACAACCGTTTGCTGCGCCAACCATGGAGCTCTCTCCGGATCTCCAGCACCTCGACTACGATCAATACCGTCGCATTCGCTTTCTGACGGACCATGCAATTTGGCCGGGGGCGCCGTATCGCCTCGGCTTTCATCATCCGGGGTATCGTTCTACGACACCTGTTTTGTTCCATGAAATTGAGAAGGATCGTCTTCGCGATATCGCCTTTTCGCCTGCCTACTTTTTCTATGAGTCACCAATCAACTTCAGTGGGCATGAACAATTCGTAGGTTTTCGCGCTTACGTCCCGGAGAAGCGGCCTGGGGTATTGGACGAATTCATTGTGTTCCAAGGGGCCAGCTATTTTAGAGCCGTCGCCAAAGGGGTTGATTGGGGGTTGTCTGCACGCGGTCTTGGCGTGAATACCGGGATCAGCGTGCCAGAAGAATTTCCAATCTTCCGGGAATTTTGGATGCGAAAACCGAACCCTGGAGACGATGCCTTGCAGTTTTATGCGCTGTTAGATGGGCCGAGCGTGACCGGAGGCTATCAATTCTCGGTCAAATACGGCGAGACAACGGTCGTCGATGTCAAAGCAACGGTTTTTATCAGGCAGAAACCTCAGGTGCTGGTCTTTGCGCCTCTGAGCAGCATGTTTTATTTCGGCGGTAACACAGTAAACAAACCGATCCTGAAACCCGATTATCAGCCAACCGGTAAAATGGATTTTTCCATGAACAAGACAGACTTCAACCGGCGCGAGTTCCGTCCTCAGGTTCATGATTCGGATGGGCTTTTGATGGATACCACTTCTGGCGAAAAGATGTGGGTACCGCTGGATAATCCGCATGCAGTCAGCGTCCGGCGTTTCTCCAGCGTCGTCTCTTTTTCGCTGGTTCAGCGGGACCGCGACTTGGACGACTATCTTGACCGCGAAGCTAACTATCATCGGCGGCCGACCGTCACTGTGCATCCAAAAGGCGATTTTGGACCTGGGTTTGTCCGTCTTTTGGAATTTCCGACTGCGGATGAATATACAGACAACATTGGGGTTGGCTGGGAGCCACAAGCTCTCCCAGAGCCGGGCGGGCATATCGAGCTTGCCTATCAACTGTTGTGGAGAGGAGACGAACCGGACACCGACCAGTTCCGCGTCGTTTCGACGAGTATCCGGCCTAACCCTGGTGCGAACGAGACGCGGTTCCTGGTCGAGTACGCCAAGCCGGAGAAAGGGGAGACTATCCCCGTAGCCGAGTTAAGGCCGCTGATTCAAACTGGTGACGGGGGACAGGTCAAAGATATCGAGTTCACGCCGACCAACCGGGGTTGGCTGATTGGGTTTACGGTGTTCAATCCAAATGCGTCTCGGCCGCTCGACCTTAGTTGCGTCATATTGCGCCGGGACGTATTTTGCTCTGAGAAATGGCAGTATCTCCTGAATATCTAGCCCTCCTTCGAACCGGTGTCCGCTCGTCGCCGGAATGGAAAGAGGCGTGGGACCGGATCAACGACTATCTGATCGCGTTGAACATGCCACCGAACGTCGATCGTGAGTTGATCCTACTGAATAGTTTCGAACGAGCTATTGCTCGCAAAAGGGAAGAACCGTTTGCGCCGGCGACACAGCTGGCGTTCGAAGAAGCGCAAAAGACGTTGGACCATTCGCTGGGACATTTTGTCCATGAAGAAGTGCCAGAAGAGCGCCGCTCGATTGAGGAACGAGTGCGACTTTACCTGGTTGAAAACATCGACAAAAGCCTGCTCAAAAAAGAACAGATCTCTGAGCAAGTGCAACAAGCACTTAAAGAAGTGCGGCTGCAACCTGCGCCTCGGTTGCAAGGCGCGAGTATCACGCCAAAGCCGCTTGAATTCTCCAGGGCAGGAAAAGCAATAATCCAGGCTGCTGATAAGCTGTCACCGATTGGCGCGAACCGGGTATTGGGGTGGGTGATAGGCCTGATAATTCTTGGGATTCTGATTTATCTGAGTTTATAGAGCTGCAACGGGCACGAGGCCGAGCTAAAGCTCGGCCCCACCGGTGATAGACCCTATCGCAATCGCACCCCGCCTTCCCCGTCGAATCTTGGCGTGGAACCTGCTTTTAAATCCAGTTGGTGTCCAAGATTCGAATGCACAATGCCTCCGGTTAGCTGGACTTTCTTTCCTTTTAAGCGTAGGCGGATTATAGGTTTCCGCGCGGCGGAATCCTTTGAACAATTCGGGGTTACGTGCGTCAGAGAAAAGGCACATTTTTATGAGCGGAAAAACCAGATCGATCAGCCTTGTTGAAGCCGGGCGTTCTGCAGCACTTCAAGAGGCTTTTCAGGCGGAAATCAGAAAGCGTCGCTGGAGCGTCGGGTTGGTGACGCTCGGTATTTCTGTTGTGGGAATTTGGTTAATGTCGGACATGTTGGGTGCGACAGGCTGGAGTGCCTTGGCCGTTGCTCAACTCGGGGTCTTCGCGGTACTTTTCACCGCCCTGGCGTTCGGATTTACCCAGGCATTCGTGGGGTTCCTCGCGCTCGCGGATGGTCACGAACCATATAAGATCACAAACACGCTCGACCAACAGACGCCACTTGCTTCAACGGCAGTCGTAATGCCTGTTTACAACGAGGACGCGAAGACGGTTTTTGGAAATATCCGAGCTCTCTACGATTCGTTGGGAGGACGCGGTGAATTGGAAGCATACGATTTTTACGTGCTCAGCGATTCCACCGATCCTGCTAAAATCGTCGAAGAAGAGATGGCTTGGGCAGATCTTTGCCGGCAGACCACTGGGTTTGGAAAGATTCACTACCGGCGCAGAAAACTTCCGGTAAATCGTAAGAGCGGTAATGTGGCCGATTTTTGCCGCCGGTGGGGGCATCGCCACCGTTACATGGTGGTGCTGGACGCCGACAGCATCATGACTGGTAAAGCGGTCTCCTCACTGGTCCGCATGATGGAGACTAATTCGCGAGCGGGAATTATCCAGACAATGCCGCGTTTGGCGAAGGCGGAGACTTTGTTCGGCAGAATTCAACAATTCGCTTCGCGTTTATACAGTCCGATCTTTGCAGCCGGTCTGAACTTCTGGCAGCAGGGATCAGGAAACTATTGGGGGCATAATGCCATTATTCGCGTCGCGCCTTTCCTGGCGAGTTGTGGTCTTCCTGGCTTGCCGGGGACGGAACCGTTGGGCGGTCGCGTGCTCAGTCACGACTTTGTTGAAGCGGCCTTGATGCGCAATACCGGCTGGGATGTCTGGTTTGCGTACGACCTGGAAGGCAGCTACGAAGGGCTGCCGCCCAATATCACGGAATATGTGAAGCGCGACCGGCGCTGGTGCCAGGGCAATCTGCAGCATATGTGGTTCCTGCTGGCGCGGAATGTTAAGCCGATCAGCAGGTTGCACTTGATTCAGGGCGTCTTGGCGTATGCGTCCTCTCCATTGCTGGCTTTGTTTGTTCTTTTGGGGGCGCTCCAGGCGATGCTGGCGCATCTGCATCACAAGTTGGAACTATTTCCAGCCGCTTCGGCGACTGTTCTCTTCTTGCTTACATTGGCCTTGTTGTTTGGGCCAAAGATCTTGAGTCTTGTCCACGTTTTTTCGAGACCTGAAGAAGTCAGGGGTTTTGGTGGAGTGAGGCGCATACTGGCTGGTGCTGTTTCGGAAACGTTGTTTTCGATCGTAGGCGCACCGGTGCTTGTGTGGTTCCACACCCGTTTCGTTTTGCGCAATCTGGCCGGGCAAACCGTGAGCTGGAACACTCAGTCTCGCGATGGGGGTACGGGCCCGCGCTGGTGGGATATCGTCCGAGAATACTGGCCTTTGCCGGTGGCAAGCATTCTGTTAGGCGGTGCAGCGTGGTGGATCGGTCCTGGGTATTTTGCGTGGATCTCGCCTCTCCTGATCGGATTGCTTTTGTCTGTGGTTGTGGTTCAAGTGAGCGGCCGTCATGGGATGTTGCGGGGGCTATTTCTGACGCCGGAAGAAATCGAGCCCAACCGTGAGCTTTCACCGCGAGCGAACCTCCAGTTGCGTGACGGAGACCAGTTCGTCAATGCAATCGTCGATCCCTTCTATAATGCGGTCCATGTCGCGCTTCAGCGTGAACGAGGTAACCGGTCTGCGGGGGTTGAGGAGTATATCTCGTCGCTGGCCGACAAATTGTTCAAGGGAGGTCCTGGCGCATTGAGCGCGTCCGAAAAACGCGCGCTCCTCGCTAACGGCTCTGTATTAGCGCGTTTGCACGCCCTGGTTTGGAAGACGCCTGCGCAGTTGTTAAATCCTGTTTGGGTGAAAGCATTGAGGCAGTACGCAGTTGGCAGAGCAGATGTACCGCCAATTGAGCCCTCAACGGCAGCGGCGTAGAGTAAACAACGCCGAGAACGCCGACATCGCCGCGAGCTGATAAGCATGGTAAGCGCACTGAAGGGCGGCAGTCCCTGCCGCCAAGACCCGCGCTGTTACCATTCGGATGCTAACGAGGATGCTTCTCCGCCAGAGGCGCTTCCAGCTCGACGCTGATGCGGCTGTTTGAAAGCGCTCGATGCTGGGCCCCGAAATTGATACCAATAGTCTGGTGACAGATTCGCGTCCCCAGAATTCCAGGCGAAGGCTGGACAGTCAGGTAGTCAATATCGAGCTTACACTGACGAGCATCATTCAGGGGGTCGCGCTTTCTTTTTTAACAGAAAATTCGCGTGTTCCCCTGACCCAACTCAGATTCGAATACTGGATCTACATGGTAAACGGCTTGCTGATCCTGTTTTTATTCTGGTCAAGATCTGTAGTGCACACCTTAACCGTAATCCGGTGGCCGATTGAGTTTAGTCACAATTTCCTCTATATCGGGTGCACGTTGTTTGAAGCGATTGCGTTTACCGAAGTTCAGGACCCATTTCTCTGGTATCTCTTTAACGCGATCTTCGCATTTGCGGTCTGGATCCTGTTCATTGTCGATACCCGGATGATCCAGAGGCAACAAACCAGGACAACTGAGTTAGGCTCAAGAATCATGAGCGACCAGCGAATAAACATCCGGCTATTGATACCAGGTTTTATCTTTTACCCGTCGATCGCAGCGTTCTCCATCGCAGTACGGCCGGACGTTTTTTTGGCAGGGCGAATGCACGTGGTTTTCGGAATCACTCAATTTCTGGCTCTATTGGCCTATCTGATTTATGTGCTTCGCTTTTTCGCGCTGCTTGCGCGCTTAATGGTGCCGGTGGACCGGGCTGATATAGTCGAAGGGCGGTCAAGCGAACGCTCGACAAAATGAGGAACGCGGTCTTTCTTTACACCCTTCTCGATGAAACGAGCGATCATTGGAGGGGTGGTAGCGATTGTTGCCATCGCACTCGGCGTTTTTCTTCTTTGGCAATGGAACCAGAAAGCGATTCCGGCTGGTCAGGTCGCGCCGGCAAACTCTGTTTTCTACGCTGAGGTTCCGCATCTGAATGAGACGGCCAAACGATGGTCCAAAACAGCTTTTTACCAGATGTTGGCCGAGCCGTCGGTGCAGCGCTTTCTGAAGCGACCTTTGGCAAAAGTGCCGGCAAAGATTCAGAATGCGTGGGCAGCTGTGGCAAGATTGCATCCGGGTGCTCTTTTTTTCAGTGCAATTGACCCTGACAAGGAGGATTGGGTCCTTGGCATCCAGAGTTCGGCCGGGCATATCGCGTGGTTGAAAGAGGTTGGGACGATAGGAACTAATATATTCGGCCGGCAAACCAAAGAATTGCCAGCTGCGGGAAACGCCGACTCAGACGATCTGGTTGCAATCAAGGCGGGGTCCTGGGTCTTGCTCGGGCGCCACGCTGATACCTTACGTCAGGCCATTGAGAACACGAAACGTGCAGGCGGCGGGATTCAATCGGCACAATCGTTTCAAGAATGTCTGGCGAATGTTCCTGCCGAGCGGGATCTCCTCTGTTTTCTGCAGAACGGTCCATCGTTTGATCTGAAGCAGAAAGTTCCGGGTCAACTCCTTCAGCTGCGTGGGACCGGCGAGATTCGTGCTGTCCTGGCAACTAGCGTATTCGAAGGAGCGCGCATCCGGGACACAGTTTTTACTTACACGGAAAACAATGAGAAATCGGTACCGTTTGAACGCCGGGCTTTGGCCATTACTAGCCCTGGAACGATTGGTTATCTCGCTGCGCGAGCCGGGTTATCAGGATTGTGGCGGCTGAGCGACCAGTTTGCGGATTCCTGGCCGATTGCGGAAACGTTGCGGAACTATCTCGATGAAGCTCGGTCTTTCGGAATCGATCCGGAAGATTTTGATAAGCTTATTTCGACGTTCGAAATCGTCGTGGATCGCGACGAACGGACCGATGGACTAAACATCCTTTTGCTTCTAAGGGTGACGGATCCGGATCGGTTTCAGCGCGTCATCGACGACGTAGCAAATCAAAAATTTCCCGATAGCTGTTCGAAGATCGATATTTCAGGAATACCTGCTTACAAGATGCAGTTGAACGCGCGCGCGTCCATCGTGTTTGGTGTGATCGGACACGAATTGTTGGTTGCCGGAAATGCCAACGTCTTTTCTGAGGCAGTGACACGGATGCACGCGGGCGTCGTCGGATTAGAAAGAAACGACCAATACAAACAGGTCACTGGTCTGGTTGCCCAGCCGGACGGCTTATTTGTGTATGTCGATGCTAAGAATGGATTCGAAAGATTCTACAACGCGTCTCGACCGATGCTTGCTTTTGGCGCTGCATTGATCCCTTCCCTGGCGGAATATATGGACGGCTCTGCCCTTCCTGAAACTGAGGAGGTAAGCCGTCACCTCAGTCCGATCGTGCTTTGCCGGCATTGGGTGAAAAACGGAGCGATCGATGAATCGGTTGGCCCCGTGACCGCGTACGAGGGCTCAGCCCTTTTGCTAGGCGCCGCTATCACAATGGGAATCTTGAAGTGAGTGTGAGTGCTGGTGTGAGTGTGAGTCGAGCAGCAGGAAGCTCGAATGTCAGACCTCGACGATATTCTAGATTCGAGCTTCGAGATTCCAGATTCCCCTCGTCGCTGGCCTTCCTTCTTCCGTTAGCGGCGTTTCCCGCCTCGCACTCACACTCAAAGCACCGGCTTCTTTTTCAACATCGCGACGAATGCTCGCGAGGCGGAGTTGTGGTTTCGGCTTCGTCTTTGGATCACGCCGATCGGCCGCCACATGTCGGCGGACTCAATTTCAACGGCAACCAGGCTGCCCAACTGGCATTCTTCCTCTACGGTCGCCGACGGAACAATCGAAATACCGTCCTCGATTTCGACTGCCCGCTTGACCGTCTCGATATTGTCGAACTCCATTGAGCGTCGAATGGTAACTTTGTTTGTCTTGAAAATTCGGTCGATCGCTTTGCGCGTCGGCTGATCAAACGCGAACGAAATAAATCGCTCCCGGTCCAAGGCGTTTATCGACACGCTCCGACGCTTGGCTAACCGATGAGTAGGAGGGCAGATCAATACGAGTTTATCTTTCCACAAGTTTTCCAGTGACAACCCCCTGCGCCGCACCGGAAACGCAACGAGTCCGAGGTCGGCTCCACCTTCAGATACTCGCTGGTACACCTGAGCGGATCGCAAGTACTCCACCTTTACATCCACTGACGGATAGGCTTTGCGGAACTGTTTCAGATTTCGCGGCAACTCGTGTAACCCGATACTGTAGACTGTTGCAATCACGAGTTCACCTGCAACCACAGACTGCAGCTCCTGCAAACGATCGCTAAGACTGTCGTAGGCGCGCAGAATTTCTTTGCTGGCGTTCAAGAACGCTCGGCCCTCGGTCGTGACAGAGAAGTGCTTCTTTCCTCGCTCGATCAGCGGTACTTTGAATTTTTTTTCAAGCGCCCGGATTTGTTGACTTACCGCGCTTTGCGTGATGGCATTCAGTTCGGCAGCTTTTGAAAAACTCGCCGTTTCGACAAGCTCGCAAAAGATCTTAAATGTTTCGATCTGCATTGACGGCCGTTGATCCTTGTGTGCGCACAGAATAAGTTCTGCTAATAGACCAGTCAATGGAACCTGAAGAGATTGCCGCGAATCTGGAAAAGGTGCGGACGACCGTCGCCGAGGCCGAGAAGAAGAGCGGACGCACCGCGGGAAGCGTTGAACTGGTTGCGGTGACCAAGACGCATTCTGCCGAGGTGGTGCAGCGTGCGGTCGATGCGGGTCAGCTTTTGTTCGGCGAGAACCGCGTCCAGGAGGCAAAAGCGAAGATTTCCGAGCTCCCGTCGAAGTTGCGGTGGCACTTGATCGGTCATCTGCAAAGCAACAAGGCGCGCCTGGCCTTGACGCTTTTCGAGATGATTCACGGCGTGGACTCGATTGATCTTTTGCAGCATCTGAACCGTGTGGCCCAGGATCTCGGCGTCTTTCCGCGTGTTTTGTTGCAGGTGAATGTCGCTGGCGAATCCTCCAAATTTGGTTTCCCGCCGCAAAAGCTGTGGAGCGAGGTCGAGTCCATCGTGCAAATTGATCGGGTCCAGATCGAAGGGTTAATGACTATTCCCCCGCTTGTGGCTTCTTCCGAGCATTCGAGGAAATATTTTGTGCAATTGCGGGAGCTTCGCGATCGCCTGGAGCGAGAGTTCAGATTCCCTCTACCGCATTTGTCGATGGGAATGACTGCCGACTATGGAGTTGCTATCGAGGAAGGGGCGACGTTGGTACGGGTCGGAACGGCAATTTTTGGAGAAAGGCATTAGGAATCCACCTCCGCCAAGGCTACGTCGGACAGGCCGCCGGAATTGAGGATGCGAGATGGCGAAATGGGAAAGACGAACGGGGAGCTAACCGACCGACTGTTTGCGCTTCACGCCCAATGCTTTAACAACGTCGGGCAAAGGCAGGCAGTTGATGACGTCTTTGCTGGTCAGCCAGCCTTTTCGGGCGGCTTGAATGCCGAACCAGAGATCCTGCAAACCGCGGGTGGAATGGGCGTCCGGATTAATGGAACAGAGTACGCCCTGTTCCGTAGCGAATTTCCAATAGCGCCAGTCCATATCGAGCCGCCGGGGATTTGCGTTCAACTCGATGATCGTCTTCGTCCGAGCGGCGGCTTGAATTATATCGGCAAGATTTACCTGATAAGGTTCGCGAGAAAGAAGCAAACGTCCCGAGGGATGTCCCAGCATGGTGACGTACGGATTTTCCAGCGCTCGAATCATTCGGTCCGTCATCTCTTTTTCGGGCATTGTGAATGATCCGTGGATGCTGGCTACCACGAAGTCGAATTGTGCCAGGATCTCATCCGCGAAATCGAGGTTTCCGTCCTTGAGAATGTCGCATTCAACGCCGGCAAAAAGCTGGAAATCTTTTCCAAATTTCTTGTTTAGCTTTCTGATTTGTTCGACCTGCGCCAGAAGCTGTTTTTCGTCGAGACCATGCGCTTGAAACGAGCTCTTGCTGTGATCCGCTATCCCGAGATACTCCATCCCGAGCTCTTGCGCGGCTGTGGCCATTTCTTCGAGCGTATTACGGCCGTCGCTCGCGGTTGTGTGATTGTGAAATGTGCCGCGCAGGTTGTGTAGCTCGATTAGTTTTGGTAGTGTTCCGTTTTCTGCAGCCTCAATCTCCCCAAGATTCTCGCGCAGTTCCGGCGCGATATAGTCGAGCCCCAGAGCACGATAGAGATCTCCTTCCGTATGAATTTCCGGGATTGGTTTCGGAGGCTTTTTTGAATCAGGTAGTGGCCCGAGCCGGTACTCATTGAGTGTCCAGCCGTTTTGCAGAGCTCGTCCACGGAGAGCGACGTTATGATCCTTGTTGCCAGTGAAATAGCCCAGAGCAAACGGAAATTCTTTGTTTGCCACTACGCGGAGGTCGGCCTGTATGCCGCTTTTGAGCAAAACACTGCTCTTAGTCTCGCCTCTGGCCAATACGCGATCGATTTCTTTGTGAGCAAGGAAATGGTCGGTGATCCGTTCTGGCTCTTTTGTAGCAATCAACAGGTCAAGATCGCCAATGGTCTCTCTTCCCCGCCGGAAACTACCACCGGCGGCGATCTGAGAGACAGCGGGATGATCCTTGAAGTGAGCAAGTAGTTCATCCGTCCAGATTTTCGCGTCGGAGAGCAGGAACCGTCCGGACCGTTTCCGTCGTTGCTCGATTGCGCGCAAAAGATTTGCGGCAGTCTTTTCTCCAAATCCGGCCAACTCGGCAACTCGTCCATCCACACACGCTGCCTCGAGGTCCGCAATGGTGCGGACATTAAGCCGTTCATAAAGGGCTTTCACTTTCTTGCCCGCCAGGCCTGTGAGCTCGAATAGCTCAAAGATGGTCGGTGGAAATTCGGCGTGGAGCTTTTCGAAGTATTCCAGCTGTCCAGTCGTTACGTATTCAGAGATTTTCTTGGCTATCGCGTCGCCGATACCGTCCAGCTCTACCAGAGTGTTTTCCTGGACGAGTTGTTCGAAATTACCGGAAAAAGTCTCTAGAGCTCGGGCGGCATTTGTATAGGCTCGTATCTTGAAAGGGTTTTCACCCTTCAACTCGAGTAGTCGCGAAATCATTTCCAGTAGCTCAATCGTCTGTTCCTTATTTTTCATCTCGCGCTTTCTACTGATGAGTCGATCCCGCGGCTGGTAACCCCTGAATGCGTGTTCCCGTTACGACGCCGTGCCGGGAAAACCAGCCTTCATTTACTTCCAAGGCGAAAGCAATTTGATCGGAGGTGCTCGGCACAGGGGTTTCGTCGAAAGGTCGGAGCGATTTGATCTCAACGATTTTTCCTGCTGGATCAATATATGCGATTGAGAGCGGGATTTTGGTGTTCCGGCTCCAGAAAGCGGCAGTCTTTGGATGGTCAAAAATAAAGAGCATGCCATGGTCATCAGGCATTGAGTCACGAAACATAAGGCCGCGCTCCGAAGTCAGGGGTGTATCAGCAACCTCCGTATTTAGAACGTTAGACTTGATGTGCAACTGCACGGTGGCCAGACGAAAGGCGTTAGGGGTTTGCTGTTCTTCGCAAGCCGCCAAGCAGCAGGCCAAACACAAGCCAATCAATCTCGCGGACCAAACTAGCGTGCCAGCAAACGAGAAAAGCCCATCGACGTGCGACAAAGTTCGAGGGGTACCGAAGGGTATCTTTACAGTGAACAATCTACACATCAAGGAAACCATGACCTGACCTTAATGCTCCAGCGCGCGCTTAATGTCCAACGCCTGTTCCAATGCTTCTTCCGGGGTGGGTTGGAGGACACAGTAGTGCCCCATTTTTCTACCTGGACGTCCCTCGAGCTTCCCGTAGAGATGCAGCTTAGCAGATGGCCGGGAAAGGATCGGCAGCAAGCTGGGCGGCTGGCCGTTAGTCCAGAGATCACCCAGCAGGTTTACCATCACAACCGGACTGAGCAGGGCGGTGGAACCGAAAGGCAAGCCACAGACCGCCCGGAGTTGCTGCTCAAACTGGCTGGTGACGCAGGCATCGAAAGTATAGTGGCCAGAGTTGTGCGGTCTGGGCGCGAGCTCGTTTACCAGCAGCTCGTTTTCTTTGTTAAGGAAGAACTCCACAGCAATCAAGCCCACGACTCCAAGCGAAGAAGCGATTTCTTCGGCTATCTGCTGGGCGTGCGATTGGATCGTTTTGCTCAAGCGCGCCGGAACGATCGTATAGTCCAGGATGTGCCGTGTGTGGACATTCTCGGCGACGGGAAAGGCTAAGACCTGTCCCGACTCATTGCGTGCGCAAACGACCGAGAGCTCGCACTGGTAATCGATCCATTGCTCGACTACCGCCCGTCTCGCCATTAGAGCGAAATTGGGAGTATCGCCTGGACGGATCTTAACTTGGCCCTTTCCGTCATAGCCGAAATCGGCGGTTTTCATCACGGCCGGTTTACCGATGCGTGTGATCGCCTGGTCCAGTTCAGTTTGGTTTGTAACGACCTCGAACAAGGCGGTCGGGTAACCGTTCTTTTTGAGAAACGTTTTTTCCCGTTCGCGATTTTGACAAATGTGCAAAACCTCGGAGCGAGGGTGTACCGGTTTCTCTTTGGAGATCCGATCGACGACAGCGGCCGGGATGTTTTCGAACTCAAAGGTCACGACGTCGACCGAATGAACGAACTCGTCGATCAACGAGGCATCGGTATACGCTCCCGTGAACTCGCGATCAGAAATCTGCCCTGCCGGACTGTCAGGGGACGGCTCAAACGTGTGGACACGGTATCCCATTCTGCGAGCGGCGATACCGAACATCCGCCCGAGCTGGCCGCCTCCGAGCAAACCGATTGTTGACCCTGGTGGAATCATTGCGAGTGCTAGTTTGAGTGCGAGTTAGTTTAGTGCAAGGCTACCACTCACACTCAAACTAGCACTAGCACTCATAATATGTTGTCTGACTGGGAAATTAAGGCGCGGTCGCATCGCTGTTCTCGGACACAGGAGAAGTTTCAGGACGGAGAGACGATTTATACCCTCCTGTTTAGAGATGGCGCAGGATTTCGGCGCGAGGACGTCTCGGAGAAGGCGTGGCAAGCGCTCCACGGTGAGCCTGCACCATTCTCATTTTGGAAGTCGAAGTACGAACCGCCGCCTCCGCCTGCACCGGAGCCGCTACCGAAAGAATCGGTCGAGGAGTTGCTTCGCCGGTTGATTCAAGAGGACCGCCCTGAACATACAAATACGCGGTACGTCCTTGCGGTGATGCTTGAGCGAAAGCGCACATTGAAGCAGGTCGATACACAGGAAAGCGGTCAGGAACGAATTTTAATTTATGAGCACGCAAAAACCGGAGAGGCCTTCCTGATTGCCGACCCGCGCCTGAAACTCGATCAATTAGACGCAGTGCAAGAGGAGGTGCTGGGTCTTTTAGGAACGCCGACATCGCCGACATCGCCGGCAGCGCCGGCAACTGAATCGTAGCGGAACAATGCAGCTTCTAACCAACACCGAAAGCTTGAAAGCATCCCAACGCGCATCGTCCGATGTCGGCGTTGATGGCATTGTTGGCATTCCCTTATACCTCGCCCCGATGGCAGGGGTGACGGACTCTGTCTTTCGCAGGCTATGTAAAGAGAACGGTGCGGACGTTTTGGTGACTGAGTTCGTCTCCGCTGACGGAATTCTCCATCGGAATCAACGGACCCGGGAAATGATTGGGTTTCGTGAAGAAGAGCGGCCGATTGGTGTCCAATTGTTTGGAGCCGATCCAGAGAGGATGGCGGACGCCGCTAAGGCAGTGATGGATTGGGCGGCGCCCGATTTTGTGGACCTGAATTTCGGTTGCCCGGTGAATAAGGTTGTCTCGAAGCACGGGGGCTCTGCGTTACTGAAGGATTGTCCTTTGCTCGAGCGGGTTGCTTCCGCGGTGGTTAAGGCGTTGGATCCGTTTCCGGTAACGGCAAAGATCCGGTTGGGTTGGAATCAAGAAATGATCAATGCAACAACGACCGCAACCATCCTGGAGCATTGCGGGATTCGAGCGGTTGCGATTCACGGCCGAACCAAGGAACAAGGTTATTCCGGTGAAGCAGATTGGAAGGTAATTGCCGAGGTAGCCTCAAAAGTAAAAATCCCGGTGATTGGCAACGGCGATATTCGTAGTGTAGATGACGTGGTTCTGCGCCTCGCCACTACAAAAGTCCGAGGACTCATGATTGGACGAGCTGCGATGACTGCGCCTTGGATTTTCCGGCAGGCGAAAGTCTTCTTGAGCACCGGGGAAGTATTGGCTGAGCCATCTCTCGAGGAGCGTTGGGCTCATGTGCTAAGGCACTGCCGAATGGCGGTCGAAGAATCGGATTCAGAGGAGCATACGATGGCGGCACTACGCGGGCGTTTGATGGCTTACTCGAAAGGGATGCCCGGTGGCCGCTTGGTACGCGGTGAATTGCAGCAGGTGAAGTCGCTGATGCAGCTTGAATGGATCGCTGAGAGGCATTTGAGGAACGCCGTCAACGCCGACGGCGCCGTCAACGCCGGCACCGCCTTGAATGAGGCAGAGCCAAGTGTAGCACTGTAGTTTACTCAGGGCGGCGCTTCCGTCTTCGCCAAGGCTTCGGCGAGGCACAGCCGTCGCTGCCGCTGCTACAGGGATCCTGACCGCCTGGAAAAGCTCCTCAGGTTCTGCGAGGAACGCATTGACGTGAAGTTAGTCGCTCGCTTTGGTGGGCCGAACAACCATCTCAACCGGACCGGCAAATACCTAACTGAGAACTTGGACTCATCTAGCCGCTTTCGCTTCACACGGGACCAAGCATTTGATAAAACGTCCAGGTCGCAGCGGGACCTGTGGAAATAGACCTCTGGAAATGCCGATCCAGTGGCGTGGAAGACGGCTGGAACGGAGTCGAGCGCCAGCCGAATCCAGTCTGCCGAGCGTCTTTGCCTCTCACCTTTAACTTCTCACCTCTCACTCCGCCTCTTGCGGCACGACAAAAGCGAACCTGGAGCCCGGCGTGGTAAGCCGCCAGAGGCGTAGAGTCAGAACAGTTGCCGCGAGGAAAAGACCGGTCGCAAGGCCGATCCATATTCCTGCCGCTCCCAGGCGCCATGTAAAAGCAGTGAGATAGCCGACAGGGATAGCGAAAAGCCAATAGAAACCGAAAGATAGCACCATTGGGATCCGGACATCTGCCAATCCGCGGAGAGCCCCGATCGCTGTGACCTGAACGCCGTCGGCAACCTGAAACAGCCCAGCAACAATAAGGAGCGTGCCGGTTAAGACAATTACATCGGGGTCACTCGTGAAACAGCCGATGATCGAATACCGAAAAAGGGCATAGCTGATTGCGAACAGAGCCATTATGCCTGCCGATAACCCCAGTCCGCCGGTGCTGATCGTTCGTACCAGGGCGTGCTGACCGGCGCCGATCGCTTGACCTACGCGAACGCTAACGGCTTGTGAGACACCAAGCGGGAACATGAACGTTGTGGCTGCGCACGTGATCGCAATCTGATGTGCCGCCAGCGCCGTTGTACTGATCCAGCCCATCAAAATGGCGGCGCTGGAAAACGCGCTGCTTTCTGCTAAAAGTTGCAACCCGGTTGGCAATCCTAGCGTTACCAACGATCGCAATGTGGGCAGGTCCAAGTGAGCAGGTGAAATCGTTGAGGCTGGTGTTCGTGTGATGTAGAGGCAGTACCACAGGGTACCTGTCATCGTCACAATCCTGGACACTAAGGTTCCGCACCCGGCTCCCACCAGGCCGAGTTTTGGTGCACCGAACTGGCCGAAAATAAAAATCCAGTTCAAGAGAACGTTCAGCCCGACGCCTACATACATCATGATCATTGGGAAGATCGGTCTCGATAAACTTTCACAGAAGCTTTTAGCGCTGATAAAAACGAGCGCCGGGATCAGCGACCAACCCATCAGCATCATAAATGGTCTCGCCGTTTCGAGGATCTCCGGTGGCTGTCCGAGCAGAAAGAGCCAAGGCTGAGAGATCGACAGAATTATCGCGACGGCGCCTCCAACAAAGACGGCAAACCAAACGGAACCTCGCAGAACCGCTCGTTTTGCGTCATCCATCTCTGCTCCGTGTGCTTGCGACGCCAGAACGCCAACAGACGCGAGCAGACCGATCCCGAATACGAACGCCAGATTTACCAGACTATTCGCGAAAGCAGCCGCGGCCAGCGGTGTCACTCCGACATGTCCCACCATTAAAGTGTCCAGCAGTCCCATCAACATCTGGCCGACCTGAGAAGCAGTGATCGGAAACGCGAGTCGCGCAGTCTTCCGAAGCTCCCGGAATATGGAAGGGGCGGTCGACATAGGACCGGAAAGGAAAACGAGAATGGGCGAGGATGCAAGGGGGAGGGAAGTGTCGGCGTATCGGCGGTATCGGCGTGTCGGCGTGTCGGCGCATCGGCGCTTCAGCACGACCTCGTGAGGCAACCACACGCATGAGTCCGGCAACTGCCGGATGAAGCTGGGCCCTACCGATCCTGGGGCTGCCGCGTGTTTTCGCCCAGCACGCCCGTACATCGCACGCCGACACGCGTATACGCCGACACGCCGATACGACCAGAAGCGTCCAACCATTCGAAGTCCTTACGGAATATGGATCGCGGCATCCTGCTTCTACTCATATTAGTTGCGGGCGTCGCACCTTTTCGCTTCCCGAATACAGCTGACGGCCAGAGTTCGGATCCGCTGCCGACCGTAACACCTCAGGCCAGCCCGATGACTTCTCCGTCACCGTCTCCCGGTGCGCCGGAACTGACTCCGCCGGCCAAACCGAGTCCCGCGATGATGCCACCACCCGCGAAGAATCCACCGCCTCTTAACCGGGAAACGATTGTTCGCCTGAAGGTCTTTCTGGATCAGCACTCATTCGGGCCGGGGGAGATTGACGATCGCTGGACCAATCTCTGTGCGAACGCGCTGCGGCTCTATCAATCGGCAAGCGGCACGAATGCGACTGGCCAACTAGACCCTCAGCTGGAGCAAGAAATAAGCGGACTATCGCGGTTGTACGTCACCTACCAGATTAAGCCGGAAGATTTTAACTGGGTTGGCAAATCGCCTTCTAAGCCCGCTGCGCAAGCAAAGCTAAAAGCAATGCCATATCCGTCGATTGCTGAGTTTGTAGCAGAACGTTTTCATACAAATCAGCCGTTTCTCGCCAGTCTGAATCGAGGGAAAAACCTTAGCCGCATCCGCGCTGGTGACACTGTCCAGGTCCCGAATGTTCCACCATTAGAGCTGGAGCTTCTCAAGCCGACGGAGGATATCCCACCAAAGCCGGAGCTGAGCACCCGCTCGATAATAGTCGACACGAAAAACAAGGTCCTGGAGATCGTTGAAAATGGAAAGATGCTCGCCGCTTTTCCAATTACTCCTGGGTCAAAACAGCTTCCCGCCCCGGTCGGAATTTGGACGGTAACAAAAATGACAATCTTGCCCTGGTTCCGCTGGGACCGCGCCATGCTGCTGCACGGCAGACGAAGCGGAGAATTTTATAAGATTCACCCAGGTCCTAGAAACGAGGTGGGACTGGTCTGGATCGGCCTGAATAAGAAGGGTATCGGCCTCCATGGAACCAATCGACCCGACTCGATCGGTCGATCAGCCAGCCATGGCTGTATCCGGCTGGCAAATTGGGATGCTGTTTATGTACTTAACTCAATCACCAGAGGCGCGACGGTTCAGATTCGGTGAGTGCCAGAACGCCGGCATCGCCAGCAGTGCCAACATCGCCGACAACCGAAGCTATCGTGATTTCCGAGCGCAAAATAGGTGGGGCCTATTGTGGGAGTTCCACGAGATAGCGGCATGTGCAGCCCTCCCGATTACTCTGTCGGCGATGTTGGCACTGTCGGCGATGACGGCGTTGTTATCGTTTCTCGCCAGCCGATCGGGAATCGTGGTCGGGCAATCAAATCGCCAGTTTCTGAAATACCCCATTTTGGGAGCGAGCAGTGAAAGCATTTGCCACCGAAAAGGCTGCGCATAAACGCGCCGCGAAAAAATGGCTCGCCGCAACGAGGGCATTTCCAGTTCGCCAACCAAAGGGCAAGCATGAAATAGACGAAGAAGGTGATGCTCGTGAGGATGGCCGGAACAAAGAATAAAAACCGAATCTCAAGCACTGCAGCTGCAAAAAGACAGAAGACGATTCGACGCAGCCGGCGATACGAGCTCCAGGATTCCTGATAGCCGGGATCAACCCAGAAAATGGTGGACTGGGGAATCGTTTTCACGAGACGTGTAGCATGTTCGCTGGGTCTTATATTGTCGGATCCTTCGCGAGAGGTGGCAAGGGAGAACGTGTCGGCGTATCGGAGTTTCGGCGTATCGGCGTATACCGAGTGATCATGCTCGCCTCACGCCGATACGCCGACATCTTTTTGCTCCATTGCCGACTTGCGACTGTCGTGCGATAGCGACATTAGCTCCATGGAAACGCTCCGGCGGATTCTGACGTTCATTCGGTTTTCGCATACGATTTTTGCGTTGCCGTTTGCTTTAGGATCGATGTTGGTGGCAGCTCGCGGGCTTCCCAGTTGGCGCGTCATCGTGTTGATTTTGTTGGCCATGGTCTTTGCGCGAACCGCTGCCATGGCGTTCAATCGGATGGCCGACTGGGAGATCGATAAAGAGAATCCTCGAACTGCGGGACGTCACAAATTGATATCGAAAAACGCCGGGTGGCTCCTGGTTACCGTCTCTTCGGTGGCTTTCGTCGTCGTTTGCTGGTTTATCAATCCGCTCTGTTTTTTCTTGTCTCCGGTGGCGCTATCAATCGTGTTTTTTTACTCGCTCACGAAAAGGTTTACCTCGTTCACACAGTTCTTTATCGGGTTAGCTCTGGCCGTTTCACCGGTTGGGGCGTGGTTAGCGGTGAAAGGGGAGTT
>Ga0070706_100002543_pt1 | contig 18334 bp, 21 predicted proteins | sample KBSK5501metaG_FD_65476 | JGI IMG/M metagenome (GOLD analysis project Ga0070706, IMG submission 65476) | Corn, switchgrass and miscanthus rhizosphere microbial communities from Kellogg Biological Station, Michigan, USA - KBS K5-50-1 metaG | ecosystem: Host-associated > Plants > Roots >... | reverse complement strand
CGCTCGGCATAGGCGTTTTGCCAAGGTGAGCGTGGCGTAATGACCGCTTCCCGGATGTTCAACGCCCGCGCCTGACGCGAAAATTGTTCTCCATAGACTTGGTCCCGGTCTCGGATCAGATGCCCTGGCGTCTCCTCCAGCCCGCATGCCTCGACCAGTTGCCGAGCGGTCCACCCCGCGGTCGGATGCTCGGTGACATTGAAATGCACCAGCCGGCGCCGGTCGTGGCTCAGCACCACCAGCACGAACAGGATCCGGAACGTCGCCGTGGGGACGGTGAAGAAATCCACTGCGATCAGATCCTTTGCGTGATTCGTCAAAAACGCGCGCCATGTCTGCGACGGCGGCTTCCGCTGCCGGAGCATGTACTTCGAAACCGTCGCCTGCGATACCGTCAGGCCCAGCTTCAGCAACTCGCCATGGATCCTCGGCGCGCCCCAGAGAGGGTTGGCGCGGCTCATCCGAATCAGCTCTCGGAGCTCCATCTCGATCCCGGGCCGACCGCGTCGGCGTCGACTCTTCCACGCCCAGTAGCACCTGAATCCTTGCCGCTGCCACCCCACCACCGTCTCAGGCCGCACCACCCGCAGGGAACTCCGCCAGCTCTTCCAGAGTCTGGACAGGATGACCCAGAAGGTCCGGTCCATTGCGGTCAGCCGAGGCCGCGGCCGGCGCACCTTCCACACGGCGAGTTGCTGCCGAAGCGCGAGGTTCTCGAGCGCCAGCTCGCGATGTGTGCGAACAGCGGCCCGCACCGTCCCAATGAGGATCCGAAGCCATCTGACCATGACTGGCCAATAGCCTGATCAGTCGGAGAAGCGCAAGAACTTCGCGACGGATGCCTTTCTAGAAAGGACGACGAGGATCGCACCCCAGAGGCGCAGTCGCGCTCGCGATCCGTGCGCCCACCGGCGCTGGCCCCATCCGATCACATGCCCGCACCAGGCAACGGGATGCCAGCGGCTCGGGGGATCGCCAAAAGCAGCGTCGGCAGCGAGGGCCACCAGTAGGACCAGGGCTTCGCGCGTCACGCTGATCCTTCTGCGGCACCGAGCTCAGCGCGTAGCCGGGGCCAGCGCTCGGCGGATAGCAGTGACGATCGATGGATCGCCGTTCGACGCGGCGGTAAGGCGATTTCGCAGCGTATCGACCCTGAGGATCGTGGGCGCGCGCCCATCGGGCAACGTGTCGGCCGCCGGTTGCTGCCAGCGCCGCTTGATGTCGCGGTAGACCGCTAGGTCGCTTGCCTCGTGTTCGGGCTCCCCCTCGCGCCCCCGACGGGCCGCGAACCGGCGCGCGGTCTCCCGCCAATCGTCGCACTCGCAGAGCACGATCACGGGCGTCGCGCCGTGAGTCAAGCAGATGCTGTACACCGCCTGGCGTTTCGGCGACTCCCCGTGCACGGCATCGACGATCACGAGCGACGCGCCCGTGGCGAGCGTCTCCTCGAGCAATCGCGCCATCTCCTCGTACGCGTGATCGCGCACTCGCTCGTAGGCCTCGACGCCTTCCGTGAAGCCACGCGTCTCCGCAACCCACTCCGGGAGACGAATGCCGAGTCGCTGGTACACGTCACAGCTCCTGATGAGCGTCCCTCCGAGCACGGCATGAAGGCGCCCGGCCGTCGTGGTTTTCCCGGACGCAGGCAGGCCGGACATCAGCACGACCGTTGCGCCGCCGCGGTCACGAGTCCGGCTCACGGACGATCAGGCGCGCGGCAGCCCGAGGTAAAAGCTGACGATCCGTTCGAACGTCTCGGGACCGGTCTCTAGCATGCGTCCGCAGTGCAGTTTCAAGGCATCCGGCAGGACGCGGGCGAAGTATTCGTTGGTGTCGCCCCGGTTGATCTTGTAGTTTCGATCGACCTCCACGGTATCGAGCACGAGTCCCAGCGAGGCGAGGACGGGCACGAATGCCTGCATGCGGTCGTCCCGCGGCAGCACGTGCGGGCGCGGCCGGAAGGCGACCAGGGGAATCTCCATCGCGCCCATATAGAGCTGTGCCCGACAGCCGTCCATCACGAGACTGCGGGGACGCACGCGGTCCCAGGCCTCGGCCAGCTTCCAAACGCTCGTCAGGTCCGCCATGTTATCGTCGACCTTGATGCGCGCCACCAACGGTATCGCGCTGAAGGAGTGGGCCGTGGTTTGCCGAGAGCTCGGCGAGGGCCGGCAGATTCTGCTGCTGCGCAAGGGCGGAATCCGCGAGCCCGTGAAGGGATTCAGCATCGAACGCGATGAGTTCTTTCTCTTTCCGACGTACGTCCACCAGAACGGCGACGAACTGAGCGCCGGCGCGCGGGCAGCGCTCCCGGACGTCGAGCGCGCCATGCCACCCGGCGGCCTTCTGCGTCTCGAGTTGTACGCCTCCGTGGCCGCGGTCACCGAGGTCACGGATCTCAACGCGCTGCGGCGACTCGACGGACAGCACGCGCTGGCGTGGTCGGCCGTCGAGCGGCGGTTTCACTATCGGCGCCCGGGGTTGCACATCATCGCCGTGCGCGCGCATCGATTGCCGCAGCCGCTGGTCGTGCCGAACCTGGCGCGCTACGACGGTTGCCGCTCCTGGGTGCCGCTGGAGTCGGAATATCCGACGACGGAATGTCACGCCGTGCTCACGGAGTCGGAGTTCCGTCAGCGCTTGGCGCAGCTTGAGGAGGCGCTGGAGCAGTCGCTGCCATCGCACTGAGGAGGGCGTCGATCTGGTCGGTCACGGCCTGGCGGCCGTCGTGCCGTAGCGTCGACAGCAGGTCGACGCTGACGAGCCGCTCCAGGAGATGGCGCCGGCGGTCGGCATCGCCGACAGCCCTCTGGACCCTGGTCCGCGCGGCACCGAGCAGCGCCACGAGAACCTCCCAATCATCCGGTATGAGGAGCTCCAGCTCGCGCCTCAAGTGGCCCGCCAAGGCCGGGCTTCGGCCGCTCGTCGAGATCGCGATCAACAGATCCCCGCGGCGAACGACGGCGGGAACGATGAAGTCGGACTCGAGGGGAGCGTCCACCACGCTCACCAGGACACCGGCGCGCCGGGCATCGGCGCTCACCTGCGCGTTCACCCGCCGATCAGCGGTCGCCGCCACGACGACGACCATTCATTCAAGATCCGACGGCACGTACGGTCGCTCGACGAGCGTCAGCGCAGCGGTGTCGGCGAGCCGGTCAAAGGCCGGCACAAAGGCCGGACTCACGACCACGACGTACGCATCCGCCGCAAGCAGGCCGGCCGCTTTCCGCGCCGCCACCTTGCCGCCGCCGACGACGAGTGCGCGACGGCCCTGCAGGCGGAGCACGAGGGGATAGAGTCCTCCACCGGCGTCAGCCATCAGGGGCCATCCTCTCCGTGCTCGCCGCCGCAAGCGCCTCGGCCAGCGCGGCGGGACCGGACGCAACGACCGCCGGCTCGAGGCCATACTCGCGCACAGCGCGTGCCGTCGACGGGCTGGAGGCCGCGAGCGCGAGAGCCCGCAACGCTTGGTGCTCTTCCCCGTCAAGAACGCTCAAGAGCCGCCGCACTCGGCCCGGATGCGCAAACGCGATCGCGTGCACGGGGCGCGTGGTGAGCAGTTCGCGGATTCGATCCGCACGCCACTTGGGGCACGCCACGATGGCGACGGGCGGCGCCTCGTGGGGAAGACCACGATGACGCAGGTCGGCGAGGATCGGTGTCTGGCTGTCGGGACTCCCGAGGACGAGGCACGATCCGCCTCCGATGTCCGTCGCCGAATCCCAACCGTCGATCACGAGGTCGGCTCGAACGCCGTGCCTATCCAAGGCGATCATGATGCTTTCGCCATCGGCGACGAGCCGGCAACCGGCGAGCGCGCGCGCGTCCAGACCCAGCGCGGCCAAGCGCGCGAACGCCGCCTCAACTCCGTCTTCATCCGCGAAGACGAGTGTGGTGAACGAGGCAACATCCTTCAGCGCCCGGTCCAACGGCGCCCACGAAGCCGGGGCGCCGCTCTCCAGCGGAGCCACGTGGAGGACTTCAGCGCCGAGGCCCTCGAGCGGCGCGGTCAACGGATCCGGATACGACGCCGGGATGAGGATGCGACGTCCGAACAGCGCGCGATTCTCCGCCCAGCGCATCCGCGCGATCAGTGAGACCACCTCGCCGACAACGAGGATCGCGGGAGGGCGCAACTTGGCTTCCCGCATCCGCTCGGCGATCGTAGTCAGCGTGCCGATCACGATCCTCTGCTGGGCCGTCGTGCCCCAGCGAATGGCGGCGGCAGGCGTGTCAGGCCGGCGGCCACACTCGATCAGCGTACGGACCAAGTGGTCGTGGTTAGCCACGCCCATCAGGACCACCACCGTATCGGCGCCGACGAGGTGCTCCCATTCGATGTCGGCGGTTTCACCGATCGGCCCCGCGCGGCCGGTCACCACCGCGAAGCTGGCCGCGACGCCCCGGTGGGTCACCGGGATGCCGGCATAGGCGGGGACACCGATCGCCGACGTCACTCCGGGCACGACCTCGAACCGGATTCCGCGCTGGGCAAGGTACTCGGCTTCCTCACCGCCGCGACCGAACACGAAGGGGTCGCCGCCTTTCAATCGCACCACCGTCTGTCCGTTCCGCGCGCGCTCCTCGAGCAACGCGTTGATGGCCGCTTGGTCCATCGTGTGCGAACCTGTCTCCTTGCCTGCGTAGAGACGCTCGGCGCGCGCCGGCAGCCGGTCGAGGATCGCGTCGTTGATGCGGTTGTCGTAGACGACTACGTCGGCCATCTCCAGCACACGCGTCGCCTTGAGCGTCAGCAGGCCCGGATCGCCGGGCCCCGCGCCCACGAGATACACGCAGCCGTCGCTCACACAGGCACCGTGGCGGCGTGCTCGTGGCCGGGCATCTGCACCCGGTACTTACACAGCGCGCAGTTCATCCGCGCCTCTCCCCGGAGGGCCTCGCGCTTCCGGTCCTGCAGCACGGTGATGAGCTTCGGGTGCCCATTCAGATAATCGCTCACCCGCACCTCGAGGCCCGGATGCGCGGCCATGAACTCGCTGACCATGCGATGAATGCGGGGAATCAGCACGCCCGTGAACAGGAAGTACGGAACGGCGATGATGCGCCGGGCGCCGAGCGCGGCGCAGCGCGCGAGTCCTTCAGGGAGCGACGGGCTGGTCACACCGATGAAGCAAGATTCGACCCACGGGTACCGTCTCGACTCCCACAAGAGCCGCGACAGCTTGTATAGCTCGCTGTTCGCGTCGGGATCGCTGGAGCCGCGGCCGACGACCAGTATCGCCGTGTCCTCGGGCGGCCAGTCGGCCTCCCGCTCCACGTCCGCCAGTCGTTCGCGCATGATGTCGATCACGAAAGGGTCCAGACCGATGTGACGGCCGTAGGCGAACTCGACGCCGGGGTGCCGTTCCTTTGCCTCGTCCAGCTCGTGCGGAAGCTCAATCTTGACGTGGCCTGCAGCAAGCAGGATGACCGGCAGCACGATCACGCGACGCGCTCCCAGCCCGACGCAGCGGTCGAGGCTCTCGGGTACGAGGGGGGCCGTCAGCTCGATAAAACAGGTCTCGACGCGCTCCGGCCCGAGGTACGGCGTGACGACGTCGCAGAATTTCAGAAATTCGTCGTTTCCAGATTGCTCACGGCTGCCGTGCCCGACCAGCAGGACCACGTCTCCGTTCACTTGCTCCTCCTATCGGCATCTCGAGATTCAAGGCCCACGAGTTTGCTGATCGCGCGCAGGTCCACGGCGTCGTCCACAATATCGGCCAGACGGTCGTAACGATCGATCGCTGACTCCCCAGCACCCCAGCGGTCGTCCGGCCGCTCGCCCTTGCGCGTGGCGAGGTGGACAAGGAACGCGCGACGAAGACCATCATTGGCGAACAGGCCATGCAGATACGTCCCGACCACCGTGCCGGCCCGGTTGGTCGCGCCGTCGAAGTCGCGCACGGCGGCGTCGCGGCGGGAGACGACCACGAAGGGTCGCGTCACCCCGTCACCGTCGGAGCGCCCCGCGTGGATCTCGTAGGCCGCGACATCGCTGCCAGCCGCGCCAGCAAACGGACCAGCGGCGGCCGTTACTTCCGCCCGCACTCGAACGGTCGTCTTCGTCGCCACGAACGTGGTGACGATGGGAAGGAGGCCGAGGCCTGGCGTAGTGTCGGCCTGTGACTCGACATGCTCGGGATCGCGAATCGCCTGCCCCAACACTTGATAACCGCCGCAGACGCCGATAATGGGGCGTCCTTCGCCCGCAGCGGCGGAGATAGCGGTCGCTAGTCCGCTGTCCCTGAGCCACTGGAGATCAGCGATCGTGCTCTTGCTTCCGGGAAGAACGATCGCGTCAGCGGCAGCGAGTTCCGCGGGCGTGCGGACGAAGCGAACCCGAACGCCGGGCTCGCGCGCAAGCGGTTCGAAGTCGTCGAAGTTGGAGATTCGGGGCAGTCGCGCGACGGCGATGTCCACGACGACCGGACCGACCGCTGGCGGGGCGGCGTCGAGATCGAGCGAATCCTCGGCGGGGACCAGACGTTCGGCGAAATGCGGCACAACGCCGAGCACGGGCACACCGGTGCGTGAGGTCAAGACGTCAAAGCCGGACTCAAGGAGCGCGGCGTCTCCTCGAAATTTGTTGATGATGAAGCCACCGACGCGTTTCCGGTCCTCGGCGTCGAGTAACTCTATCGTCCCAAGGAGCGAGGCGAACACGCCACCTCGATCGATGTCACCGACCAGAATCACAACCGCATCGGCGATCCGGGCGATGCGCATGTTGACGATCTCGCCTTCGCGGAGATTGATCTCCGCCGGACTGCCGGCGCCCTCGATGACGATCAGCTCGTACAATCGCCGGAGCCGTGCGAGGCTTTCCTCGACGACGGGAAGCAGCGCCGTCTTCATGCGCCGATACGCTTTGAAATCGACCGTGGTGAGTGCCTGACCGCGGACCACAACCTGGGAGCGATGGTCCGTCTCTGGCTTCAGCAGAATCGGGTTCATATCCACGGTCGGCTCGATGCCGGCGGCTTCGGCCTGCGCCGCCTGGGCGCGCCCGATCTCGCCGCCGTCGACGGTGACGCTGGCGTTCAGTGCCATGTTCTGGGACTTGAAGGGCGCCACCCGGTAGCCTGCGCGCGCGAACCAGCGACAGAACGCCGTCGCGAGCACACTCTTGCCGACGCCCGAGCCGGTTCCCTGGATCATCAGACACGGCGCAAGAGTGCTCATCGGGACGGCGACTCGGCGACGGCAACGGTGACGTTTCCGCTCTTTACCTTCTCGACGACCAACTTCCCACCAGAGACGTGCAGAGCGGCTGGCTCTGCAACGCCCTGAACGCCGACGAACTTCATGGGCGCCTCGGACGGGTTCGGTACGTCGGGCACCGCGTTGAGCGTCGCCTTGTCGCAGAACGCGAGAGGCAAACCCAGACGCTTCGCCGCGTCGACGAGTCCCATCTCGTCTCGCTTGGCATCGACGCTGGCGAGGCCTTTCAGGCTCTTGATCGATAGCCCGTGCTCGAGCAGCACAGCCTCGATCGCGCCCGTGATCTCGTCGGCGTTCGTACCCCGATTGCAGCCGATGCCGGCGACGAGGTTCTTAGGACGCAGAATCACCACCGGGCGGTCGAAATCGCGCACGTCGAGCAACCGGTTCGTGATGACGATCGCCGCAGTGACCGTCGACTCCCGCAGAGCTTCGAGCGACGGCAAGACTTTGACGTTCGACTTCAGGCTGCCCGCGAGGGATGGTGCATTCACACCGGTCAGGTCGACGACGCCGGTCGCGTCGCCGTCGACGAGGGCTGCGCTGACCTTCTTCATCATCTCGAAGTCGTCGACCTGGCCGCCGATCTCCATGGCGATGACGTCGGGCGCGATCGTCTCGTTGACGTCGGTCCCTGTCGTCACCACTGGCGTCGCGCCGGTGCTCGCCGCAAGGCGGCGCGCGAGCGCGTTGGCGCCGCCGAGATGGCCCGAGACGAGGCTGATCGCGAAGCGCCCGGTGATGTCCATGACGACGACGGCGGGGTCGTAGCGCTTGTCTTTGATGTAGTCGGCGATCATCCGGACGACGATGCCCGTCGCCATCAGGAACACGAATCCCTCGTAGGACCCGTAGATCTCGGCGAGGAGTGGCGCGAGCTGCCCCGGGAACACACGGACGCGCGCGCTCGGCTCCAGACCATACTTAGCGGGGACATAGAGCATGGCCTCGGGTTCGGCGGCGAGGATCCGCTCGCCGAGCGTGATCCCTTGCTTAGTGACCGTGATGACGGCGAGCGTCACGCCGGCACCTCAGCGAGGTGACCGAACCGCGCTTTCACCGCTGCGAGCCGGTCTGCGTCGAACGTCTCCGCTCGACCCGCGTTCGTCTTCCGGAACGACAGGGAGAAGATCGCCTCCCCGTTCGCATTCAGGACGTCGAGAGCAGCGTTGCGGTCCTCGCCGTGGCGAAAGCGGAGCGCGTCGATTTCGGACAGCTTGATGTGGACGTGGGAGGCGCCCGCGCCCTCGTCGCCAACGGTCAGCCACTCTTGTCCGCGGCGCGCCGGTCCACCCATGATCTCGGCGATCGCGGCCCCAGAACGAACGATCACGATCGTGTCGCCGAACGCGAGCGCTTCCTCGAGTACCACGAGCGTCGACTCCATCATGCGCCGTCCTCCTCGGTCGCCGCCTGACGCCGTGCCGTCCCACGCCGGAACGCGTGCGAGAATTCGGCGTCGTAGAGCTTCGACTTCCTGTCCCACGTCTGCCGCAGGTCTTCGCGGAAGACCGGCCCCACCATGATGACGGCCTGCGCGCGCATCTTCGCCGTCTTGACTTGTCCTGCGATGTCCGCGAGCGTGCCACGCAGGATGATCTGGTCGGGGCACCATGCGCGCTGGACCACGGCCACAGGCGTGTCATCGGGGTAGGCTTCTCGGAGCTCGGTGACGACCCGGTCGATCAACACGATGCTGAGATAGAGCACGAGTGTCGTTCGGTGGCGGGCAAGGTCGCGGAGCTTCTCGGCGTCCGGCACCGGCGTCCGGCCCTCCATGCGCGCGAGAATCACCGTTTGGGCCAGCTCGGGGATCGTCAGCTCCGCCTTGAGCACCGCCGCCGCGGAGAATGCCGCGGTCACGCCGGGGACGACCTCGAACGGCACGCCCGCTGCCTCCAGGGGCGCCGCCTGCTCGGACAGCGCTCCGAAGATCGCCGGGTCTCCGTCGTGGACGCGGGCCACGATCTGACCGTCGAGCGCCGCCGATTTCATCAGCTCGACGATCTGCTCCAGGTGGAGGCCGGCGCTGTCGACCAAATTCGCCGTTGGCTTGACGTCCTTGAACCCATCGTCGCCGAGCAGCGAGCCGGTATAGATGATGAGGTCGGCAGAGTCGATGATGTTCTTCGCCCGGATCGTCATCAGCTCCGGATCACCGGGACCGACCCCAACGATGTACACGGTTCCCGGCGTGACTTCCCTCATCACCTGTCTTCACCCCTCGCGGCGAATGCCGCCCCCAGGCGTGTTTCCGGTCGCCCCCACTGGTCCTCGAAGACCAGATCCGCGAGCGACAGGCGATGCCGCCACCCGGCGCGCTCCAGATCGGGTGTGTCGCTGAAATCCGAGACGAAGCCCACACAGAGGTAGGCGACGGCGATGACGGGCGCCGGGATGCTGAGGATGCGCTTAAGCTGCCCGGGCTGGACGATGCTGACCCAGCCAACCCCGATGCCCTCCGCTCGCGCAGCGAGCCAGAAGTTCTGAACCGCGCAGCAGGTGCTGTACACATCGGTCTCAGGGATCGCGCTGCGGCCGAGCACGTGGAGGCCGCCGCGGGTCGGATCGCACGTCACGCAGAGGTTCACGGGCGCGTCGAGAATTCCCTCGAGTTTGAGGGCCAGGAATTGTGATCGGCGCGGTTCCTCGTAAAGCGCCGCGGCGCGGACACGCTCCTGGAGGAAGGCGTCGCGCACGGCCGCTCGCACGCCGCGATCGCGGATCACGATGAAGTTCCACGGTTGCATGAACCCCACCGAGGGCGCGTGATGCGCGGCGTCCAGGAGCCGCGCGAGGATCACATCGGGAATGTCGGCGGGGAGAAAGTTCGATCGAACGTCGCGCCGTTCGTGAATCGCCCGGTAGACACCGCGACGTTCCTCCCTCGGGAGCGCGTGAGCTTCAGCGGTCTTCGGCACCACGCTCATGCGCCGGCCCCCTCGCCTCGCCAGGCCGTGACGATGTAGACCGGATTGAGCGCCTCGAAGCTCATCATGCCGAGGAGCGGCTTGGAGCGTGCGATCGACGCCAGGATCGCCTCGTGCTGGATCCGCAGCTCACGGAAGACGGTCACGGTCTCGTGCAGCGTGTCGAGCGTGATGGCGTTGACGACGATGCGTCCGCTCGGTCTCAGGCGGGCCGCGGCGATACTCAGGATCTCGCGGAGCCTCCCACCGCTGCCGCCGACGAACACCGCGTCGGGATCCGGCAACTCGTCGAGTCGTTCCGGAGCCGTCGCGTGTAGCACGGTCACGTGCGGGACGCGAAACGTGTCCACATTGGACCGCACGATCTCGACGTCGTCCGCGTTCTTCTCGACGGCGAAGACGCGGCCCTGAGGTGCGAGCCGCGCGGCTTCGATGCTGACCGACCCCGAGCCAGCGCCGATGTCCCACACCACACTATCCGGCCGAAGCGCGAGACGAGCGAGACTCAGCACGCGGATCTCACGCTTGGTGATGAGGCCGAGCTTCGGCTTGCGCTGGTCGAACACATCTTCTGGGAGGCCCGGTGTCCATGCCACGGGCGTCGGACTCGTGGTCATCTCCGGGGCGAGCAGGATCAGCGTGTTCAGCGGATGCGAGTCGCGGCTCGCCAGTTCCTCCAGCGACAGCCGGATCACCGCCTCCGACGCGCCGCCCAGGTCCTCGCAGAGAACCGCGCGGTACTCGCGGAGGCCGGCGTCGAGGAGGGCCCGGGCGATCGCCGCCGGGGTATTGCGTTCGTCGGTGAAGAGGCAGACCTTCCGCTGACCGCGCACCGCCTCGGCGAGCCCCACCATGGTCCGTCCATGGACGGTGAGGAACGCCGCGTCGTCCCACGGCTCGCGGGCCTTAGCGAACGCCCACTGAAGCGCGCTCACGTTGGGCACGATCTCAAGATCCTCGGCCGGCACGTGACGGAGTAGCGCCCGCGTGATCCCGAAGTAGTTGGGGTCGCCGGTGGCGAGGACGACAACCTTGCTCGTCGTGCGCCGCGCCGCCGCCGCCGCAAGCACTTCGTCGACCCCGGCGCCGATCTTCACGCGCTCGGCGGGCACGTGGGGAAAGCGATCGAGCAAACGCTGGCCGCCCACGAGGACGTCGGCCTTCTCCACGATGGTCAGCGCGCGCGGCGTCAGGCTCTCGGGGCCGTCGTTGCCGACGCCGATCACGTGGATGATCCCGCGTTCGTTGCTCATGCGACGGCCCGCCCGAGGATCGTCCCGTCGGCGTCAGTGAGTACCGTCTCCACCGAGAACGCGCCCTCGACATAACCGTGGCAGTTCATGGACACTTTCTCCGCCACGCGGTCGAAAAAGCGCGGCACCCGATGGGCGAGGACGATCTCCTGAGCCTCGCGCGCCGTGTTCCCCTGCCGGATCTTGTCGGCGACTTCGGCTGCGGCGCCGACCGACTCGGCGATCGCCGCGAGACCGTCGAGGTTCACCGCCGATTGGCGCGCGTGCGTGTAAAACTCGCCATCGGCCACCTTGGAGAGCTTGCCGATCATCCCGCCGATGTTCACCTTCGCGACGTGTTTCTTTTTGCAGTACGTGAGCGTGAAGCCGACCCAGTCGCCCATCTCGACGAACGCGGTCTCGGGGAGGTCGGCCCAGGTGCGCTGCGCGTACTCCTCGCTCTTGCCGCCGGTGGTAATCACGACCTCGGTGAGGCCCGAGGCTACCGCCACATCGATCGCGTTGACGATCGAGACCTTGTAGGCGGCGGTCGAATACGGCTTGACGATCCCGCTCGTGCCCAGGATCGAGATCCCGCCAACGAGGCCGAGCCGGAGGTTCATGGTCTTCTTCGCCATCTCCACCCCACCCGGCACGACGATGACGACGTCGGCGCCCCCGGATGAGCCCGCCCCGATAAGCGCCTCGGTCACCGAGTCGGTGATCATCTTCATCGGGACGCGCGTCATCGATGCCTTGCCGATCTCGATGCCGAGTCCGGCTTTCGTCACTCGCGCGACACCCTCGCCGCCATCAACAGAAATCCCAGGCTCAGCCCTGAGACGCACCTCGGCAACAATTTCGGCGCCATGCGTGCAATCGGGATCATCGCCGGCGTCCTTGATCACTGAGCATCGTGCACGGTCGCCCTCAAGCTGACAGGAGTGGACCGGGAACGTGACGCGGCGACCGATCGGCAGGTCGATCGTGACCTCCGTCTGCGGCGCATGCGTGAGCATGGCGGTGGCCGCAGCTTTGGCCGCCGCGGCGGCACACGAGCCCGTCGAGAATCCTTCGCGAAGAGCCTTGCCCCGCTTTGGTGCTCTGTCCACGCCGAGCTCTCAGAAATCGATCCCGTACTGCGCGGAGATACCCTGCTGGTACGGGTGCTTCACGGATTTCATCTCGGTCACGAGGTCGGCCACGTCGCAGATCTCGGGCGGCGCGCCTCGTCCGGTGAGCACGACGGTCAATTCGACAGGCTTCGCCTGTAACGTTTCGATCACCTCCGCCGGCGCCAGTAAGCCGAAGCGGAACGCGTTGTTGATCTCGTCCAGGATCAAGACGTCCTGAGCTCCCGACTGCATCTCCCGCTTCGCCTGGACCCATGCGGCCTGCGCGGCCTCGGCGTGCTTCTCGTAGGGATGCTTCGGCTTGTATGTGACGAATCCGATCCCGAGCTGCTCCATGGAGAACGCATCACCAAGCAGAGCCAACCCCTTCAGCTCCGCCGGCTTCCATTCGCCCTTGATGAACTGCAGCATGCGCACGCGGAGGCCTGCGCCGACGGCGCGAATGGCGAGGCCGAGGGCGGCCGTGGTCTTACCCTTGCCGTCGCCGGTGTAGCAGAGGATGAGGCCGCGGCGCTCGCGCGTCACGTTCGGCCCTTCTTCTTTTGGCCGAGAAACGGATCGATCCCGAGAGTCGCGTCCGCCATCATGGCCTCCGACGCCTCGGCAGCGGCGCCGTCGAGCGACTCGAGCTCGTATTTGTGCTGGTAGCCGCGGGGCGTGATCATCAGGCCCTCGTACGTGAACGTCGTGGAGTTGCCGACGAGGATCGTCGTCAGCATGCCGATCTCGTGGTTCAGCATGTCAGCGAGGGTGGTCTGGACGACGCGCTGGCCCTGGCGGAGTCCGCTCTTCACGATGCCAACCGGCGTGTCCGGGCGCCGGTACTTCAGGAGGATCTTCTGCGTCTCCACGATCTGCTGCGTACGTCGGCCGCTCTTCGGGTTGTAGAGCGCGATGATGTAGTCGGCGCCGGCCGCGGCCTCGATTCGCTTGACGATGACCTCCCACGGGGTGAGCAGGTTGCTGAGCGAGATCGCGGCGAAATCGTGGATGATCGGCGCGCCGAGAACGGAACCGCAGGCCGAGAGTGCCGTCACGCCCGGCACGACCTCGACGTCGACACCGCAGCCCCGCCGCCAACCCTTCTCCTTCAGGATCTCGAGCGCGGGGCCCGCCATCCCATAGATTCCGACGTCGCCACTGGAAATGAGCGCCACCTTGCGTCCGGCGTAGGCGAAGTCGACCGCCTTGCGGGCGCGGTCAAGTTCCTCCGTCATGCCCGTGTAGTGGACTTCCTTGCCTTCGATCAGCTCGCGGACGAGACGGACGTACGTGCGGTACCCGATGATGACCTCGGCCTCCCCGATCGCTTCGCGCGCGCGAAACGTCAGGTGATCATGGTTGCCTGGCCCGAAGCCCACGAGGAAGAGCTTGCCGCCTCGCTGTGACGGTACTTCGGGCGCGCGCATCGTTGCGGCGACCGTGTTCACGGTGTTCGTTGTCTGCGCAGCGCCGTTGATCGGAGCCGGAGCGGTCAGGGGAACACTGGCGGCAAGATTCGGTGGTGGCGGCGCCACCGTGGTCTCCGAGGGTCGCGCGGTCTTCGTCACGAGCAGGATCGAAAAGTAGCTCGGGCGCTGACCGCGCAGCGTTCGCACGTCGTACACGACGTCTTGGTCGGGCATGCCGCACTTGGTGACGAACGTCGCGTGGTCGGTCAGCCCAAGCTGCTCCAGGGTGTCGAGCACCTCGTCGATCACCCGATTGACCTTCATCAGGATGACCGTCTCGAACTCGCGTAGGACCGCACCGATCCGCTCGGGTCCGAACGTGGCGGGCAGAATCGCAATGCGATCGTCGCCCTGCCCGTACGGCATCCCCATCAGCGCCGTCATAGCGGAAAACGACGGGATACCGGGGACCATCTCGATCACGAGGTCCGGATGCTGGACTTCGAGGATGCGCTGCATATAAATGAAGGTCGAGTAGAGGGAGACGTCGCCGATGGTGATGAACGCGCCCTCACCGTGGCGCCGGAGCTGATCGACGATCTCGGTCGCCGCGTCCTCCCATTCCCCTTCGAGCTCGTCCTGTTCCTTCTGCATCGGGAACGTCAGCTCGACGATCTGCTGCCGCGCGGGATCGATGAGTCCACGGACAACATCGAGGGCGCGGCTCGTGGTCCCCATCGCCGAGAGCGGGCTGAACACGACGGGCACGCGCTTGAGGATCTCCGCGGCGCGAAGCGTGATGAGATCAGGCGCTCCCGGGCCGACACCGATCGCGTAGAGCTTCATGCCCCCTTCTCCTCTGCCGCGCGCCCGCGCGCCATCCTCAGCAGCGCGTTGGTGATCGACACCGCGACTGGCGTACCCCCCTTGCGCCCGTGATTGGTGATGTAGGGCACGAGCCCCTGCCGGCGCAGCTGCTCCTTGGACTCAGCCGCCGACACGAATCCGACGGGGACGCCGATGATCAGCGCCGGGTTGGCCTCACCGTCCTCGACAAGTCGCACCAGCTCCAGGAGCGCCGTCGGCGCGTTGCCGATCGCGTAGATCGCACCCGGCGCCTCGCGCGCAGCCTTACGCATGCACTGGATCGCGCGCGTCGTGCCTTCGGCCCGCGCCTTCTCGGCGACGTCGGCATCAGCCATGTAGCAGAGGACGCGCCCGCCGAACTCCGCAAGATACGCGGCGCTGATTCCGGCCTGGATCATCTGCACGTCGGCGACCACGTCCGCGCCCTTGCGGATGGCCGAGATGCCTGCCTCAACCGCCCGCGGATGAAAGACCATGCTGCGCCCGAGCTCGAAGTCCGCCGTCGAATGGATCGCGCGCTGGACCACAGGCCATTCGATCACCGAGAAGTCGTGCGGTCCCATCTCGGCGTCGATGACGCGAAACGACTCCGCCTCGATCGCATCGGGCAAGATGATCGGCGCCACCGGCTTGCCGCTCATGTCTGTGACTCGCGCCCCGTCACGACCGCGATCGCCACGGTCACAGCAGGAATCTTATGTTTGGGAAGAATCAGGCGTGAGGTACCCGCGCTCACGCTGGCGAGAGTCTCGCACGCGCTCGTGAATCCTGTCGCCGTCGATGCGGCTTCGACCTCCGCGGGAAGATAAAACTCGACGGCCAGGCCGAGCTTCTCCGCCGCTTCGGCGAGTCCCGGCTCGTCCGACGCCTTCGCAGCCGCCGCGAGATTCCTCACATCGCTCCACGAGAGTTTTGCCAGAGCGAGCGCTTCTTCGATGGCCGCCGCCACTTCGACGCTCGACGTTCCTTCGTGGATCGCGAGACCGATGACCGCACGCCCCTGGCGCTCGCGGTTCGCCGCCCGCGCCTGACGTTCGCGCAACGGGACTCGCACTTGACCCGGGGTGAAGAACACTTCTTTTCGGATCGAGCTCAGAGGTACGCCAGCGCCGTAAAGGATGTCTTCGGCATCGGCGATCATCGCTCCGTTTCCAGCGAGGTAATAGAGCGCTTCAGTCGAAACACTTTCACTCAAGAGATCCGTGACGCGGGCGGGTGGCGTCGTGATCTCGGCAGGTCGCGAGAGCGCGACTGCATAGGAGAATCGCGAATCGGCGTGCACCAGCTCGTCCAGACGTTCCCGGCCATGCGCATCCTGCTCAGACCGCAGTCCCCAGAAGAGACGGACGCGACGAGATCGCCGGCACGCCAGCTCATCACGCAGGATGGCGCCAGTACACGAGATCGCGGTGCCGGTCGCGACCAGCGTCAGATCGCGCTCCTCATCATCGACGATGAACTTGCCCCAAGGCCCGGAGAAGGACACGGCGTCCCCAGGCGCGAGAGTGTGGACGAACGTCGACGCCGGATGGTCCGGCACGAGGCGGACGCAGAACTCGAAGCGCGGGTCCTCCGCCGGAGGCGATGCGATCGAGTACGCGCGCTTCACGACGCTGCCGTCGGCCGCGCGGGCATGAAGCAAGACGTACTGGCCGGCACGGTGACCGAGCTTCTCGCCGTCGGACATCCGCAGACGCACACTCTGAACACCGGGCGCGATGAGCGCAGCATCCACGACCATCGCGCGCCTGGGCGTGCTCACGCGAATTCCTCCACAGGAGGCTCGGGACCGATGCCCCCTCCGGCCCATGAGAACGATCTGACGACCAGACTCTCAGGAAGCCTGACGTCGTGATCCTGCAAGGCGTCACCGGCATACGTGAGCAACTCGGCAAACAGCTCGGGTGAGTTCATCCGTCGGAACCAGAGCGGCCGGCCCTGCAGATACAGGAACACCACGTTGGCCTCGCTACAGGGGCCGAGACAATCGGTGAACGACAAGCGCAGGGAACCGACGACGTTGGACGCTCGATAGGCGCGGCGCGCTGCCATCTTCAAGACGCGCGGCGCAGGCTTCGGGCCACCCCGCTCGGGGTGACCACAGCAGCATCCGGAGCACGCGAACACGAGGCCGACGTCCGGCATCTACGCACGCGCTCGCGCAAGCCACTGGAACGAGGACCCCAGCGCGAGCCAGAACACGACGAGGCCCGCGAGGGAGATCGCGCGGAACGTCCAGACCAGACTCTCCGGCATCCGGACAGGGTCCGGATTCGCGGGCATGGCGAGATAGATCGTGACCGCATAGACCGTGTAGAGAATCACGACGGCGCGTGCACCTCCCTTGGCACTTCGCGCGTGAACGAGAAACGCGATGGCAGCCCCAGCCGCAGACAGCACGATGAAGCCCACATACAGGAGCTGCCGATAGGCGACCGTCGCGCTCTCGCCGACGCCCGGAAGATTGGCCGGATACTTGAGAAACGGAAACCAAGCCACCGTCCATCCGAGAACGATTGCCAGGAGCCAGCCGCTAATCCGCGGATCCCAGAGCTGACGGCGGCTCTCGAGGAGTAGATAGGCAACACCGAAGAGCGCGCCCCACACGGCACCATAGATGACGAGCCCGATGACGAGGCCTCGTCGCTGTACGGTGCGGCTGACGATCGGCGCTTCAGAATTCGCGCCGTGCGCTATCTTCGTCTGCTGCTCCTGCTCGATCGCTCGCTCGATCACCGGCTCGGCCAGCACGACGTGAAACGCCGAGGTGATCGCGCCGGCGATCAGACCAGCCAGCACCGCGGCGCCCAGCACTCCTGCCGTGGAGCTCCGCACCATATGCCTAGTGGCAGGGGAATCCAGCGACGTGACGCGCATCGTGGACCAGCCCGTGGAGGAGGTTCATGTCGAACGCGATGTCACCCTGGAACAGTGACAGGAAGAATCCCTGATCGAGAGCGAGGAGATATAGGGCGAACACGCCGAGAGCGACCGCTCCGACGAGGACTCCCCGATTGGCTACTGCCTGCATAGCGAGCTGTGTCATCACAACCCTCCCTGTTCAGGTGGCATCATTGCGTTCGAGTGCACGCGTCGACGAACCGGTGTGGTATCTCGGGACTCGACGCGAAGTGGAGATGGACGTAACTCATAAGCGTGCGGCCGATGACGTAACCCTCCGAACGAGCGCCACCGCGACGCTTCTCTATGCGCCACGTGCGTGACACGGAGTCGGGCACAGGGTCGAGTGTCGAGTAGTGGAACTCGTGGCCACGGGCCGACGTCCCTACCGGACCGAGGGGAGTATCCGATGTGAAGAAGACTTCGGTGTACCCGAGCGACAGCTTGCGGGGCAGCATCCGCACGGTCGCGGGCAACACCCCCACCATGGGATAGGGAACGCCCTCAGGATCTTCGAGGGTGTCTGCGAGGTACATGAGACCCCCGCATTCCGCATAGATCGGCTTCCCGGCCTCGGCGAACGCGCGCACGGCCTTTCGCACGCGCTCGTTCTCGCTGAGCTCGCGAGCATGAAGCTCGGGATAGCCACCGCC
>Ga0070706_100002542_pt1 | contig 18337 bp, 21 predicted proteins | sample KBSK5501metaG_FD_65476 | JGI IMG/M metagenome (GOLD analysis project Ga0070706, IMG submission 65476) | Corn, switchgrass and miscanthus rhizosphere microbial communities from Kellogg Biological Station, Michigan, USA - KBS K5-50-1 metaG | ecosystem: Host-associated > Plants > Roots >... | reverse complement strand
TTGGTGGGCCCACCAGGCCTCGAACCTGGGACCAACGGATTATGAGTCCGCCGCTCTGACCAACTGAGCTATGGGCCCTACAAGCTTTCGACAAAGCTCTTCAGCTTCTTGCTCCGACTCGGATGGCGCAGCTTCCGCAGCGCTTTCGCTTCGATTTGCCGGATTCGTTCCCGGGTCACCGCGAAATCCTGCCCTACCTCTTCAAGCGTATGATCGGTGTTTTCGCCAATGCCGAAGCGCTTGCGCAGGACCCGCTCCTCGCGCGGCGTGAGGGTCTTCAGCGCATTATTGATCTGCCGCTGAAGATCGTACCGGATCGCGGCTTCGAGCGGCGAGACGGCCTTTTTGTCCTCGATGAAGTCGCCGAGATGGCTGTCTTCCTCTTCACCGATGGGCGTCTCCAACGAGATCGGCTCCTTGGCGATCTTCAAGATCTTGCGGACCTTGTCCAGCGGGAGCTCCATCTTCTCGGCGATCTCTTCCGGCAGGGGCTCCCGGCCAAGCTTCTGCACGAGATGGCGAGACGTGCGGATGAGCTTGTTGATCGTCTCAATCATGTGCACCGGAATCCGGATGGTACGGGCTTGGTCGGCGATGGCGCGGGTGATCGCCTGGCGAATCCACCAGGTCGCATAGGTGCTGAACTTATAGCCGCGCTTATATTCGAACTTGTCCACGGCCTTCATCAGGCCGATATTGCCTTCCTGAATAAGGTCGAGGAATTGCAGGCCGCGGTTCGTGTACTTCTTGGCGATGCTGACCACCAAGCGCAGATTGGCCTCCACCAATTCGGCCTTTCCGCGCTTGACCCGCTCTTCAGCAAGGTCCAATAGTTTTGAGCCTTCGCGGAGCTCTTCGGCCGGAACCAGCGCTTCGGCTTCCACGGCCCGGATCCGACGCCGGGCGTTCTGGAAGGCTTTTTCGATCTCCAGCAAAGTGTCATAGGCCACGCCGGTCTTGCGCCGAACCGCAACCACATCCTTGCGGCCACGAAGCAGCCGCGCCAGCAGGAGGTTGCCTTCCTCTCCGGACACGCCCAGGCGCCGGCGGCAATACGCAATTTCCCGTTCACAGGCCGCAATCTCCTGCGCGACATCCCGTACCCGCTGTACCATCCGCTCGCGAAGGACCGGATGGAGGTTCACGATGTCAAACTTGTCGACGACCTGCCGACGCACCTCCTGAAGCTTGGCCTTGATTTCCTTGCGCTTTGTCTGGCTCAGGCTGGCCAGTCTGTGCTTGGTGTACAGGCCCAGCAGGATGTTCGACGGCGCCTTGACCTTGCGAATGGCGTCCAGGGTTCGATCGCGCAACTCTTCTTCGTCTTGCTCGACGACCTCATCGAATTCTTCTTCAGCGGCCGAGGCGACCACTTCGCGGATTGAGATCTTCCCGGCCTTGAGTTTGTCGGCCAACGCGAAGACCGCCTTGATCGTCATCGGCATCCCGAAAACGACCGAGGCGATATCTTTCTTGCCCTCTTCGATCCGCTTGGCGATCTCGATTTCGCCTTCGCGGCTGAGGAGCGAGACACTGCCCATTTCCTTCAAATACAGCCTGACGGGATCATCCGTGCGGCTCAAGGCGCCGGGTGTCAGATCGATCTTCTTATCTTCCTCTTCCGCCTCTTCCTGCTCTTCGCTCTCCTCCGCCCCGCCTTCCCCTTCGGACGGCATTCGCTGATAGCGCTCCCCCTCCGGAGAGTCGATGACCTCGATATCCATCTCGCCGAACATCACCATCAAGCTGGTGATCCGCTCAGTTGTCGCCATCTCCGCAGGCAAGGTGTTGTTCAAATCGCCGTAGGTCAGGAAGCCCTTTTCCTTCCCCAGGATAATCAGGCGATTGACTTCGGGCGTCCGTTCTTCTTCAGCCATGCGCTCTCCCTGCTGCTTCGGGTAGTGGTGACTGCTCACCTTTAAGCAGCCGCTGGCGCTCCTGTTGAAGCGCGTTCGACCGCATAAGAAGGTTTCTCAATGCGTCAGGTTCCCCCGCTCGTTCGGCGGCAGCCTGGGCGGACTTCGTTTCCTGGATTTCCACGCCGAGGCGCCGCAGCTTCAAGGCGGTAAAGCTTTGCTGAAAGGCCGCGCTCACATCTTCATACGGCAATTCGCTCAGGGACAACGACCGGCCGAGAGCTTCCGACGCCGGATCGCCCTCCGCCTCATCGAGCACCTTGAGGACCGTGTGGCCCCCCTCCACCGCGCTCTGCGCCAGTAAGACCAGATACCTGGCGCGGGTGTCGGTAAAATCCTCGGCGGCTAGTTGCGCCACCATTTCGAAAGTACATTTTTCGTGGAGGAGCAACTGCAGAAGCACTTCTTCGTCCTTGGGCAATGGGGACGCCGTGGTCTGTTCCTGGGAGGCCGCTTTCCCCTGACTCGACGCGGAACGAGGCCGGGCCATGGCGCGATAGCGTTCCAGCAATACTTTCTCGTCCAACCCCAATTGATCCGCGACGTGCCGAATGGAGGCCGCCTTTTCTACAGGATTGCTGATTTTTTGCAGCAGGACCAGGACCTCCTCGACGCACCGCACGCGGTCTTCGACACTCCCTTGCCGTCCGGTCTTGAGGCTCCCCTGCACCGTGAACTCAAGCAGAGAGGGCGATTGACGCATCAAGGCGATAAAGGCATCCATGCCTTGCCCTCGCACGAAGGTGTCGGGGTCTTCCCCGGCGGGGAGACTCACTACCTGAACCGTCAGGCCGGAGCCGAGGAACAAATCCATGGTCCGCAAAGCGGCGCGCACGCCGGCGGCGTCGGGGTCGAACACCAAGATCACATGATGCGTAAATCGACGGATCAGCTCGATATGTTCTGACGTGAGCGCGGTGCCGAGCGTCGCCACCACATTGGAAAGGCCGGCTTGATGCAGGGCGATCGCGTCAAAGTAGCCTTCAACAATCACAATCTGCTCGGATTGAATGATCCCCTCGCGTGCTACGTCGAGGCCATAGAGAGTCCGGCTCTTGCTGAATAGCGGCGTCTCCGGGGAGTTGAGATATTTGGGCTGTCCATCGTCGAGTATCCGTCCCCCAAACCCGATGACCCGTTTCTGAAGGTCGCGAATCGGAAACATCACCCGGGCGCGGAACCGGTCGTAGTAGCCCGCCGTGTCTTGCCCCTTACGGCTTGCCTGCTCCCGGGCGACGATCAATCCGGCCGAGGCAAGATCCTCAATCTTGGCGCCTGCCTTGGTCAGCGCGTTCAAAGTCTGATCCCAGCCGGCGGGCGCATAGCCCAGGCTGAATCGCTCGATCGTCGAGGAGGCCATCCCGCGCTTCTCCAAATAGGTCATTGCCGTTTGCCCCGCCGAATCGGCTAAGGTGCGATGAAAAAACTCAGCGGCCTCCCGGTTTAACGCAAACAGGCGCTCCCGAGCTTCTGTCCGCTGACGGGCTGCCGGGGAAGTGACGGGCTGGTCAACTTCGATGCCGTACTTGTCGCCGAGAGTGCGCACGGCTGCCGGAAACGTGGCGCCGTCGATCTTCATGAGGAAGCTAAAGACGTTCCCGCCCTCGCCGCACCCGAAACAGTGGAACACCTGCCGAGAAGGACTCACCGTGAAGGACGGCGTCTTCTCGGAATGAAACGGACAGAGTCCCTTAAAGTTCTGGCCGGCCTTGCTGAGAGAGAGGTGAGAGCCGACAACTTCCACAATGTCGGCGCGTTCCCGGATTCGCTGGATAACATCTTCCGGGATCAACCCTTTATCCACGAGTGCTCCGCGTGCGCCCGACGGTTCATTCTTCAACTGCAGGGAACCCGTTATGTTAGCAATCGGTCGGCGGTTCTGTCAACAAAATCAGTCTTAGAGAAAACCACTCTACCCCGGCGGCCAGCTCATCTGGCGGCCGCCAAGCACGTGTAAATGTAAATGAAAGACGGTCTGGCCGCCATCCTTGCCGGTGTTCGCCACTACTCGGTAACCGGATGCCGCGATACCTTTTTTTTGCGCCACGAGATTGGCAACGTGGAAAAGTCGACCCAGCAAGGCCGAATCCTGCAATTCATTCATCGCCGCCACATGCCGCTTGGGAATCACCAGGACATGGACAGGGGCCTGAGGATTTAGATCTTCAAAAGCGAAGACCTCCTCATCCTGCAAGACCATGCGGGACGGAATCTGGCCCGATCCAATCTTGCAAAACACGCAATCGTTCATTTGCGGGACGCCTTCTCAATGAGGCCGCTTTGTCCGAAGCGCCGCGCCAGTTCGTGATGGATTTCACGCGGAGAAATGTCGTGATAGCCCAGCGTCACGAGCAAATGGAACAGGAGATCCGCCGCCTCATGAATGATCTCCTCTCGCTTCTCCCCTTTGGAGGCCAGAATCATTTCGCCTGCCTCCTCGGTGACTTTCTTGAGGATTGTCTCCTGCCCTGACTTGAAGAGTGACGCCACGTAGGAATCCGAAGAAGGAAGCCGCTTGCGCTTGAGGATCGTCTCATAAACCCGTTCTAGTACGCCGCCTCGCGCCTCGGACGTCTTTTCCGCGCCCTCGCAAGCTTCGGGCAGATCCGACAGACGATGAAAGAAACAGCTTGTCTCGCCCGTATGGCAGGCGGGCCCGTCCGGTGTCACGGTGATCAGCAAGGTGTCCTGATCGCAGTCGGCGAAGATCTCTCGCACGCGCTGTCGATTTCCAGAGGTCGCGCCCTTCTCCCACAAGGATTGTCGCGACCGGCTCCAGAAATGCACGATCTCAGTCTCGATGGTCTTCTCGACCGCAGCCCGGTTCATATAGGCGACCATTAACACCGTGCCGTCCCGCCAGTCTTGGAGCACCGCCGGGATCAGGCCGTGTTCGTCGAACTTCAATGCGTCGATGGCCGTCCGGTCCATTTAGGGCATCCTCATGGCAATGCCGCGCGCCCGCAGATATTCTTTGGCTTGCCCTATGGTGTATTCACGATAGTGAAAGATGGAGGCGGCAAGCACCGCATCTGCCTTGCCCTCGGTGAACCCCTCGTACAGATGCTGCAAATTGCCCGCGCCTCCGGACGCGATCACCGGCAGACCAATCGCCTCCGAGACGGCACGGGTGAGCGCCAGATCGTAGCCGGCTTTCGAGCCGTCGCGATCCATGCTGGTCAACAGGATCTCCCCGGCCCCGTAGGACTCCATGGTGCGCGCCCAATCGATGGCATCAATCCCGGTGGCATTGCGTCCACCATGAGTAAACACTTCCCATCCGTCCCCCGCTCGTTTCGCATCGATCGCCACCACGATGCACTGCGTGCCGAACCGCTCGGCGGCCTGCTTGACAAATTCCGGATGCTGGACCGCCGCGGTATTGATGCTGACCTTATCCGCGCCCGCCTTGAGAAGATCGCGGATATCGTCGATCGTTCGGATGCCGCCGCCGACGGTCAGGGGCATGAAGACCTGTTCCGCCGTGCGACCGACCACATCCAAGAGTATCTTGCGCTCTTCGTGCGAGGCGGTGATGTCGAGAAAACAGAGCTCATCAGCGCCGTCCGCGTCGTACGCTCGCGCCGCTTCCACGGGATCCCCCGCGTCTTTGAGCTCAACAAAGCGCACGCCTTTCACGACCCGGCCAGCTTTCACGTCCAAGCATGGAATAATTCGCTTCGCTAACATTGGAGTCTGAATTTAACCAGGCCGGCCGGGTCGTCCATCTCACCCACCCACCCTAGAGCCTGCCAGGACAGGCTCTTCTTCCCCTGCCGGCCTGCCTTCACGTCCAGGCATGGAATAATGCGTTTAGCCAGCATTGGACGTATTCTACGCTACTGCGGCCATTGCGGCCCGCAGGTCCATCAAGCCTTCGTACAGGGCCTTGCCGACAATCGCCCCGATCAGCATTGCTCCTAGTGCGCGGATCTGACGAAGATCCTCGACTCTCGTGATGCCGCCCGACGCAATCAAGGGCACCGGACACCCGGCCATACGCCGCAGGCCTTCAAGGTTCGGCCCCGTAAGCATGCCATCATGGCTGATGTCGGTATAAATGACGGCATGAAGAGGCAGGCCTTTGAAGCGCGTGACAAATTCACTCGCCTCTTGGTCCATGATCTCAGTCCATCCGCGGATCGCGAGCTTGCCGTTCTTGGCGTCCACGCCCGCGATCACGCGGCCAGGAAACCTGGTGCACGCGTCTTCCAGCAGTTTCAAATTTTCGAACACCGCGGTACCGAGCACCACCCGGGCAGCGCCGGCCGAGAAGTAGTTTTCGATCGTTGGGAGATCGCGGATGCCGCCCCCCACGTGCACCGGAATTCTAACGGCCTTGAGGATCGCCTCGATACCGCGCTGGTTGCGCGGTTCTCCATCGACCGCGCCGTTCAGATCGACCACGTGCAGGAGTTGCGCCCCCTGCGATTCCCATTGCTGCGCGAGCCCGGGGGGATCGTTCGAATAGACTGTCTCATCCTCCATCTGACCCTGCCGCAACCGCACGCACCGGCCGTCCTTCAGGTCGATGGCGGGGATGACAATCACTGCCCCGCCGATTTGCTGCTCTCTGGCTGTTGCGAAGGTGTGCCGAGGGGAAACTTGCGCAGGACATGGTCCGCCGCAGATTCCGCGAGTTGCTCGACCGTGAGATAGCGAGGTCCGCGTTCCAACAATCCGGAGAGGTCCTGGTTCGCCGGGCGCTGGTGCTCGTAGTACTGGCCGGTCCAGACAGGGATGCCATCTTTGACCCTGATCAGCTCAACGACAAACCCTACTTCCGCGGCATCCTGCGGGCGATCTAATCCGATTTTGCTTCCGGCGCGCTCTTTGTAGACTCCAACTTTTCCTACGAGAACGGCCCCGGCACCGAGTTTCCCTCCAATCGATTTGATTTGGGCCATCGTCAGAGGTGTACCGGAACCGGTAGGCATAGCATCCTGGACCACGTACGAAGGGATCACGCTGATCCCATCGCGGTTTTTCAATTTGCGATAGAAAATGTCGCGTACGGTGTCGGCAGCCGACACGGGCGGCGCCGGCGCCGCATAACCTCGTTCCTGGCCGATGGAGGGAGGCTCCACGCTGAACGGCAGCACAGCGATCTGCACGATTTGATATTGATCGATCTTCGGATCGGTCTGAACTTCCGAAGTGGTTCCTCCGCATGCGGCAATCGCGATCATGAACATCGGGACGAGAGGAATGGCGAGCGTGCGAGGCGTCATGATAGTCCCCCGAAGTTGCGAAGCATTTGAAGCCCTCCCGTCTGGCTCTTCTCAGGATGAAACTGGCAGGCGAAGATGTTGTCTCGCGCAATGCTGGAGACAAACGGATCGCCGTAATCCGTCACGGTGCATACCACATCGTCATGAGCGGGTACCACATAATACGAATGAACGAAGTACATGTGGCAGGCATCCGAAAGGCCCGCTAGAAGCCGGGATGGCTTCCGCACGTCAATCGCATTCCATCCCATATGCGGAATCTTCAACCCGGCCAGATGGTTTTCCGTTCTTTGAAACCGGACGACCCTGCCGGGAATCACGTTGAGGCCTTTATGGGATCCAAACTCTTCGCTCTCGGTAAACAGCAGTTGCAACCCGAGGCAGATGCCAAGGAAGGGTTTTCCCGACGCAATACTCTGCGTGATAGGATCGATCAGATCATAAGACTCCAGGTTCCGCATGCAGTCCGCGAAAGCGCCTACCCCCGGCAATACCACGTGGCTTGCGTCTGCGATCACCTGGCGCTGCCGGGTAATGACCGCCCGATGACCGACGGCCTCGAACGCCTTTTGCACCGATCGCAGGTTCCCCATGTCGTAATCAATAATCGCAATCATACGATGATGCTACATGTCCTTGTAATATCCCTCCCCTTTGTAAGGGGAGGCTAGGTGGGGTAGAGGCTGTCCAAAGCTTCTACCTCCCCGCTCCCCTCCTTACAAAGGAGGGGTTATGGCTTAACCTCATCACAAACTTCCCTTCGTGGACAGCACACCGCTGACCCGCGGATCGACCGAGACCGCCTGGTCCAAGGCCTTGGCGAGCGCCTTGAAGATCGATTCCAGAATGTGATGCGGGTTGCGTCCATAGGGCACATTGACGTGCAGATTCATTCCCGCATGGGTCGAGAGCGCTTGAAAAAAGTCCTCGAACAGGTAGAGATCTAAGCCCTTGATCCGCCGGTGAGGAAGCTTCACGTTGTACACAAGATAGGGCCGCCCGCTTAGATCCACGGTCACCTGCGCCAGCGTCTCATCAAGAGGCACCCAGGCCGTTCCGAATCTCCGGACGCCTTCCTTCTTGCCCAACGCCTGCTTCAAAGCTTCCCCCAGAACGATCCCGATATCCTCTACGGTATGGTGGTCGTCAATGTGGGTATCGCCCTTGGCGCGGATCGTGAGATCGAAGAACCCGTGCTTTGCGAGCAAGTCCAGCATGTGATCGAGAAAGGGAATGGTCGTGTGGATCCGCCGAGTGCCGGTCCCATCCAAGGCCAAGGCGATCCTGATCTGGCTCTCGGTCGTGTTGCGTTCCACAATCGCCTGCCGTTGACCGCGTGTGTTCAACGTCCGCGACGCGCGCCGGGGTGTCGAGTTATTACTCTTTTTCATCGTCTTCATTTCAGACGAACTTCCACGGATTGGGCGTGCGCGTCCAAGCCCTCCATATGAGCCAATCGGATCACGTGATCCTTGACCTTGTAGAGATCGTCCTTGGTATAGGAAACAATGTTGGATTTTCTGATATAGGCGTCCAGCGAGAGCGCGGAATGAAAGCGCGCCGCCCCGCCGGTAGGCAGAATATGATTGGGGCCCGCCACATAGTCGGCAACGGCCGGAGGGGTATAGCGCCCGATAAAGACCGCTCCGACATGGCGTATCTTCTCGAGATACTTAAAAGGATTCTCCACTGACAAGCTGAGGTGCTCGGGCGCGATCTCATCGGCCAGCGCAATGGCTTCGTCCAAACTCGCAACTACGAACGCCATCCCATTATGCTGAATGGAGCGTCCCGCGATCTTCTGCCGGGCGAGCGATTTCAACTGTTCCTGCATGCGCCGAACCACGTCACGTGCCAACTCCGCCGAAGTCGTGACCAACCAGACCGACGCGTTCTCATCATGCTCCGCTTCGCAGAGCAGATCGGCCGCGACATGATTCGGGTTTGCTCCTCCATCGGCCAGCACCAACAATTCACTCGGCCCCGCGATCATATCGATATCCACGAGGCCGTATACCAAACGTTTCGCCGTGCTGACAAAGATGTTGCCCGGGCCGATGATCTTATCGACCCGGGGAATCATCTTGGTGCCATAGGTCATAGCGCCAATAGCCTGAACGCCACCGATGCGGTACACCTCATCCACGCCAGCGATATCGGCCGCCACCAGCAGGTAGGGACTCATCTCGCCGCGGGGGGTCGGTGAGCACATTACAATACGTTTCACGCCTGCGACCTTGGCTGGAATCGCGCTCATCAGCACCGAGGAGGGATAGATCGCCTTCCCGCCGGGCACATAGAGACCGACCGCGTCCAACGGAAGGATCGTCTGTCCGAGCGTAACGCCCTCTTCCTGATACATCCAGGTCCGCGCTGCGGACTTCTGTCGCTCATGGAACGCGGTAATGCGGTGCGACGCATAACGCAAGGCATCGCCGTCCTCCTTTCGGATCTTATAGTAAGCCTCCCGCATCTGATCCGGCGTGATGCGAAAGGCCTCTGGCTTGATTGAGACTCTGTCGAATTTATGGGTGTACCGACTGACCGCCGCGTCTCCGCCTCGCTCGACCGCCTTGAGGATGGAGCGGACGGTCCCCTCGACCTTGTCGCCCTGAATCGAGGAGCGGGACACCACCTTTTTGACCGCCGCCTTGAATGCCCGATCGGCTGACGCGATGATTTTCATGGTCGCCCTCCATGGAGACCCTTCCGTAACGCCTCGATCAGGTCGTTGATCCGCTGATACTTCAATTTCAAGCTCGCCCGATTTACGATCAGCCGGGCGGTGGACGACGCGATGATCTCCTTCACGACCAAGTGATGCGCCTTCAAGGTCTTGCCGGTTGAGATCAGGTCCACAATGCAGTCTGCCAGCCCGACCATCGGCGCTAATTCGATGGATCCGTATAACTTGATGATCTCTATGGGAATACCTTTGTGAGTGAAATGCCTCTCGGTGATGTTGGGATATTTCGTGGCGACACGCAGTTTACTCAGTCTTCCGTTTGATTTGATTGCAGCCGGCGCGGCGACCGCCAGCCGGCAGGCGCCGAAGCCGAGGTCCAGCGGCTCGTAGACGTCCGTCGCCTGCTCCATCAGCACATCCGCTCCGACGATGCCGGCGTCCACGGCGCCGTATTCTACATAGGTCGGAACATCACTGGGGCGGACGATCATGATCGTCGTCCCGCTGGCCAGATTCTCAAAGACCAGCCGCCGGCTCTCCCCAGAGATCTTCCTGGAAAGCAGGCCGACGCGCGTGAGCAGCGCGATCGCAGGCTCCAGCAGCTTTCCTTTGGAGAGGGCGATCGTTAAAGTGCTTGCCCTCTGTCTCATGGCTGCTCCGGTGCGCGGCGGACGCGCGCGCCGAGTCCCACGAGCTTCTGTTCCAGTTGTTCGTAGCCACGGTCCAGGTGGTAGACGCGACCCACCCGCGTTTCGCCCTCAGCCGCCAACCCAGCCAGGATCAAACAGGCGCTGGCACGGAGGTCCGAGGCCATGACCGGTGCTCCGCTCAGTCGCTCGACGCCGGTCACAACCGCGTGATTGCCGTCGATTCGGATCTCGGCTCCCATACGTTGAAGCTCGAGGACGTGCATGAAGCGGCTTTCGAATATGGTTTCGGTGATCATGCTCGAACCCTGGGCCAGCGCCATCAGCGCCATCATCTGCGCCTGCACATCCGTAGGGAATCCGGGATACGGCAGCGTTTTTAAATCTAGGCACCCAAGCCGCTTGGGCGCGCGGATGCGGATCGTTTCCTTTTCGATCGTCAGTTGGGCGCCCGCCTCCCTTAACTTCGCCAGCAGGGCTTCCGAATGATCCGGCCGGCACCGCTCCACCGTGACATCCCCGCTGGTGATCGCGCCGGCCACCAGATAGGTCGCCGTCTCGATCCGATCCGGAATGATCTCATGATCGGCGCCGTGCAGCACCGGCACCCCTTCAATCGTGATCACGTCGGTTCCAGCTCCGTCGATTCGAGCGCCGCGTGTAATCAGAAACTGCGCGAAGTCGGCGATTTCCGGCTCGCGCGCGGCATTTTCAATCACCGTCGTGCCTTCAGCCAGGCAAGCGGCCATCATGATATTTTCGGTGCCGGTGACGGTCGAGACATCGAAATAGATCTGAGCCCCCCGCAGACGCCCTTGCGTCCGGGCATGCACGTTGCCGTGTTCGATGGTGATCTGGGCGCCCATCCGCTCGAGTGCGGTCAAATGCAGGTTGATCGGCCGTGCTCCGATCGCGCACCCTCCGGGGAGGGCCACAACCGCTTCGCCATACCGAGCGACGAGAGGGCCCAGCACCAGAACCGAGGCCCGCATGGTCTTCACAAGCTTATACGGCGCCCGGCAGAACGAGATCTCATCGACCGAGACGGTGATGCGGTCGCCGTTGGCCTCGACGCGCGCCCCCAGATGCACCAGGAGCTTCGACATGGTGAACACATCGGCGACGCGGGGGACGTTGGTCAGCGTGCAAGACCCTTTGCCCAACAGGGTCGCGGCCAAAATCGGAAGGGCGGCATTCTTGGCGCCTCCAATTCGAACGGACCCTGCGAGCCGCTGCTCGCCTTGAATCACCATGCTATCCACTACGCAGGCCTCCGCAGAACCAATACCCGCTCAATGCCGGCGTCATCTTTTCGGCAGCGAACTATCGACAGGCGCGCCTTCTGAGCCAATGTGCTGACGGCATCGGCCTGTCCGAAACCCAGCTCCACGATCAGGTACCCCCCCGTCTTGAGGAAGACTGGCGCGGCGGCGAGCAAACGTCGATAGTACATCAAGCCATCCAGGCCGGCGGCCAGCGCAAGCCGCGGCTCATACCGGCTCACTTCGGGCTGCAACCCTTCCATCTCTCCTTCCGGAATATAGGGAGGATTCGAGACGATGGCGTCGAAAATTCCTTCCTCAGAAGCCGCGAAAGGCCCGAGCAGATCAGCCTGCACGAACTTCATCTGCTTTCCTACGTCATGCTGGAGGGCATTTCGTCGCGCGACTACCAATGCGGGCCACGAGATGTCGGTGGCCCAGAGCGTCGCGTGTGGACAGGTTTTGGCTATCGCGATGGCGAGGCAGCCGGAACCGGTCCCCACGTCGGCGACCAGCGACCTGCGCTGCGCGCCGATGGCTTGCGCGGCTTCTTCAACCAGAAGCGTAGTTTCGGGCCGGGGAATAAGCACATCCGGAGTCACGGCAATCTCAAAGCCGCCGAACTCTTGAGTCCCGAGAATGTATTGCAGTGGCTCGCGCGCGGCGCGCCGGTCAATGTATGTCCGGGCCTGTTCGCCTTGGCGGGGGGTGAGGGGCGCGTTCCCGGCCGCAAGAAGTTGTCCCTGGCTGAGCCGCATCGCGTGGGCGAGCAGCCAATCCGCTTCTCGCTCAGCATTCTCTACACCGGCGGCCTTCAGGATATCCCTGGCGAGCATTCGCAGTTGGCGAATCGAACGCGCAGGCGCTGCAGGCAGCGCGATCATCTCTCAGTCCGGCCCCAACATCTGGTCGGAGGCGATCAAAGCGTCGATGATTTCGTCCAGGTCGCCCTGAAGGACCTGGTCCAAGCGATGCAGGGTGAGCCCGACGCGGTGGTCGGTCACTCGGTTCTGGGCAAAATTGTAGGTGCGGATCTTCTCGCTGCGATCGCCCGTTCCGACCTGCGACTTGCGCCGCTGGGCGATTTCGCTGTCCTGCTTCTCTTTTTCGGCGTCCATGATTCGGGAACGGAGGTTTCGCATCGCCTTGTTGCGATTTTTGAGCTGCGAGCGCTCATCCTGACACGAGACGACGATTCCGGTCGGGATGTGGGTGATGCGGACGGCCGAGTAAGTCGTATTGACGCTTTGTCCGCCGGCGCCCGAGGAACAGAAGGTATCGATCTTCAAATCCTTCGGATCAATCTGGACATCCACTTCCTCGGCTTCCGCCATGACCGCTACGGTCACGGTAGAGGTGTGAATGCGCCCCGAGCCTTCGGTGGCCGGCACCCGCTGTACCCGGTGCACGCCGCTTTCGTGCTTGAATCGGCTATACACACCCTTGCCTTCGATCAGCAGAACGGCCTCTTTCACTCCGCCGAGTTCGGTCAAGCTGGAGTCCATGAGTTCCACGCGCCAGCGGCGCTGCTCCGCATACCGGGTGTACATGCGCACGAGTTCGGCCGCAAACAGGGCTGCCTCTTCGCCACCGGTGCCGGCGCGAACTTCAATGAACGTATTCTTGGCGTCGCGAGGATCCTTGACCATCAGCAACTCCCTAGCCCGCCCTTCGAGTTTCGCCCTGCGGCCCTGAAGTTCCTTGAGTTCCTCCCGGGCTAATTCCTTCATATCGCTCCGAGGGTCCTCCAACATCTCCTCGGCCTCGGCGGCCTGCCTCAGCAGAGCAGAGAACGCCTGATGCAGCTCCGCCTGGGGAGCCAGTTCGGCCCGTTCCTTGTTCAGCCGCTGGATCTCGTGTTGTCCAGTCCTGACAGGCTGCGATAACAGCCGGTCGATCTCGTCTACTCGCAACGCGGCAGTTTCCAGCTTGCTCAGAACAGGTGATTCCTTAAGGGCCGGCATCAGAGCTCTCACCGGGTCTTTGCCGCGGCCTTGGCTTTCGCCGGGGCCGGCTTTTGATCCCTATACTTCTTCTTAAAGCGCTCGACGCGACCCTCCGTATCGACGATCTTCTGCGTCCCCGTAAAAAACGGATGGCAGTTGGAGCAGATCTCCAGCTTAATGTCCCCCACGGTGGATCGTGTCTTGATTTTGTACCCGCAGGCACAACTGATCGTCGCCTCGCGATACTCGGGATGTATACCAGCTTTCATTGAATGACTCCTTAAAACTCATGTCATTCTGAGCGAAGCGACGAATCTAGACCCTTCACTTCGTTCAGGGTGAACAGTTGATAGATTACCGATTCATGGAATCGAGAAATTCCTTGTTGGTCTTCGTCCCGGAAATTTTGTCGAGTAGGAACTCCATAGCCTCCATTGTGCCCAGCGGGCTCAGCACCTTGCGTAGGATCCACATCTTGTTGAGCCGTTCGCGATCCACCAGGAGCTCTTCCTTTCGGGTGCCGGAGGAGGCTATTTCGATCGCCGGGAAGACGCGCTTGTCGGCCAGGCGGCGATCCAGATGCACTTCCATGTTGCCGGTGCCCTTGAACTCTTCAAAGATCACGTCGTCCATCCGGCTGCCGGTGTCCACCAAGGCTGTGGCCATGATCGTCAAGCTTCCGCCGTCTTCGATGTTGCGGGCCGCGCCGAAGAACCGTTTGGGGCGCTGAAGCGCGTTGGAATCCAGGCCGCCCGAGAGCACCTTGCCGCTTGGAGGCGCGATCGTGTTGTAGGCCCGCGCCAGCCGCGTAATGCTGTCGAGCAGAATCACCACGTCGCGTTTGTGCTCGACCAGACGCTTGGCCTTCTCGATAACCATCTCGGCTACTTGCGCGTGGCGCTGCGCCGGCTCGTCGAATGTCGAGCTGACCACCTCGGCTTTGACCTGCCGCTGCCAGTCGGTGACTTCCTCGGGACGCTCGTCGATGAGCAGCACGATCAGAACGATCTCGGGATGATTTTTAATGATCGCACGCGCGATGGCCTGAAGCATCATGGTCTTGCCGGTGCGGGGCGCCGCGACGATCAGTCCGCGCTGGCCCTTTCCAATGGGCGTCGTTAGCTCCATGACGCGGGTGCAGTATTCTCCGGGATCGTGTTCGAGATTGATCCGTTCCTCCGGATACAGCGGGGTCAGGTTATCGAAGAGAATTTTGTCGCGGGCAGCCTCGGGATCCTCGAAATTGATTTTTTCTACTTTGAGCAGCGCAAAATACCGCTCGCTTTCCTTGGGCGGACGGATCTGCCCGGACACGATGTCTCCCGTTCTGAGATTGAATCGGCGGATTTGAGAAGGAGAGATGTAAATGTCGTCCGGACCCGGGAGGTAGTTGGAATCAGGCGCCCGCAAGAATCCGAAGCCGTCGGGGAGCGTTTCCAGCACGCCTTCTCCGTAGATCACGCCATTTTTTTCGGTTTGTGCCTGGAGGATCGCGAAAATCAACTCCTGCTTGCGGAGGTTCGCCGCGCCCTCGATCTTCAGATCTCTGGCGACCTCGTTCAGCTCGGTGATATTTCGCTGTTTGAGCTGGGTTAAATACATAACGGTCTCCTTCGCTGGCGTGGCTGGGGACGACATAGGGGCCCTTCCTCCCTTAAGAAATCACGTTGACCGAACTCGCTGGTATTCAAAATTGTGCATGGACGACGATTAGAGACAAGCGCATGTATGACGTGGAGAACAGGTCCCCGCAGGCAGCGCACTATTCGTGCATTACAGAGTCGTGACGCTCTACCGGGTAATCTTGCATGATTTCTCTGAGAAAAGACCCGAGGAAAATCCCGGAGGTGGTCGGCTAAGCAAGCCGAATACAGCATGCATTTTAACTCCTCCAAAACCCTTTGTCAATCACTCTGTCAAGGCCTTTTTTAGCCAAGAATTCGGGAGGGCTACCGACTGGAGTGAGCTAGTTTGACGATCTTCAATTCGCCTTGGTATCATATTGTCTTCCATGGACGAACGTACCTTTACCCTGGCCGAAGCAAAACAGTTGCTTCCTCACCTTGAGGAGCGCCTGCTGGCTGTAAAACAGGAAAAAGAGGTGCTGGTCCGCAGTCATGGAGAGGTCAAGCGAGCGAGCGCCAAGGCTCAAATGAACGGGGGCAGCTTCGCGGGGCCCCGCTACATTCGGGCGCTCGAGCGCATCAGTGACAGTGTCGAGGCCATTCAGGAAATGGGAGTCCTCGTGAAGGACCTGGACATCGGTCTGTGCGATTTCCCGTATCTTTACGACGGCAGGGTCGTCTATCTCTGCTGGAAATTGGGAGAACCTGAGATCCGTTATTGGCATGAGATAGAGGATGGCTATACCGGGCGCCAACCCATCGATTGCCTCACCGAGGACGCGTGATCTTCGTCATCATCGGGCATGACAGCCCCGATGGCCAGGAGAAGCGCAAGCTGCACCGCCAGGCCCACCTCGACAGAATGGATCTCCTGGATAAGGCCGGCAAGGTGCTGCTGGCCGGGCCTTTCACCGATAAAGCCGGAAGCCTCATCGTGCTCGATATGGCTTCACTGGAAGAGGTTCAAGCCTTTCTCAAAGACGATCCGTACGTTACACAGGGCGTCTTCAACCGCTACGAAATCCATCCCTTCATGCAGGTGTTTCCGAAAAAATAGTCGGCTATTCACGCTGCATCAGGCGGTGCTGAATTCATTATTTCAATCAGGGTCGGGCTGAACAGCACCTTCTCGGAGTCGAGGGGCTCACGGAAGTTCATTCTGGAGTAGCAGGCGTATGTCACGTAACAGTCCCGAAGACAGTACTGCGCGATGTCTTTCCCCCGGCCGGCCTTCCACATGTCGGCCACTTGATGCCCCGAACCAGACTTTGTTTCGCAGCCCAGGACCCTGGCCAGCACGTCCAGTTTGATCCTGCTGCGCGCTTCCCAATTAGACCAGACGGCGAGCGTATCGAAGACCGGGTCTGTGCGGTACCTGGCTAAATTGATATCCACCGACGGCTTCACCTGTTGGATGATAGAGCGATTTCTCAGAATCGGGAAATCAAAGCCCAGTCCGTTGTGGGTAATGAACATACTCGGACGAAGCTGTCCGATCCGGGCCCAGAACTGCCGAAGTAACTCGCGCTCATTCGAGCCGTACCAGGCCACGGCCTCCTGCGGCTCGAAGGCATCGCTCAAAATGATCCCACCGATGCACACGACTTGACAGAAGGTGGATTCGAAGCAGGATTTTTCATATTCCTTGTCCTGTTCCGCAACTTCCCCCGCCGCCAACAGATCCGGCACCTCCTCTGCACAGAGAAGGGCGATCCCCTTCAGCCGGGCCCACTCCTCCTTGGTACAGTGGATGGTCTCAATGTCGAGCACAATCTTCATCAGACGAGACCGTCTTGCAAGGCCTTGACGAGCGTCCGATCAGCCGGAGGAAAGTCGAATGTCGCCAACTCCTTGGCCGTTACCCATTTCAGATCGTCACACCCGAGCACCTGCGCGGTGCCGGCCTTAATCGTACATCGAAAAAAATGCAGTTCGACGGACTTTTCCGGATACTCATGGCGAACAGTCTGAAACGGGACGGGTTCGGTGATCTCGATTCCCAGCTCCTCGCGCACCTCTCGCCGCAAACAGTCCTTGAGCGATTCCCCCGCTTCGCGCTTGCCTCCCGGAAACTCCCACAAGCCGGCAAGGTGGGCACCCGCCTTCCGCCGGGTGATCAGATAGAGGCCGCCGGAGGCGATTACGGCAGCCGCGACCTGAATGGGGGCCGCAGTGGTCATGCGCGCCGGTCGAAAGGATAGGTCTTACAAAAATCCTTCATGGGACATAACAGGCAGTATGGGTCGCGGGCTCCGCATACAGTCGCCCCGAAGTCCATTAGGGCCTGATTGAAATCATAACACCGTCCTTTGGGGATCATGGTCTGCGAAAGGTCCCACAGAGCTCTAGTTTGAGTCTTGGGGGCGGACTCTCCTCCGACGAAAATGCGATGCAGCACCCGTCGCACATTGGTATCCAGAATGGGCGCGTCTTCCTCGAAGGCAAAAGAGCGGATCGCCCCTGCTGTATAGCGGCCGATGCCTTTAAACGCCATCAATTCTTCCTGGTCCCGAGGAAGAGAGCCTCCGTAACGAGCGACGGATTCGCAGGCGATGCTGTGAAGGCGCATGGGACGGATGTTGTAGCCGAGGGGGTACCAGGTTTTCTTGACCTCCGCCAGGGGCGACTGTGCGAGCCGTTCCATCGTGGGATACTTCAGCAGCCATTCCTGGTACTTCGGCAGAACCCGATCCACTTGGGTCTGTTGGAGCATGATCTCGGAAACCAAGATGTGATAGGGGTCACGGGTGCGGCGCCAAGGCAGATCTCGTCCATGCCGGGTGTACCACTTCAGAAGACGTTCGCGGAACTTGCGCTTTTGCGCAGGAAGCACACGGATCGTTGGAGGGGGCCCGCTTGGGCGGGCTTCGAGAGATTGAGATTTTCTGGCGGGCCGCCTCTGCTTACCGGGCACCCTGCGCGTTCCTTTAGGAGCGGCTGATATCGGCAGCGGAAATCAACTCCTTGGGCAAGAGAAATTCCACATCCTCTTCGATCACGGTCACCTCTTCGACCACCTCGCCG
>Ga0070706_100002541_pt1 | contig 18342 bp, 16 predicted proteins | sample KBSK5501metaG_FD_65476 | JGI IMG/M metagenome (GOLD analysis project Ga0070706, IMG submission 65476) | Corn, switchgrass and miscanthus rhizosphere microbial communities from Kellogg Biological Station, Michigan, USA - KBS K5-50-1 metaG | ecosystem: Host-associated > Plants > Roots >... | reverse complement strand
CGTCATGTCGCGGCGCAGCATGCTCGCCGATGCGGGCAAGCTCGCTGCCACCGCCATCGTGACCGGCGCCCTCGGCACGATCGTCGTGCGCGCCGCGGGCGGCGGCAACCCGCCAGCCGCGCGTCCGGCCCTGGCACCATCACCGTCCCGTTTACGCACAGCACCGAGAAGAGCGAGTGGCTTCAGCGGGCGGCGGAGGCCTTCAACCGCCGCCAGGTCACGCATAACGGCAAGCGCATCGTGATCGAGCTGGACGCGCTGCAGAAGATCGTCTCCGGTGACGTGCGGCCCGCCGCCTGGTCGCCGGCTAGCACTCTTGAGCTGAATCAGCTTGTGACCAGCTGGGACGTCACGCACCCAGGCGCACCAATCCTCATCACACAGGGCAGCCTGGCCCCCCGCTCGCTCGTCTCCAGCCCGCTCGTCCTCCTGGCGTGGCAAGAGCGCGCGACCCTGCTGCGGCGCCAGTTCGGCGGGCTAGATTGGCAGAGCCTGCATGCCGCGCTGACGGCCAAGGGCGGCTGGGGAAGCATCGCCGGCGGCGACACGGCCTGGGGACAGGTCAAATTCGGGCAGACGCGCCCCGATAGCTCGAATAGCGGTGTGTTGACGCTTGCGCTGCTCGCTGGGGCGGTCGTCGGCACGAATCGTCCACTCAGCGTCGCCGACGCGCACAGTCTGGCTTTCGAGCAGTTCATGCGCGACTTCGAAGACGCCGTGACACAGTTCGGCAGCAGTAGCGGTACGTTCATGGAGTGTGCCGTCTCACGCGGCCCCGCGAGCTTCGACGTCGTGGCCACCTACGAGCACCTGGCGCTCGTCAAGCTCGCCGCGGGCGCGCCGCCAGCCGGTCCGCTCGAGCTGTACTATCCCAATCCAACGCTGCTCTGCGACCACCCGTTCGCGATCCTGCGCAGCGCTTCGGCGGAGCAGACCGCCGCGGCACAGCTCTTCCGCGACTTCCTGCTCTCGACGGACCAGCAGCGGCTCACGCTGACCTACGGCTTCCGCCCGTCCAGCCCCAGTGTCCACCTCACCGACACCGGCATGGCCGGCAATCTCTTCGCCAAATCCATCCCCGGCGTGCAGGCGGCGCCGCAAAGCGCGATCGCACCGCCGCCCGGCGACGACGTCGTGGATGCGCTCATCGCCGAATGGCAACACTTCTATAAAGACCGCCCGACAAATTCGAGCTGTTAGCCGTGCAGAGAGGATGCTTCCCTATGCAAGCGGCTCTTCGTCCCGCCTGGCTGATGCTACTCGCCGCGCTGCTGGCCTCGGTGGCCGCGTGTGGCGGCGCGTCCTCCACGCCGCAAGTCTACGGCACCCCGCCACCGACGCCACCCATCGTCCGCGCGCACACGCCCTGCGGCCCGCATACCTCGAATCCGGTCTCGCTGACGATGTACTATGGCAGCGAGAAGCAGGCATGGATGGAAGACGTGGTGCGAGCCTTCAACAGCGCGCACTATGTGGCGTGCGACGGGCCAATCTCGGTGCGTGCCATTCCCATCGGCTCGGGCGACTCGATGGAGGAAATCCTGGCGGGCCAGATCCAGCCGGACATCTGGAGCCCGGCGGGCAGTGTCTGGATCACGCTCCTGAATGACGCGTGGCAGCAGAAGCATGGCAAGGACTTCGTGGGCTCGGGCGCCAGCGACGCGCTCTCGCTGGTCACTAGCCCGGTCGTCATCGCGATGTGGCAGCCGCTGGCGCAAGCGCTGGGCTGGCCCAAGAAGGCACTCGGCTGGTCCGACATCGCCGCGTTGGCCTCCAACCCCCAAGGCTGGGCAGCCTACGGGCACCCTGAGTACGGCGCCTTCAAGTTCGGCCACACCCATCCGGACACCTCCAATTCGGGGCTGGACTCCGTGCTCGCGGAATACTACGCGGCGGCGGGCAAAACACGCGACCTCACCACCGACGACATCTCCAACAGCAAGACGCGCGCGTACCTGGCGGGGATCGAGTCGTCGGTCATCCACTATGGCGAGAGCACCGGCTTCTTCGCGACCGAGATGTTCAATCGCGGCCCGAGCTTCCTCAGCGCCGCGGTGATGTATGAAAGTCTCGTCGTGCAGTCCTACGACACGGCGCAGTACCCCAAGGCGAAGAACTTTCCGCCGGTGGTGGCCATCTACCCCAAGGAAGGCACGTTCCTGAGCGACCACCCCTACACCATCCCCCAGGCGCCCTGGGTGAGCACAGCCAAGCGAACGTCGGCCGAGCTCTTCAACGACTATCTGCTGGCGCAGCCGCAGCAGGCGAAGGCGCTGCGCTACGGCTTCCGCCCAGCGGTCACGAAAGTCGCGCCGTTGAGCGCGCCAGTGGATGCCGCGCACGGGGTGGATCCCGCGCAGCCGTCGAGTCTGCTGCAGATCCCAGGCGCGCAGCTGATTCGCCAGATCAAGAGCTCCTGGGACGAGCAGCGGCGCAAGGTCTCGGTCATGCTCGTGCTGGATGAGTCGGGAAGCATGAACGACTCGCTCAACGGCAAGAGTAAGATCGACGCGGCAAAGGAGGGGTTGAAATCCTTCGTCTCGCTGCTGGGCGATGCGGACCAAGTGGGTCTCACCGTCTTCAGCGACAGCGCCCAGGTGCTCGACGGGATCGCGCCACTGGGCGACCAGCGTGCCCAGCTCAATCACGCGATCGATGGGATTCGCGCGGGTGGCTCAACGCGCCTGTACGACACCATCGCCGAGCAGGTGGACGCGCTCAAGTCAGCCTCCGGCTCGTCCATCAAGGCCGTCGTGGTGCTGACCGATGGCCTGGACAACGGCAGTCATCGCAGCTCCACTGATTTGGCCAATCAGCTCAACGACAACGGAGCCGACGCGGGCAACGCCCTCAAGGTCTTCACGATCGCGTACGGCAGCGACGCCGACAAGACTGGGCTGCAGCGCATCGCGCAGGCCTCTGGGGGCGATGAATATGACGGCAACCCGGACAACATCAAGCGTGTGTTTCTGGCGATCAGCCGGTTCTTCTAGCCGGCGCCGCTGACTCATGGGAGGCGTTGCTATGGTGCGCGAACAACTGGTGCGGAACTATCCGCGAGCCGCGATGCCGCAGCTGTTCGAGCAGGACTCGCGCGAGCTCGCCCGCAAGGGCTGGGAGGTCGCGGATCGCCGCAACGACCCCAGCGACCCTGCCGCGACGCGCGTGGTCTATTTCCGCGAGGGTGGCGGCCAGGCGCGTGCCGTCGTGCTGCCGCCGTTGCCGGCGGCGCTGGGGCCATTGGCGCCTGAGATTCGCCACTACTCCTACCGCCAGGTCGCGGTGCTCGTGGTGGGCTATGTGCTGGTGCTGACGGTGTGGCTGGCCGGCGTGCACGCGCCATTCACGTGGATCGCGCTGCTGCTCTTCTTGCTCACGTCGGCCTACGCGCTGGTGCTGGACGGGTTTGGGGTCGCGACGCTGCGCGGCCAGATCCCCTGGCTGCGCCTCGGCCGTGGCGCCCGCCGGCTGGTCATCCTGCTCGAGGTGCTGACGGCGCCAGTGTTTATGCCGTACTACGCGGCGCGCGTGGTATGGCAGTTCGTGCTGCGGCAGGATGTCGCCAGCCCCGAGCGGGTGGCGCAGCTCGAGGCGCGCCTGGGCATGACGCCGCCGACCGTGGGGACGTGCCGCAAGTGCGGCAGACCGTTGCAAGTGGGAGCAGACTTCTGCTCGTACTGCGGCGAGACGGTGATCGAGTATCCGCGCATCTGTCCGAAGTGCGCGACAGTCTGCCTGCCCGACGCGGAATTCTGCCCGAAATGCCGCACGCGCCTCACCGCATAGGAACAGCAGCAGGCGTCGCTGGCCGTGCGTCTCGACACGTGCCTCACGCTAGAGCAACAGCAGGAGGAATGTGCGCCGTCCTGACACACGGTTCCACCTCAGAGCGCCTACCCCACTACGAAGGGGACGTTTCTACACCTACGGCACGCTGTAGGTGTAGCCGTCTGGGACGATCACGGCGGTCATGCCGGTGAACATGCTCATGAACGTGTCCAGCGGCAGGTAGGTGATGTAGTATTCCGACGAGTCCACGATCTTCAAGCCGGCGGCGTCTCCACCCGTCATCGTGAGGAAGTGACCGCCGTCGAAGAAGTGGTAGTAGCCGTACGCGATGCGCACGTTGACGATGACGGGCAAGCCCAACGTGTTGGTGATGTAGAGCAGCTGCTTGTAGGTCAGATGCCAATTCAGATCGGCGCGATAGTGGTAGGCGGCGGCGCCTCGCTGGAAGCCCTGCGCCCGCAGTAGCCCGCCATTGAGCGAGATATCCGGCTGCATCACGTCGATCATGTGGCCGATGGTCGCGCCTTTCTCGCCCCAGGCGGTCAGCACCTCGGAGAGTACCGCCGCGCTGCACGCGGCATTCCACCAGTCGTCGAACTGCTGGTGTGAGTCATAGAGATCGGGGCGCGTTCCCTGCGTCTCCGGCCGCACCCGGCTGACGACGGGGTCGGAGTCGCGCACGGCAGCCGCGGCCCGAAACGACGCCATCAGCGGCTGCGGCGGCTCACCCGCGGCAGAGAGCGAGGTCCACACCGCAAACGAGATGGCACACAGTGCGAGGATCAGCCGCGCCACCGACCAGGGGCTGCGCGCGGACTGCACCAGTGCGCGGGTCGCGACCCGCGTGCGGCTCACCCCGCGGTAGACGGCCAGATCGGGGGGCGCATCCGCATCTTCATCCGCAACTTCATACGCATTCGTCTGCACCACGGGCACGGGCAGGTGCGCGCGCTCGTGCGTAATGCGCAGGTGCTGACGAACGAGGTCCCGGCTGAGGGCGGCGAGCGGGCGGGCGCGGCTGTGCTCGCGCACACGCGCAAACGTGTCGCCGCCGTCGTCGCCACGCGCCGAGCGTGCCGGCTCCCGAGAGAAATGAGCGCGTGCATGGCGGTTGGTCGCGCCGTCGTCCGGCAGCCCAGACGGCGCGCGCGGTAGCTGCGGAATGCTCGGCAGCGTCAGCTTCGGCAGGCTGGCATCGCTGTCGCGCACTGCGCGCACTGCGATCTCGTTCGGGTGGGCGCGGCGCGCGGGTGGGCGCAGTGTGGTGGCGAAGGGGTCCGGCGCGTCGTCGGGCAGATGCCAGTTCGCGGCCCGAGGGCGCGGCGTGCCCGCGGGGATGCGTTGCCTGCGCCTGGGAATAGGAACTTCATCCACGTTCGCCGTTCCCTTCAATCGCGGTCCGTCCTGACTTCGGCGTCCTGATGATAGCCAGGTTGTCGGCCGCCGTCAAGCGCCCCGCCGAATCGTGCTATGCGCATGAGTTTTGATGAATCGGGTGCTTCCCTCTTGTCGCATACCCGCGGCTCCCTTATACTGGGCGCGGTCCGTACACTGGGCGAGCACTCTGGGCCGCCGGGTCTTGCGGGCCCATGAGGGAGGGCAGCATGACAACGTCTGGTCCATCGGATGGGGGCTCACTCGCTTCCCTGGCGATATCTGCGCTGCCGCCACAGGTGCAAGACCTGCTCAAGCCCGGCAAGACACCGCAACGCATCAACCAGGCGATCAACTGGGCGGCGCGGCGCGATCCCGCCGTGCTGGCAGCGCACCAGGCGCATAGGCACCCGGTGAAGCGCTTCGAGGATATCCACAACCTGCCGCTCAACCAAGTGGACATGGTCGCCCATGAATTTGCTCGGAAGTTCCGGCGGCGCGCCATGCTCACCGGCGCAATCACCGGGCTGCCCGGTGGATTGTGGGCGCTGGTGGCCGCTGGTGCGGACGTGCAGCTGACAGCGGTCTATGCCGTGCGCATGGCCGCGGACGTCGCACAGTCCTACGGCTACGACACGAGCATCGTTGAGGAGCAGGCGCATCTGGCCGAGGTGCTGGCGCTGGCGGCGGGCGTCGATAGCCTGCGCGGCGTGGGCAACTGGCTGACACGTGAGGGGCTGATCCATGTCCTGCCGGAGCTCCTGCCCAAGCTGCTGCTGAGATTGAGCGTCGAGCTGACGGAAGAGCAGGCGGCGAAGCTGGTAGGCCGTCTGATTCCCGGCGTGGGCGCCGCCATCGGCGGTGCGATAGATTACACGTTCTTGCGGGTGGCGGGCGAGCGCGCGATCACCTACTACCGCGCGCGCTACATGGCGGACCATGGATTGGCGGCGCCCACGCCGGTGCTACAGATCAATCCCGCCTTCGCACCGCGGACAGTGGAAGGCTCCGTGGCACGCCAGCTCCCTGGTGCGGAGGCGCCGGCAAGCGCACGACCGGCGCCGGTTGCCGTGCCTGCGGTGCGGCCGCCCACCAAGCCTGTCAAGATACGCAAGCGCCCGCCCGAGCGCTTCGGCATCTACCTGGCCATCTTCGCCGTCTTCGCCCTGGGCATCACGATCGCTGCCTGCGCCGCACTCGCCGTGCTGGCGACGCAGTTCGTGCAGGGCCTCGGCCACTAGCGACGGCGCGTCACGCCAGGGCGGCGAAGCGCTCGCCTTCGATACGCTCCGCGGCGGCCCGCTCGTCGGCGCGCCACCGCGCCGGCGCCAGGCGCACGCGTAGTCGCGCCGCCAGCGCTGTTTCCACCGCGGCGATCACCTCGTCGCCGTCGATCGTGCGGCCCGCCAGCTCGTCCAGCCCCGCGGTCACGTCGCGCAGCCGCCCGGCGAGGAGCTCCTGCTGCGCAGGCGAGAGGGCGAGCAGGCGCGTGAGGCGCTGCGGCTGCCAGCGCAGGTTCACGCCGACCTGATACAGCGCGCCGGGCCGGCGCCGCACCTGGCACAATCCCACCACTTTGCGGCGACCGACCACGACCTCCCAGGGCGAGAGCGTACCATAGCAGGCGAGCCGAAGCAGGTCGTCTTTGGGCAACGGGCCCAGCGCACGCACCTCGTCGGTTGGGATGGCGCGGGCCTCGGCGATGCCCAACGAGCGCAGCGCCTCTGCCCACAGCGCGCCAATCCACTGGTAGCCGCGCACGACGTCGAAAGTGGCGAGCGGATGGCCTGCCGGCAGCGCTACCTCCATGCTCAGCGCGTCGGCATCCACCAGCACAGCCGCGCCGCCCGACGTGCGGCGGTAGGCCGTGACGCCGTTGGCCCGGGAAGCCGCGAGGTCGGCCACGGCGGGCGGTTGGCCGTTGCCGAGGACCAGCGCCGGACGGGAGGTGTAATACCAGCGCAGGGCAGGTACGGGATGCGCGGCCAGCCCGGCGAGCAGCGCCTCACTGTACGCCAGCTGCCGGCCCATCGGCTCATCCTTGTCGGGGAGCCGCCGCCACGCCAGGTCGGAATCGTCTTCGCTCATGTACACATCGTATCACGGGGAGACGTCACTCCCAGGCCCTCTCTGGCGCGAAGAGGGTCGCCAGAGGGCGGCGACGTGGTGGATGGTCCCTGCCCTGAAGCGGCGGGGCTAATCCCGCACGTTCCATTGCAGCGAGGGCATAAGCGTCGGTAACCGCCGCATCTGCCCTACGCCGGACGTATCGCGTAGGATTAGCCCTGGCCTTCAGGCCGGGGACTGCGCCCCGCCCCACGATAAGGGAAGCCAGCGCGACACGAGGGCACACTGGCGCTGCTCTGGCCCCCTCTCCCTTCGGGGGAAGGGCTGGGGGTGGGGGCCTCTGAGGTCACCGAAAGCGTCACTCCCCAGGCGTCATCGGCGCGCCGATCTGGGCGCCCGCTTGCAGCCCGCGCAGGAACTCCACGGCGGCGGCCACGCGCTCGGCTGGCGGCGCGGCGTCCACCGCGTTCAGCAGCGCGCTGCCGACCGCCGCGCCGTCGGCGACGCGACCGATCTCCGCCACATGCGCGGCGCGCGAGACGCCGAAACCGACGGCCAGCGGCAGACTGGTATGCGCGCGCACGCGCTGCACGAAGCTGGCGAGGTGCTCGGGCAAGCTCGTGCGTGCGCCGGTGACGCCGCTGAGGGAAACGCAGTAGAGAAATCCCCCACCCGTCTGACCCGCGACCCGCGCCACCCGCGCGATGCGCGCGTCCGGGCTGGTTGGCGCGACGAGAAAGATCAGCTCGATGCCCGCGGCGGCCGCGGCGTCGCGCAGTGGTTGCGCCTCCTCCAGCGGCAGGTCGGGCACGATCAGCCCCGCGACGTTGGCCTCGCTCGCGCTGCGGCAGAAGCGCTCGACCCCGTAGCTATAGAGCGGATTGTAACAGCCCATCAGCACAAGCGGCGTCTGGACGCGCGCCGAGACACGCGCCGCCAGCGCCAGTGCGCCCGCCAGCGACATGCCGCCCTCCAGGGCTCGCTGCGCCGCCGCCTGGATGGTGACGCCGTCGGCCAGCGGATCGGAGAAAGGCACGCCCAGCTCCAGCACGTCCGCGCCGGCCGCGCACAGGGCCACCGCTACCTCCTCGCTCGTCGCCAGGTCGGGATAGCCCGCCATCACGTAGGGGATCAGCGCCACGCGTCCCTCCGCGCGGGCGCGCGCGAAGGCGGCGGCGATGGGGTGGCTGTCATGCAGGTTTGCCATGCTTACTCCCTCAGTGCGTTCGCGCGGCGTCACAGCGTCACGCCCAGCGCCGACGCCACAGTGTTAATATCTTTGTCGCCGCGGCCAGAGAGGCAGATCACCACCACCTCTTCGGGGCGCAGCTCGCCGCCCTCGCCCAGCGCCAGCACGTGCGCGACGGCGTGCGCCGACTCCAGCGCCGGGATGATGCCCTCTTCCTGGCTGAGCACCTGGAACGCCGCCAGCGCCGCGTCGTCGGTGGCGGCGACGTAGCTGGCGCGGCCAGTCGCCAGGAGGTAGCTGTGCTCGGGGCCGACGCCTGGATAGTCTAGCCCGGCGGAGATGCTGTGCGTCTCGGTCACTTGGCCATCCGCGTCCTGCAAGAGATAGCTGAGCGCGCCGTGCAGCACGCCGGGCCTCCCCGCCCCCAGCGTTGCGGAGTGCTTGCCGCTGGCGATGCCGCTGCCCGCCGCCTCCACGCCGATCAGCGCTACCACTTCATCGCCGGCGAAGGGATGGAACATGCCGATGGCGTTGCTGCCACCGCCGACGCACGCCACCACACGCGCGGGCAGCCGTCCCGTCGCGTCGAGGATTTGCGCGCGCGTCTCGTGGCCAATCACCGACTGAAAGTCGCGCACGATGCGCGGATACGGGTGCGGGCCGACGGCCGAGCCGATCAGGTAGTGCGTGGTCTCGACGTTGGTGACCCAGTCGCGGATGGCCTCGTTGATGGCATCCTTGAGCGTGCGGCTGCCGGCGCCAACGGGCCGGACCTCGGCGCCGAGCAGCTTCATACGGAAGACATTGAGCGATTGGCGCTGGATGTCCTCCTCGCCCATATAGACGATGCACTCCAGGCCCAGCTTGGCGCAGACCGTAGCGGCGGCGACGCCATGCTGGCCGGCGCCGGTCTCGGCGATGATGCGCCGCTTACCCATACGCCGCGCCAACAGCCCCTGGCCCAGGGCGTTGTTGATCTTGTGCGCGCCGGTGTGCGCCAGGTCTTCGCGCTTGAGGTACACGCGCGCACCCACCCGCGCCGAGAGGCGCGCGGCGAAGTAGAGCGGCGTTGGCCGGCCCGAGTACGTGCGCTCTTGCTCCGCTAGCTCGGCCATGAAGTTTGGATCGCTGCTGGCGGCGGCGTAGGCGCCTTCCAGCTCATCCAGGGCCGCCATCAGGCTCTCCGGCACGAAACGCCCGCCGAAGTCGCCGAAGCGGCCGCGCGCGTCGGGGTAGACGCCGTGCTGGTAGGTCTGCTGGCTGGGCACGGCGGGAGTGGTCGCGTTTGCGGGATTCGCCATCGTCATACGCTCGCTTCCGTGGGGACCGTCGTTGCCGCCGCTGTACGCGTCGCGCCGACGAACGCCCGCATCTTGGCGGGATCTTTCACCTTGGCTGTCTCGATGCCGCTGCTGACGTCCACTCCGCGCGGGCCAACCGCGGCGATTGCCGGCGCAACATTGGCCGGAGTGAGACCGCCCGAGAGAATGACCGGCCAGCGGGCGGCCGCGCGGCGCGCCAGCTCCCAGTTGCCGAGCGTGCCGCTGCCGCCGTACATGCCGGGAACGTGGGCGTCTAGCAGCAACGTCGCGCCGGCCAGGGCATAGGCGTCGAGCCGGTCGAGATCGGCGTCGTCGCGTAGGCGCAGCGACTTGATGAGCGGGCAGGAGAGCCGCGCGGCAAGCTCCGCACAATACTCCGGTGTCTCGTCGCCGCCCAGCTGGATCGCGCTCAACCCGACGTCATCGCGTATGGCGATAACCTCGTCAATCGCTGCGTTCACGAAGACGCCAGCAGCCAGCAGGCCCGCGCTGGAGGCGACAGCGGCGATGGCGCGCGCCTGCTCGCGCGAGACATAGCGGTGGCTGGGCGGATAGAAGATCAGCCCGACCGCCTCCGCGCCAAGCTCAGCGGCGAGCGCTGCCTGTGCGGTTGTCGTCAGGCCGCAGAGCTTGACGAACGGCCCCGCGCCCGCGTGCCGGAACAGCTCGGCAGAGGCGCCTCCGGGAGCGGTTGCCAGCTCGTGCGCTTGGGCGGCTGGGTCGACTGCCGTCATCAGCGCCTCGCCGACGAGGATGGCGTCGGCGCCCCACGCGCGCGCACGGGCCGCGCCGGTCACGTCGACGATGCCGCTTTCGCCGATGAAGACACGGTCCATGGGAACGAGCGGCCGCAGGTGGCGCACGACGTCCGTATCTACCGCGAAGGTGCGCAGGTCGCGGCTGTTCGCGCCGACGACCGCCGCGCCGCACGCCACCGCGCGCCGTGCCTCCGCTTCGTCGTGTGCCTCGACCAGGGCCTCCATACCGAGGCCACGGGTGAGGGCAAGCAGCTCCGCGAGTCGCGCGTCGTCCAGCAGCGCGCAGAGCAGCAGCACGGCGTCCGCTCCGGCGGCGCGCGCCTCATAGACCTGATACGGCGCGAGGATGAAGTCCTTGCGCAGCACCGGCACGGGCACGGCCTCGCGCACCACCGCCAAATGCTCCAGCGCGCCCAGGAAGAAGCGCGGCTCGGTGAGCACGCTGATCGCCGCCACGCCGCCGCGTGCATACGCGCTCGCCTGTGCCACCGGATCGAAGCGCTCGGCGAGCACACCCCTGGAGGGCGCCGCGCGCTTGACCTCGCCGATCAGCCGCGCGGCGCCGCCCGGGCTGGGCCACAGCGCAGCGGCGAAGTCGCGCGGGGCGGGCGCGGCGGCAGTGCGCGCGCGTAGCTCCGCCAGTGGGAGGCGCGCCATGCGCTCCGCCAGGTCGGCCCGCGTCGCCGCTACGATGCGCTCCAGAAATGTCTCAGCCGCCATGGGTGCTATCCCGTCTTGCTTGTGAGAGCGACCTCGCCATCCCGCGGTGAAAGACGCTCATGCGGGCATCGTCGCCAGCGCGCGCGACGTGCGCACCAGCGCGTCGAGCGTGGGCATTGCCTGGCCGGACCGCAGCGCCTCGCGCGCCAGCCGCAGGCCGTCCACCAGCTGCTCCGCGCGGCCCGTCACATAGAGCGCAGCACCGGCGTTGAGGGCCACCATGTCGGCCAGTGCGCCGTCCTGCTGGCCGGCCAGCAGCGCGCGCATGCGCGCCGCGTTCTGCTCCGCGTCGCCGCCGAGCACCTCATCGCGCCGGCGCTCGGCAAGACCAAGCTCCGCCGGCGTGAGGGTGTACTCGACCAGCGTCCCGCTGTCGCCGCGCACCTCGACGACCTGGGTCGGCGCGGAGAGCGAGATCTCGTCCAGCCCGTCGCTGCCGTGGACGATCAGCGCCCGCTCGCAGCCCAGCCGCAGCAGCACCTCGCCCATCAGGCGCAGCAGCTTCGGGTCTGCGACGCCCAGCATCTGATAGCGTGCCCCGGCGGGATTGGTCAGCGGGCCAAGAATGTTGAAGACGGTGCGGATGCCGATCTCGCGCCGCGTCGGGCCGACGTGGCGCATGGCGGGATGGTAAGTCGGCGCGAACATGAAGCCGAAGCCGACCCGCTCCACACAGGCAGCCACCTGCTCCGGCCCCAGCTCCAGCTTCACGCCCAGCGCTTCGAGCACATCCGCGCTGCCGCAGCGGCTGCTGGCGGCGCGATTGCCATGCTTGGCGACGGGCTGGCCAAGCGCCGCGACGAGCAAGCCCGCCGCCGTCGACACATTGAACGTGCCCGCCGCGTCGCCCCCAGTGCCACAGGTATCCACGGCGCGCAGGTGCGCCGGCAGCGACACATGGATCGCCTGCTCGCGCATGACGCGCGCCAGGCCAGTCACCTCCTCCACCGTCTCGCCCTTCAGGCGCAGCGCCGTCAAGAACGCACCCAGCTGCGAGGGCGTCGCCGTGCCCGTCATGATCTCTTCCATCGCCGACGCCGCGTCGGTCTCGCTGAGCGACTGACCCGCGACCAGATGGCCGATTGCCTCACGAATCATGTGTGCCTCCATGTCCCTTCGCGGGGAACTCTACTGCCTGGCCGATCTGTGGCGAGTCGCGGTCTACGATGCCCGCCTGGAGTGCGCCGCCGGCATATGCCGTCAGCAGCGCCGTCAGGTCTGCCAGCGCGGCCTCGATGTCGGCGCGTCCCCCAGCGTGTTGCGCCTCCACCGTGATGATGGCCCGCGTGGTGTCGTCGCGGGCGGCGCTCTCGTCGCTCTGCCGCCAGCACCAACGCTCGGCGAAGACGAGGCCGGTGTCGTCGCTGAAGATGACTTCACACGGCGTGGGATGCTCGACCGCGCCGCCGCCGAGCGGCGTATAGCGCTCGCTGCCGTCCGCGAAGCGCACCGTCAGCGGCCCCTCCAGCGTGCGGGTGTCGAAGACGGCGACCGGCAGGCCGTAGCGGATGCTGACCAGATTGCCAAGATCCACGAGCGTGTTGATACTGGGGATGTCGTCCTTTTTGGTGAGCCGGCGCAAGAGCGCTTCGGCCGCGCTGCGGCACTGCGTCGGGTCCACGCCGAACCGGCGAAAGGCGCCGCGCCAGGCGGCGAGGGTCGCCAGTTGGCTGAGCGGCGTCTGCCCGATGCGCGCCCGTACCGCTGCCTGTTCGACTTGATAGGCCTCCCGCAGCGGCACTGGCGGAGGGCCGTTGGTCACGCCCTCGGCAAAGATGACACCGCCGATGACGTCCGGAAAGCGCTCGACGAGGTCCGGGCTGTAGCGGAAGGTGAGGGATGTGGCGGTCATACGCGGGTGGCCTCCGTGGCGTGGGCAGGGACGTCCTCATCTCCCAGACTCCTCTCCCCGTGGGGCAAGGGATTGGGGGAGGAGGACCTCGTGAGGAAGTTGCGCAAGAGGTCTTTGCCGGCGCTGGTCAGGATCGACTCCGGATGAAACTGGACGCCGTGGATGGGATACGTGCGGTGGCGCAGCCCCATAATGAGGCCGTCGGCTGTCTCTGCCGTGATGGACAGCGCCGCGGGCAGTGTCGCGCGCTCCACGATCAGGCTGTGGTAGCGCGTGGCGGTAAAGGGTGAGGCGAGGCCGCATAAGACCCCCGTGCCGCCGTGATGAATCTGCGCGGTCTTGCCGTGGACCGGTGTGGGCGCGCGCACCACCCGCCCGCCGAAGACCTCGCCGATGCACTGGTGGCCCAGGCAGACACCGAGCGTCGGCACGCGCGGGCCCAGCCGCCGGATGAGCGCGGTCGAGACACCGGCCTCGCGCGGCGTGCAAGGGCCAGGCGAGATGACGATGTGCGACGGCGCTAGCGCCTCGGCCTCGTCCACGCTGATGGCGTCGTTGCGGCGCACCAGTACGTCGGCGCCCAACTCCGCGAGATACTGGTAGAGGTTGTAGGTAAAGCTGTCGTAGTTGTCGATCAGGAGGAGCATGCGCCGTCTCCACCCGCCCGCCGATCCGGCGTGGCGCCCACGCGTGCCGCGCCCTGCCCCCGCCCCGACACGCGCGCCGGGCGCAGGAGACGATTGTTGGCGCCGCCCCGCCCCGACACGCGCGCCGGGACCAGCGTCCGATCGTTCGCGACACGCCGCTCCGCCTCCTCCAGCGCACGCAACACCGCGCCCAGCTTGCTCTCCGTCTCCAGAAACTCCGCATGCGGCACCGAGTCCGCGACGATGCCGCCCCCCGCCTGCGCATAGGCGACGCCGTCCTTGACGACGAGCGTGCGGATGGCGATGCAGGTGTCCAAGTTGCCGTCGAAGCCGAGGTAGCCAACCGCGCCGCCATAGACGCCGCGCCGCTGCCCTTCGAGCTCGACGATGATCTGCATCGCGCGCACCTTGGGCGCGCCCGACAGCGTGCCGGCGGGGAAGCCCGCACGCAGCGCGTCCAGCGGTGTGAGACCCTCACGCAGCTGCCCCGTCACGTGCGAGACGAGATGCATGACGTGCGAGTACCGCTCGACATCCAGGAACTGGGTGACACGCACGCTGCCCGGCCGGCAGACGCGGCCGAGGTCGTTGCGCCCGAGGTCCACCAGCATGACGTGCTCGGCGCGCTCCTTCTCGTCGTGGCGCAATTGCTCTTCGAGCGCCGCATCCACGGCGGGATCGGGGTCGCGGCGGCGCGTCCCGGCGATGGGATGAACCGCCACCTCGCCGTCTTCGACGCGCACCAGCAGCTCTGGCGAGGCGCCGGCGACCGCGAAGTCGTTCAGCGCGAGGTAGAACATGTAGGGCGAGGGGTTGATCGAGCGCAGCGCGCGATAAATCGCGAAGGCAGACGCGCTCGTTGGCCGTGCGATGCGGCGCGAGGGCACGACCTGAAAGCAATCGCCGGCGCGGATGTACTCCTTGATCGTCTCGACGGCGCCCTCGTAGGCTTCGCGCGACTCAAGGGGAGACCGCGCCACCTGCTGACCTTCGCGTCTGGCAGACGTGGGAGCGGCGAGCGCCTGGCGTGGGATCGGCCGCTCGAGCCGCCGCGCCATCTTGTCCAGCCGCGCCTCGGCCCTGGCGCGCGCGCGCGCCTCATCGCCCGCGGTCGCATCGAGGTCGGCGTAGGTGAGGAGCCGTGCCTGGTGGCGCACGTGATCGAAGATCAACAGGGTATCGCTGAAGCAAAAGATCGCCTCGGGCAGATCGAGCGGGTCCGCGTCCGGGACCGGCACCGCCGGCTCGAAACGCGCCGCCGCCTCGTAGGCGAGGTAGCCGACGGCGCCACCGGAGAACCGTGGCAGCCCCGGCACGCGATGCAGTGGGCGACGCGCCAGCTCCTCGCGCACGGCCTCCAGCGGATCGGCGCAGGCGCGGCGCTCTACCACGCCGGCCCGCGCGCCTGCCAGCCAGCGATACTCGGCGACGCCGGCGCGGACGCGCAGCACCAGATAGGGGTCGGCGCCGACGAAGGAGAAGCGCGCCAGCCGCTCGCCCCCTTCGACGCTTTCCAGCAGGTAGCCATACGGGCCGCGGGCCAGCTTGAGATACGCGGAGACTGGCGTCTCCAGGTCCGCGGGAATCTCGCGCCACACTGGCACGAGCGTCGGGCTCCGCGCGCCCACTAGAGGGCGCGCGGCTGCGATGATCTCTCGCACCGGTGCGATCATAGTCTCTACCCTCCCGTTATGCTGCCGCAGGGAACCTCACCCCCAACCCCTCCCCAACAGGGAGAGGGGAGCCAGATGCCGGCCGACGCGTGCGGGGTGGCATCCCCCTCCACTCTCTGACTCCCCTCTCCCTGTTGGGGAGGGGTTGGGCGTAGGGGCACCCTAGACGATGCCGACGCGCTCTTTGGCGGCGCGCAGCGTCGCCTCCGCCATCGGACGCGCCTTCTCCGCTCCCTTCGCGAGCAGGCGGTCCAGCGCGCGCGGATCACTGGTAATCTCGGCGTAGCGCCGCTGAATCGGCTCCAAAGCCGCCACGACGCGCTCGGCCAGCGCCTGCTTGAACTCCTTGTAGCCCTTGCCGGCGAACTCGGCCTCGATCTGCTCGCGTGTCTCGCCGCCGAGCGCCTGGTAGATGGTCAGCAAATTGAAGATGCCCTCGCGCCGCTCGTCGAAGACGATCGTGCGCTCGGAGTCGGTGGTGGCCCGGGCGATCTTCTTGCGGATCGCCGCCGGTGGATCGAGCAGGCTGATATACGAGTTCTCGTTGTCGCTCTTGCTCATTTTTTTGGACGGATCGTCCAGTGACATGATGCGCGCGCCGACCGTGCGGATCAGAGCGCGCGGCTCGACGAACGTTTCGCCAAAGCGGTAATTGAAGCTGCTGGCGATGTCGCGCGTCAGCTCGACATGCTGCACCTGATCCTCGCCGACCGGCACGACATCCGTCCGATACAGCAGGATGTCGGCGGCCATCAGGACGGGGTAGGTATACAGGCCCGCGCTGGCAAGCTCACGCTCCTCGCCAGCTTTCGCCTTGAACTGCGTCATGCGGTTCAGCCAGCCGGTGGGGGTGACACAGTCGAGAATCCAGGCAAGCTCCGCGTGGGCGCTGACATGCGACTGCACGAACAGGATGCTGCGCGCAGGATCGATGCCGCAGGCGACGAGCAGCGCCGCGAGCTGGCGCGTGTTCTCGCGCAGCTCGGCCGGATCTTGCGGCACTGTGATGGCGTGCAGATCGACGACGCAAAAAAGGTTGTCGTAGTCGTCCTGGTCGTTGACCCAATTGCGAATGGCACCAATATAGTTGCCGAGCGTCGGCGTGCCGGAGGGCTTGATGCCCGAGAAGACACGCTCGCGCGCCTTCCGCCCCGGCTGCCGCGCAGGGGCAGTCCGCTCTGCTTTCGTCGGTGCGCTCATCGCAGCGCTCCCTTCTTTCGTACGGGGCCGCCGTGCCGCGGCGGCATGCCGCCACAGCCACCGGCAGGAAACCCCAACTGCCAAACAAAAAGCCTCTCGTCCGCTCGGGACGAGAGGCTACGTGTGCCTTCGTGGTACCACCCTGATTTGCCGCACGACTCGCATGCGAGTCGTGCTCCTCTGCGAGCACAGGCGGCTCAACTGGCATGTGGCCAGAGAGGCTCCGATGCTCCGCCCCGCTAACGGTGGGCTTCCGGCTGGCCCTACGGAGGAGCTCCGTTCGGGCCGCGGCTCGCAGGGCCATTCCGCCTATCCCTGCCGGCGCCGGCTCTCACCCTTCCGGCTCGCTGAGGCTCTGGCAGAGATGCGTACTTGTCCTGGTCGAAGCCATTGCTGCTGTTCTGTTGACTACGCAGCAGTATAGACGGCGCGCCCCACCCTGTCAAGCTGGCGGACGACGTGTTCTCACCGGCTAGTCCTTATCCGGCGTCCGGATCAAGCGCGGCCCAGCGTGTCGCGCTCGACGACCCTCAGCTGCTGCGCCAGCAGCCTTGCCAATACCCGCGGCTCTCCGGTGGCCGGATCGAGAAACTCCACGTCGTAGGCGCGCGCGTCGGGATCGCAGTGGACCACCATGCCGCGCTGGCCCGCCCGCAACAGCGTCTCCGGCACCTCCGCGTTCACGCGCCAGCCTGGCTCGACGGCGACATCTGTCAGCAGCTCGACCAGGTCCATCTCTTCAGGTTCCATGCCGTTGTATCTCCTTCCATCCGGCGCTCCCTACACTCCGACCCGCTCTGCCTGTATTGTACCTCAGCAATCGGGCGCGGCTCGCCGCCCGCTACGGCGCGTGCGGCGGACCGGGATGGCGCGGGACTCGTGTGCCGGGCCAGAACGGCCCTTCATCGTCACCGGCGCGCCACCACCAGCGCCAGCGATGCCCACGCCAGTGGGCGATGAGATCGGGCGCGAGCGTGAGCAGGGCGAAGGCGACGCAGAACAGCGCCGCGACGAGCAGCGCGAGGGTGATGGCTGTCCCCACCTGCCAGGCCACCCACGTCGCCAGCGCACTGAGCGCCAGCGCCACAGCCGCACGCGCGAGGGGATGGCGCTGCATCGCCCGCATCGCGTGCCTCCGATTCCCATGCGGCAAGCGCTTGCCTCCACCGCACGCACACGCGCTCGCGGCCTGCCCAGCCCTGCTCCAGCAGTGTACCATTGCCGGCTCGCGCCCATGTCACACAATCGCGTCTCAAAGTGGCGTGAGGCGGATGCCAGGCTTGATTTCTCAATCGGCCCATGGTAACCTTGTCTCTTGGGGAAACGCCCCCACAAAGCGGTGAACGCGGGGGTTCACACCAAAGCCATACCACGGAGGTACGGTAAGGAACGTATGCAAAAGTGCAGCTACGAAAGCATTTTGGGCGCTGTTGGCCGAGTGCTTGACGAAGCGGAGGCGCAAAGCTTCACCATTCGCGATTCCGTGGATGGACTCCTCGTCGAGACATCAATTGGCGCCGCGAACCAGCAGATTGCGCTGAACCTTAGGCTGAACGATCTGGCGGAACTCGTAGCGCGGAATTCACGCGTCGAAGCCAAGCCAAACTACGAGCGAAGCTATGGGCACGACGAGAGCACCCTGACTCACTTTCTGGCACGCCACCGGCAGTTGGTGGGCGCAGAACGCTAGTTCCTTACCTTTCAGCGGCAGAAGGCCCCGCCCCTTCAGGGCAGGGGATGAATGCCGCCTC
>Ga0070706_100002540_pt1 | contig 18343 bp, 18 predicted proteins | sample KBSK5501metaG_FD_65476 | JGI IMG/M metagenome (GOLD analysis project Ga0070706, IMG submission 65476) | Corn, switchgrass and miscanthus rhizosphere microbial communities from Kellogg Biological Station, Michigan, USA - KBS K5-50-1 metaG | ecosystem: Host-associated > Plants > Roots >... | reverse complement strand
TGGGGGGCCTTTCCGGATGAGTCTCTAGGGGCTCAGTTCGAGGAGTCTGCGAAAATGTAAGCGATTGAAACGAATTGGTCGGGGAGAGAGGATTTGAACCTCCGACCCCCTGGTCCCGAACTTGGGGGCAAGGAGCTGAGTTTGTTAATATTCAATCATTTGAGTGGTGCTTCAACCGTCTCAGTCGTGCTCGATCACGCCAGTTTGGGCGTAATGTAAACCCTCCAATTGCAACCCTAGCCAGGGTGTCATTTCCTATTTGGGGGAGCTGATCTAACCTCAGCATGCCGCCCGCGTGGTAATTTCCGGATCCCGACCACTAGAGAATGATCCTGTTTTTGCGAACACAAGCGCGGGTAGCAGTACTGTCATGAGCTCTTGTTGTTCAGAGAGTCGGGGACAGCCGAGCTCCGTCATCCTCGACGGACCCTCCACTCGACGTGCGATTGCGTAGTCTATGAATGTCTGAGAATGCCTGACTTTCCTCCACTGGGAGAGATTGGCATTCGGGTCCGATTACATCAAAAGGGCCGAACTTTTTCGTACGTTCTTCCTCGCGTCCACGCTCCGTCGAAGCCGGGCGCCAACGCGTCACGCATCTGCAGGCGAGCCCGGCAAAGTCTGGTCTTTACATTCGCTTCTGAGAGGCCGAGGACCTGTGCAGTCTCAGTGATGCTGAGGTGCTGTACGTCTCGCAAGATCAATACGGTGCGGTATTTCTCGGGAAGCGAATCCAATGCTCTGGTGAGCGCCTTACGCAATTCTTTCTGTTCCAAAGCTTCCGACGGGATTTCCCGCCAATCAGCGAAATCCTTCGGAATGTAATCACCCTCATCGTTTTGTTGTCCATTCTCGATGGACTCGTACAGATGGCGCCGGTCCTTACGCAATTTCATCTTGGCTTCATTGATAGAAATCTGGATCAGCCATGTGCTGAACTTCGCCTCCTGTCGAAAACGGGAAAGATTCTTAAAGGCTTTGAGAATTGCCTCTTGAGTGACTTCTTCTGCATCAGCGTCATTCTTCACCAGCGACAATGCAGCTAGAAAAACAGCGCGCTCATAGGGGTGGACCAATTCGTAGTAGGCCTCGACGTCTCCTCCCTGAATTCGCGCGATGAGTTCGGCCTCACTTCTTTCGCCCGGAGTCTCGACAGAGACCATGTGGGCGGCAGGCTGCTGTGCGATCGAGATGCCAGCTGTCGCTGCTCTCTGCGCGAGAGCTTGCTTAGGGTTGTCCTCCAGCCGCGAATTTGTCATTTGGAGCATTTCCCACCGCGAGGACTTTTTTGCTGAATTCACACGTAAGACGGAGACCCGCGCAAGAAGATGCAGGAAATCTTTGCTGGTCGCCAATCGGCGTGCCGGGTGTGCTTTGGATTAGTTCAACTGGGTTGTGAAGGCTTGCAGAGGAATGCGTGGTCAGATTCTGAGAGGCGAAACTTACGGCTTCTTCTCGCGAATGCGGCTCATCACGTCTTTAACAATGGGCTCCACCTGATCTGCCGTGAGCGTAAATGAGTCACAGTCGGTGACAAACCGGATGGTCTTCCGGGTAGTGTCAACAATCACTTGGCAGGTCTTGCACTCGTGCACATGCTCTTCAAGGCGGGCCCGGACTTCAGGACTGGCCGCTCCTTCCAGGTAATCTCCGAATTCCACCAGAAACTCAGCGCAGCTGAGCATCGGGACTCCTCTTCTCCACGCTGATGAAGTGGGGTGCAAGACTCTCCCGCAGCATCAATCGTCCGCGCAACAGGCGGGCTTTGACAGCAGGAATACTGAGCCCCAAGGCAGTTGCGGCCTCTTCCGTCGAAAGTTGGTTTAGGTCACGCAAGAGCACGACGACCCGATATTTTTCCGGCAAGCGCAGAACCCCCTCCCTTACAAGCTGACTCCTTTGAGATGCTGCTAAAACCTGCTCGGGGTCATCCGCCCAGCTCTGAATTTGCCGCGGGCGAAATTCGTCGCCTTCTTCGCCCTGGTCCAAAGATTCAGAAGGTTTGCGTTGCCGAAGCAGCTCAGTTCCAGTATTGATGGCGATGCTGGTAAGCCACGTCGAAAACTTGGATCGTCCCTGGAAATGGCCGATATTTTCGAAGGCCTTCAAAAATACGTCCTGTGTAAGGTCCCGGGCATCGTCCAAGTTCCCCAAAAGGCCAGCCAACGTACCGAAGACTCGCCGGGAGTGCCGTCGTACCAGTTCTTCGAAAGCGTCAGTGTCTCCACCCTGGACTCGGGCAACAGCTGTAGCGTCGTGATCGTCGGGAGGAGTGGCATCGAAAGTCAGACGGGACGGACTGGCGGAAGGATACAAATCTTTTCGCGTGAAGACTCGTCGTGGCGGGAAATCTGGTACTGCGCCCAGTCCAGCCTGCACGGTATTGAGAAAATTGGCCACTGCGGCCATTGCTATGGCTTCTAGAATCTGCGGTTCGCTGAACCCGTGGGCTCGTAAGCGGGCGGTCTCGAACCGACCTTCCGATCCTGCTGACCAGCTGGCCAATTTTCGAACTTCGTCCAACAAAGCCACTTCCGCGGGTGAAGTCCCGGCGCAGCGGTGATCTTCGACGATCTGGTCGGAGTCCTCTAGTGGCACACCCAACGTAGCGAGTATCTGGCTCTGAACGGCCACGCAATATGTATTCAGGTTCGCAGCCGAGATTACGAGAACAATCTGCTCCTTCACGATACGGCTCAGCAGGTCTTCCGGAATTAGTATTTGCGCCAGAGCTTGGGATTCAGCGTCCACCACGTCGGGACGCAACGTCTGCTCCTGGAAAAGCTTCGGAACAAATCCGAACTCCTCTCGGAAAAAGGCATAGGGCTGAAAATTCGAGGCGGCCGGCGGACTGGGTTGCAAATACGGACCATTTGCTGCGAACCACTCGACCGGTTCGGGAAGTCGAGAGGACTCGATTGAAGCCAGAACGGGGAGGCCTGCGTCTAAGTTCGGACGAAGCGCAGTTGCCAGGGTACAGAGCAGTTGCCCCAAGGCGACTGTCAGGATACATTCCAGGATTATCGAGTCGTCAAACCCTACTGCCCTAAGCGCCACTATGTCGTGCTTACAAACACAAGGCGCATAGTTCGCGAGCTTGTGTGCAAACGCAAGGAGGGCAGGATCCTCTTCGGTGTCGCGAGGACGCTTCTGGGCGTGGAGCGCTCGACAATAATCGCTACCTCGGGCACTCGCCACGGTCCGAACAAGCGAATCCTTCAGCTGCCTGCTGAGCCTACCCTCTCGAACCAGAATGGCATGGATGAGGCGCTGCTCCCCTTCGATGACTCTTGGTAATTCCTGCTGCCCAGTAAATAGATTTGGAACGAACCCGTAGGCTTCGACGAGCCCGCGGTAGGGCCCAATCGGCTCATACTGGGCGGCAGAAGTCAGGTTCATAGGTACTGGTCGGCCAAGTCTTATCGCGAGATATTACCGCATCATTCAATCCTACGAGGCCCGTGTCGCCACGCCTACGTTGCAGGGGATTCCTAGTGTATGCTATGGCCACCAGTTGGGGGAGGCTATGACGCACCTGCATAACCCGCCGTACGAGGACAACGACTTCCCAGCGTTCGCAGCTATCCGGGAGCAATTTGGGTTTCTGCCGAATTTCTTCCCAGCACAGACTTTAAGGCCCGATTTTGTCGAGGCTGAGATCAATCTAATGGCCGCGATCTTGCTCAAGGAAGGCGCGCTGGCGCGCCGGCAGAAAGAGTACATTTTTCTGGTGTGTTCGGCCGCGAACCTGAGCACATATTGCGTGACAGCTCATTGCGAAATCGTCCGGATGCTTGGCCTTGAAGGACCGGATCCCGAACAAATCGCGGTTGACCATGCTCATGCGAAGATTGCCATTGCCGACAAAGCGCTGCTGAATTTCTGTGCCAAATTCAACAAGCAGCCCCCAAAGATCGGCGCCGATGACATCGAAGTGCTCCGCACCTACGGGTTCGGCGAGCAGCATATCCTTGAAGCCATTGTGACAGTTGGATTCGCTCAGTTCGCCAACACCGTCGCGTTCGGTCTGGGGACGGTTCCGGACTTTCACAACCGCAGAATCCAAGAGGAATTGGGTAAAGCCCGGGCCGTGGCGCTAGGGGCTCAGGTACCTGCGGTCGGTTAGCGCATTTGTCGTCAAGGGGCCTTGCTCTTGCGGGATGTAAGGTGGTCGTTCAGTTTCTTGTAGAACTGTTGACTCGCCCTCGCTGGGATCTCAAACGCTTTCCCGTCTCCTACCAGCTTCACGACGTTGCGCGTTCCATCCAAGATGGCGCTGCAATGAGCGCAATCCTTAAAGTGCGAAGCCATGCTGGCGCGGAGATCACCATTCATCTGGCCTTCAAGATAATCAGAAATGTGCCGCCACACTTCTACGCAGTCGATTTCGACGGGCTTCTTCGCCAAGGGTGTTACTCCCGTTCAAGCCTATGTTCAGCCATTGTCAGATGCTTTCCGGCTAACATTTGGAACGAATAATTTTCCATTCGATTCGCCGATCTCAGAAAGGTGACAGTTTCACCCGGCCCTGAGTAGCCGATCTATCTAGGAGCGCTTCCTGCGCCTTGAACGACGACTCGGCATCCCAGGTCCGGCCCGTAGTCCGGCTAACACATCTTTCGGCGGCATCTGCGGCGGAACATCCGCATTATCTAGAAAAATCGCAATCTTCCAGTCTTCGTCGGCTCCCTTCTGCCAGATCTCCAAGTATCGCGTGCGTGTCATGGTCGCCCTCCCTCCTTTTTTAGGTGTCAGGGTCAGCTTGTGCCATCCCCAGTCATAGGCCCAGGAGCCTTGCACGGAAATCGAGATGATCGTCACTGCCAGTCGCGCATCATATTGCGCGAAGAGCTTCTTCATCCGATGGTTAAGCACGGCACGTGCTTCCGCCCCGTAGAAGGATGCCAAACCTGTCGACATGTCGCTGTATCCCTCTCCAAAGACGGAAAGGACGCCCTTCACATCGCCTTTGTCGTAAGCGTCCCGCAGCTTCGTCTTTGCCAGTCGAATTGCGTAGCTATCGTCCACGGTTCCTCTGTTTTATCGTTAAGTTTCCACCTTACGGTCGAATCCCAGGAATGTTTAGCCGAATCCGGTACAGACCAGTTTTGGCGCAAAGGTAGAGAGTCTTGCCATCGTCGTCGCCCCATGCGAAGTTGTGTGGATGCTCGGGACCGACAATTGTGCCCAAGTGCTTGCCCTCTGACGAGATGATCCACAGACCGCCAGGGCTCGACACGTAGAGATTGCCCTTTTGATCGATCTTCATTCCGTCGAGGGCGTCTTCGCCTTCGGCTGACGTCATATCAAAAAAGACTTTCCCGTTCGCCAGCGTTCCATCCGGGTTCACTTCGTACCGCATGATGATCTTTTTCTTCTCATCCCAGTTGTCTACGTAGAAAAATTTCTCGTCGGGTGAAAATGCGAGCCCATTCGGGCCACTCAATTCGTTGGCCAGCAGCTGGACCTTTTTCCCGTCTGGAGACACGCGAAAGACTCCGCTGTAGGGCAGCTCTTTACGTGGATCGTCAAAGAATTTTGGCAGCCCGAAGGGCGGATCGGTGAAGTAAAGCGCACCATCCGATTTATAGACGAGATCGTTAGGGCTGTTGAGCCGCTTGCCCTCATAGTTGTCGGCCAACACCGTAAGCTGTCCATTCTTTTCCATGCGAACCACGCGGCGGTTACCGTGCTGGTTGATGGTGAGACGGCCCTGCTTATCAAGCGTTAAGCCGTTGGAACCCGGTTGACCGTACTCGCCGATATCCATGCCGCGGTAGCCGCTCTTGGTCATGAAGATCGAGAGCTGCCCGTCTTGTGTCCAACGGTAGATCAAGTTGTTGTTGGGATCGCTGAAGAGAAGGTAGCCGTCAGTATCTTCCGTGCGGGGCACCCAGACTGGCCCTTCGGTGAAAAGGAATCCACCAGCTAGTTTTTCGATCTTCAAGCCGGCCGGAACGATCTCATCCAGCGCTGGATCTTTCTGGATGACCTGGGCTGGAGTCTCGCTGATCGCAATTTTGGGCGACTTGTAAAAATCAAGTGTGGCCGACTTGATCCAGATAAAATTTCGCGGACTGAATGAGATCGGCCCGTTGATCCCGAAGACAGCAAGCTGAATGCGCTGACCTGGTTGGGCATTGCGGGTAAGGATCACGCGATTGGGAGCGTTGAATCCTTTAATCACGGGCCCGCCAGGCTGTCCCAAAACCCGCGGCATCTTGCCGTTAATCCAGACCTCAGCATAATCGTCGATCACGATTTCAAAAGCGACTGTCGAACCTGCGGTGCTAAAGTTTGCGACTTTTTCAGGAATAGTGACGTTGATGCGGTACCAGTTGAAGCAAACCTTGGCTGTCGAGCGCCGCTGGTCAAGGGTCGTGGCATCGATGGCTTCCCATCGAGAATCATCGAAGGCTATGGGCTCCGCGTGAGGAGCGTAGTCGTAGGTTTTGGTCGGGGCACCGCTCGGCTTTAGGTCAGGACCAACAGCGCGCGAATCGGCGTCGACGATCTTCACCTCGTGGTAACGCCATTGACCGTTCACCAGTTGCACTCCTTCGTGGGAGGCCAGGTCGATCACCGCGTCAGGGCGACCCACGGGAGGGTCTTGGATTGTCTGCCCCCCCGCACTGACTAGCGCCAACGCTAGAAACAATCCCAGTGTTGTGAAAGCGCTCCGCATATGCCGTCTTGTGTTCATGTTCACGTCTCGCTCAACGAACCTTCACAACGTAGTAGAGGAACGGATTAGTGACTTCCAGAAACTGGTGAGGCACACCATGCGGCACGATGATGACATCGCCTCTAGCGATCTGCCGCGTCTCGCCGCCCTTAATACTGCTGCCTCGCAGTTCGTCCGGTGCCGTGGTCTTGGCATCGACGGCGTTGCCGCCGGTAATGAATGTTGCACTCCCCTGCAATACGTAGATCACGTCCGCGTCTTTCGTATGGATTTCGGCTTGGCCAGGCTTTTCCCGCCGGCTGGCGTGGACCATGTAATTCCGGCCGTCGCTTCCATCGAACAGCACCGCGCCCTTAGAGAAGGCTTCGTCCACCTTGCTCTTCTCCCAATAAGAAATCGCCGGCACTGGGTCGCTGCTCATGGTCATCGCGCCGGTGTCGAAAGCTTTCGAGCCGGCGATGGCCAACTGTTCATCCTGGTCGGCACTGGCTGCTCCGCTTACGCCGACACCGCCGACAATCTGTCCGTCCACGGTGATAGGAATGCCGCCGATGAGTGGCGTGAAGTTTTCGAGTGCAGTCATTACCGTGCGCCCTTTGCCGCTGGAATTTATTAGTTCTTCAAAGAAGCGGGTAGGTTTCTTGAACATGACGGCGGTCTTGGCTTTGCCGATGGAGATGTTAGCGCCAGCAGAAAATGTGCCGTCGAGTCGCTCCAGTGCCATCAAGTTGCCGCCGTCGTCCACAACCGCAACCACGCCGCCGGGAGAATGCAACTTCTGTGCTTCGTCCTTGGCAGCTGCGATGACGCGCTCGGCGCCTTGCAAGGTGAGCGTTTTCTTTTCGGCGGTTTGCGCACCCGCCAAACTTGCAATGCACAGAATCGACGCCACCAAGCCGGCATATCGAACTGATTTCCTCTGAGTATTCATTGCTTTTTGCCTCTCTGTATGTTGAGGGGCCCGACCTCCAGGTTCGAAGCCGTTCGCGCCCCTCGGTTGATGGTTGTCACTTTACGGGCGAGCTAAAGCTTGCCTCGCCCAGATTTGCCTCGGCCCATGCGCACCAGATGATCACTTTGGAAACGTTCTTCACGTATCCCGGAAGAACAATCTCTTTCTGGTACTTGTCGCCGAGCAGGACCTTCTTCTTCAGTTTGTCGAGTAGATAGACCTGACCGTCGGAATCAACAACTTGCCAATGCGGATCCGGAGTGTCCGGCACCACAAAGTCGTCTGACAGCGTGAGGACACTTTTGCTATCCCGCGTGCTGTGGGTGACGTGCCCTTTGTTAGCTTTCGGACCTTGGAACTGGCCAGTAGTGTGAGCGTCTTGAGCAACTGCTGAGACGGCGAACATCATTGTCGTCATGAGCAGCCCCCGAAAGAGAAATTGCTTTGCCTTGTTCACATTCATTCGTTTACCTCGTGCCTGAAGATTTGATTCGTGCGCATGCTTATGCACTGGGCGATGAATCGATAACGATTCGCGAACCCGATTTGATGTGGGCTCATGTGCCGTGCTGAGCTGCTCACGTGGCCGTGAGATTCAGAGGAGTCACGAAGGTTTCAAAGCTCAATCTGAAACGCGGGCACGAAGGTGAACGTCACCTTCTTAGTGTTACGGCATCCAATTGATTGGTGATATTGGTGTCGCAGAAACCAGGCGTCGTAGAGGTCGATTGCTATCAGGTTCGAAGGGAGTTGTCTGATTACCTGGAGCGCGATCTCACACCTCAGCTCCGACTTCAGATTGAAGATCACCTTCAGAGCTGCAGCCACTGTACGGCCGTGTATGACGGCATGCTGAACGTGGTGCGGTTGCTCGGCGACGAAAAGACCATCGAGCTTCCCGAAGGGTTTAGTAGACGACTCTATAGGCGTCTTATGTTAGGACTGTAGGTTGCAGGCAGACGCTCGTTGCAGGGATTAGTCATCAAATACTGGGCGGCTCGCAAATACTCCTTTCACCTTCGATGACAATAAGTACAGCAACAGCGCACCCCCAATTGCAAAGCCGATGCCACCCCGAACGAACCCTCCGCGAAGCAAGTTAACCAAGTCTCCTAGAACTTGCGTGGCAATGATTATGACGGCCAGACACCATCCCCAATAGCGTCGTCGGAACCAGCCGATCCCTGCAACCGCCATTGAAACACTCAACAGCAAGAACAGCATCCCGGCGATTCTGCCGACGGGTGCAAGTTGTCTGTAGGCTGTCGGATTCAGCGCCCACACTTTGTCGAGAATTGTTCCGGGAAAGACCAGCGTAGTTCCAGCAAGGGCCGCCATCGTGGCGCCAAAAAATAGGAAGATGCCAACAGCGGTGATCCCCGAAGTCAGTTTTTGGCGAACAGTCGTGGCAATGACGCGGGTGGACAAATCCGGCATCCGCTGACTATAACCCGAAACCCGAGTCCCCAAGCTGTCACTTCTTCGCAACATCTGAATCACACGTCCCAGATCATGAACAGCACCGGGCACAACCTGCTGGTAGACGACACGCCGAACCTGGCGAGAGAACTCCGCCCGAGCACCGTCGCAGTCTCAGAAGCGCCCAAACTGGGGGCATTCGGATCACTTCGTGGTCACTGGCCTGAATATCTGATGGAAGCTGGCCTGCTCGGTGCTTTCATGGTTTCGGCGTGCGTGTTTGGCGCCCTGTACGAATTTCCGGACTCACCCGTGCGGCAGGCAATCTCATCGCAATTGTTGCGGAGAATGCTGATGGGGACGTCAATGGGGTTGACTGCCATCGCGATCATCTATTCGCCGTGGGGGATGCAATCGGGAGCGCACATCAATCCCTCGGTTACTTTTACGTTTTTTCGGTTGGGGAAGATCAAGTCATGGGACGCTCTCTTCTATATAGCGGCGCAATTCATCGGCGCCGCGCTGGGCGTTGTTTTAGTCGCTCTTTTTTTTGGAAAACAACTTGCAGATCCGGCGGTCCGCTACGTGGTCACAGTGCCGGGACCCCATGGACCATGGGTTGCACTGCTTGCTGAATTCGCTATTGCGTTTGGGCTGATGACCACTGTTCTCTATTTTTCCAATCATCACCAGCTCGACCGCTACACGGGCCTGTTTGCAGGTCTGCTGGTCGCCACCTACATCACCCTAGAAGCGCCGTTTTCGGGAATGAGCATGAATCCGGCGAGAACGTTCGGATCCGGTTTTTCTGCAGAAGTGTGGAGCGGCCTGTGGATCTATCTCACCGCTCCGCCCCTGGGCATGCTTACCGCTGCCGAGTTTTATCTATGGCGTAAAGGACGACTCGCTGTGAAGTGCTGCAAGCTCCACCACAACAATGACAGGCGCTGCATATTCTGCGGAGCTAATGGAGGATTCATATCATGAGCGACAATCGCTACGACCTGATCATCATTGGAACAGGCGCAGGCGGCGGAACACTCGCCTATCACCTGGCGCCGTCCGGAAAGCGGATCATAATTCTTGAGCGCGGTGATTATGTTCCCCGCGAGAAAGCGAACTGGGACCCGCAGGTCGTGAACGTCGATGCCCACTACAACGCCAAAGAATCCTGGCTCGATAAGGATGGCAAGGATCTGCATCCCCACACAAACTACTACGTGGGCGGCAACACCAAGTTTTATGGTGCTGCTCTGTTCCGTCTGCGCAAAGAAGACTTCGGCGAACTACGCCACCACGGTGGCATCTCGCCTGCGTGGCCGCTCAGCTATGACGATCTGGAACCGTACTACACGCAGGCCGAAAATCTCTATCAGGTGCACGGAAACCGCGGAGAAGATCCGACCGAACCACCAGCCAACTCAGCCTATCCATGGCCCGCCATCAGTCATGAGCCGCGCATTCAGCAATTGTCCGACGACTTCGCGCGTTCGGGCCTGAGGCCCTTCCACGTGCCGGTCGGCGTCATGCTCGACGAGAAGAACCCTCATAAGAGCCGCTGCATTCGTTGCAACACCTGCGATGGCTTTGCCTGTCTGGTGGGCGCAAAGTCCGACGCGCAAGTTGTGTGCATCGATGAGGCGATCAAGCACCCCAATGTCACCCTGCTAACGAACTCGCTGGTGAAGCGATTGGAAACAGATTCAACAGGTCGTGAGGTGAAGCATGTCGTTGTGGAACGCAACGGCAGCGTGGAGATATATTCCGCGGATGTCGTTGTCGTCTCCTGTGGCGCGATCAACTCGGCCGCGCTGCTGCTGCATTCCGCCAATGACAAGCATCCACGCGGGTTGGCCAACAGCTCCGACATCGTGGGCCGCCATTACATGGGACATACAAATTCGGTGATGATGGCCATCTCGAAATGTCCCAACCCTACGATTTTTCAAAAGACGCTCGGAGTCAACGACTTTTACTTCGGCTCGAAAGACTTCGAGTATCCCATGGGACACATTTCGTTCGTGGGCAAACTGGACGCAATTACGCTGAAGGCTGGCGCACCGGCGATTGCTCCGAATTTCACTCTGGAGCTAATGGCAAAGCACTCGTTGGACTTTTGGCTCACCTCCGAGGATCTTCCCGATCCGAACAATCGAGTCACCATCGGCCGTGACGGCAAGATCGTTCTCACATACACGCCGAATAACCTAGAAGCGCATGAAAAGCTTCAGGGCAAGCTGAAGCAAGCAATGAAGCAGACGACCTGCGCGATGCACGGCCATGATTGTCATCAAGGGCTGTTTGGCCGAAATCTGTACGTCGGACAGCGAATTCCGCTCGCTGGTGTAGCCCACCAGAACGGCACGATTCGCTTTGGACATGACCCGAAAACATCAGCCCTGGACGTGAACTGTAAAGCCCATGACGTCGATAACCTCTACGTTGTGGACGGGAGCTTCTTCCCGTCGAGCGCAGCTGTCAATCCCGCGCTCACCATCATGGCCAATGCGCTTCGGGTGGGCGACCATTTGATGAAACGCCTGGGTGTGTCTGACATAGCTTACGAACAAAATCGGCAGCAAGACCGCGAACTTGCGCTGAGCAGGTAGTCGAGACATGAAACCATTTCTTCGATCAAATCGCCATCGCCAGAGTGTGTCACTAGTCTGGGTGCTGTTACTGGTACTGGCTGTTCCCCAGTTCTTCAGGCAACAGGCCTTGGGCCAACAGAGCCCAGCTCTGGTTGGTGGTGTAGACGCGATCGGAATCACGGTCTCCGATATGGACCGAGCGGTGGATTTCTATTCCAAGGTGCTCACGTTCCAGAAAATATCGGACGCCGAAGTTGCTGGTGAGAACTACGAGCATCTCGAAGGCGTATTCGGATTGCGGATGCGCGTGGTGAGAATGCGGCTTGGGGACGAGTCCATCGAGCTGACGGAATATCTTGCGCCCAGGGGGCGTCCTATTCCAGTGGATTCGCGCAGCAACGATCGCTGGTTCCAGCACATCGCCATCATTGTTAGCGACATGGACAAGGCGTATACCTGGTTGCGGCAGAACAAGGTGGAACATGCTTCGTCAGGACCACAGCGGCTCCCAGACTGGAACAAGAACGCGGCGGGCATCTCGGCGTTCTACTTTAAGGATCCAGATGAGCACCCGGTTGAGGTGTTGCAATTTCCAGCCGACAAGGGCCTGGAGAAGTGGCACCGTCCAACGGATAAGCTGTTTCTCGGTATCGACCATACCGCAATCGTTGTATGGGACACCGATGCCAGCGTCAAGTTCTATCGCGACCTGCTGGAAATGCGCGTGGCGGGTGAGAGCGAGAACTACGGGACCGAGCAGGAACACCTGAACAACGTATTTGGCGCACATCTCCGGATCACCGCATTGCGTGGCGCAAGCGGACCGGGGATTGAATTGCTGGAGTATCTGGCGCCTCGGGACGGACGGCCTTTCCCGACGGACGAACAGGCCAGCGACGTGGTTCACCGGCAGACGATTCTATTGGCCCCAAACGCCGATGGCGCGGCTCGCCAATTGCACAGCAGCAGGGTGAACTTTGTCTCTTCTGGAGTGGTTGGGAATCAAACAAGACAGCTGGGATTCAAAAAGGCATTTCTAGTGCGTGATCCCGATGGCCACGCAATCGAAATTGAGGAGAAGTAGGAGGAGACGTGAGTGCAAGCAACTTCCAACGCGTATTGTCCAGAACGGGCCGGCACTTGGACATCGCATACGCTGCGCCGTCCAGATTGTCGGTAGCCGATCCAAGCATCGATGATCCTGTAAACGATACTGGGCTCAGCCCCCAGCGTGCTGATTTCCACCTTTCAGATGAGTTTGCCTGTTTGGTCAAAGTGATTTGCGAAGGAAGCGGAGAGTTCTCATGACACAGGAAGAGATCCGCCTGTCAGAATCTGGAGCGCGCCAGAAACACTGGAAGCGCTGGGGGCCCTATCTCAGTGAACGTGCCTGGGGAACGGTGCGCGAAGATTATAGCCCATACGGAAACGCATGGGAACACTTCCCTCATGATCACGCCCGTTCACGCGCATATCGCTGGAATGAAGACGGATTGGCCGGCATAAGCGACCGGAAACAGACGATCTGTTTTGCCTTGGCTTTGTGGAATGAACGCGATCCGATCCTGAAGGAACGGATTTTCGGCTTGACCGGCAACGAGGGCAATCACGGCGAGGACGTAAAGGAATACTACTTCTACCTCGATTCGACACCCACGCACTCGTACATGAAGTACCTCTACAAGTACCCCCAGGCGGAATTCCCTTACGGTCAGTTGGTCGAAGAAAACCGGCGGCGGGGAAAGAACCAGCCGGAGTTTGAACTGCTCGACACTGGAGTGTTCAACGACAATCGATACTTCGATGTCTTCATGGAATATGCAAAAGCCGACACCGATGACATCCTAATTAAGATCACAGTCGCAAACCGCGGCCCCGAAGCCGCCAATCTTCGGCTCCTGCCGACCGTGTGGTTTCGCAACACATGGTCTTGGGGCGGACGTGAAAAGCGGCCGGAGTTGCACGAGGTTAGGCCTGCGCCTAATCCAGTCGTCGAACTAAATCACGATCAGCCCGGCAATCGTTGGCTGCATTGCGAAGGCTCTCCGGAACTGCTCTTCACCGAGAACGAGACCAATTCCCGCCGACTGTTTGGAGTCGAGAACCGTACGGCCTACGTGAAAGACGGCATTAACGACTACGTCATTTACGGCACCACGGAAGCGGTCAATCCGGAGCATGTCGGCACGAAGGCCGCAGCCCACTACAAGCTCACGGTTGGTGCGGGTGAGACGGTCGTTGTCCGTTTGCGCCTGGCCGACGCCGATTTCAAAGGCAAGAACGCCTTTGCCAATTTCGATAAGACGTTTGCTCTTCGTCGCCACGAAGCCGATGAGTTCTATGCCAATGTCATTCCGCAAGACCTTTCGGCGGATGCGCAGAATGTGATGCGTCAGGGCTTTGCCGGCATGTTGTGGTCCAAGCAGTTCTACCACTACGTAATTAAGGATTGGCTGCAAGGCGATCCGGGCAATCCTCCCCCGCCCGCCGAGCGCCGCAAGGGCCGGAATCACGATTGGACCCACTTGTACAACGCGGACATTATCTCGATGCCTGACAAATGGGAATACCCGTGGTATGCCGCTTGGGACCTAGCGTTTCACTGCATTCCGCTCGCACTCGTGGATTCTGACTTCGCCAAGGAACAGCTCACGCTGATGCTGCGCGAGTGGTACATGCATCCCAACGGGCAGATTCCGGCATACGAGTGGGCATTCGGCGATGTCAATCCTCCCGTACATGCCTGGGCGGCGTGGCGCGTCTACAAGATCGACAAGAAGCACAAGGGCAAAGGTGATCGAGCATTTCTGCAGCGTGTCTTCCACAAGCTGATGTTGAACTTTACCTGGTGGGTGAACCGCAAAGATGCCGACGGCATGAACATTTTTCAAGGCGGTTTTCTCGGCTTGGACAACATCGGCGTCTTCGACCGCAGCGCGCCGCTGCCCACAGGCGGCTATATCGAACAATCTGATGGAACCAGTTGGATGGCGATGTATACGTTGAACCTCCTGGCCATCGCTCTGGAACTGGCAACCGAGGAGCCGTGCTACGAGGATGTCGCCAGCAAGTTCTGGGAGCACTTCATCTATATCGCCCACGCCATGAGCCATCGCGGCCACGACAGCATAGGGCTGTGGAACCAGGAGGACGGCTTCTTCTACGACGTGCTGAAGCTGCCCGATGGCAACCAGTTCCCTATGAAGATCCGGTCTATGGTGGGGCTGATCCCATTGTTCGCTGTGGAAACGCTGGAACCGGAGGTGCTGGACAAGCTGCCAGATTTCAAGAAACGTCTGGAATGGTTCATCGACAACCGTCCCGATCTGACGGCAAACTTGGCTTGCATGCGGACCGAGGGGATGGGCGAACGCAGATTGCTGTCCATCGCGGACCAGAACCAGTTGCGCAGTATTCTAAAGTTCATGCTGGACGAACGCGAGTTCCTCTCACCGCATGGCATCCGGGCACTTTCACAGTTTCATCGCGACAATCCCTACAAGCTTACAGCGCAAGATATGGAGCACCGCGTCGACTATGAACCAGGCGAGTCCTCGACCGGGTTGTTTGGCGGAAATTCCAATTGGCGCGGTCCCATTTGGTTCCCGGTGAACTACTTGCTGGTCGAATCACTCCAGAAGTTTCATCACTACTTGGGCGACGACTTCAAGGTTGAATTTCCAACCGGATCGGGAAAGATGATGACCCTGTGGGAGGTAGCGGGGGAATTATCACGCCGCATGACGAACATTTTCCTGCAGGATGAGAAAGGCCGCCGACCAGTCTTCGGGAATCTCGAAAAATTTCAGACCGACCCACACTGGCGTGACCTGGTCCTCTTCCACGAGTACTTCCACGGTGACTCGGGAGCCGGAGTAGGCGCCAGTCATCAGACCGGATGGACGGGTGTGGTCACCAAGTTAATGCAACAGAGCGGCGAGTCCCGCGAACGATCCCGCGGACGAAAGAAAACAGAACCAGCGGTTGCCGAGGTTGCCGCAGACTGAATTCATAAGGAGAGATTGAAATGAAAGCCATTAGTGTATTCCCAGGAAAGCCCAACAGCGTCCATGTGGCCGATTTGCCGAAGCCTTCTCTGGATCAAGTTCCGAATGGCCGTGGCGTGCTGGTCAAAGTTCTACGGGTTGGCGTGGACGGAACCGACAAAGAGATCAACGCTGCTGAATATGGAGCAGCACCTCCGGGATACGACTTCCTGGTCATCGGCCACGAGGGTTTCGGCCAAGTGGAAGCTGTCGGGCCGAATGTAACCGAGGTGAAACCCGGCGACTACGTAGTGGCCACTGTGCGCCGGCCAGGCAACAGTATTTATGACCTGATTGGCACGAATGACATGACCACCGACGACACCTACTACGAGCGCGGCATCAACCTGCGCCACGGTTATTTGACGGAATACTACGTCGATGACGTCGAATTCATTGTCAAAGTACCGAAAGGCCTGAAGCATGTCGGCGTGCTGTTGGAGCCCACTACAGTAGTGGAAAAAGGAATCCACCAGGCTTACGAGATCCAGCGCCGGCTCAAAGTGTGGCGCCCGCGTAAAGCTGCCGTCATGGGGGCCGGTACGATCGGTTTGCTCGCCACGATGGTGTTGCGTCTGCGTGGTCTGGATGTGACCACGTTTGCCCGTAATCCCAAACCCAATCTGAACGCGGAATTGATCGAAGCGCTAGGAGCGCGGTATCTCATAACCCAGGAAGTGCCGATTCTGGAAAGCGAACAAAAATTTGGGCCGTTTGATTTGATCTTCGAAGCAACCGGCAACTCCGGTGTCGTCTTCGACAGCATGCAAGCCCTTGGCAAGAATGGCGTCCTGGTGCTTTCCAGCGTGACTGGCGGCGATCGAATGATCCAGGTTCCGGCTGACCGAATCAATCTGGAGTTTGTCCTCGGAAACAAAGTGATGGTGGGCACTGTGAACGCCAATCGCGAATATTTTGAGATGGGCGTGCGCGACATGGCTCAGGCTGAAGCCGAGTATCCTGGCTGGCTAAACCGGTTGCTAACCGATCCCGTGCGCGGCCTCGAGAATTACACCGACCTCTTCAAGAAGCTGACCACCTCGAATGGTTCGATCAAAGTGTTCTGCGAGGTTGCGGACATCTAATCGCCTTGATCGTCAGTATCCAGTTGCTGGAGCGCAGTTATGAGTGCACAGAAGAAAATTCGTATTGTGATTCTCGGCGGTGGCTTCGCTGGTCTACACGCAGCCATGCACTTGGACGAAACTCTGGCTCGCGACCCGGATATTGAGATTACCCTGGTGAATCGCGACAATTTCTTTTTGTTCACCCCCATGTTGCACGAAGTCGCAGCCAGTGATCTTGATCTGACGAACATCGTCAACCCGATCCGCAAACTTCTCAAGCGGGTGATGTTTTTTGCGGGAGAGGTCGAGTCTATCGATCTCGACCGGAAGCGCGTGAAGGTCTCGCATGGCTTCGACCATCATCACCATGAGCTGAATTATGACCATCTGGTGATCGGGCTTGGCTCAATCACTAACTTTTACAATCTGCCCGGCCTTCAGGAGCGGGCACTAACGATGAAATCGCTGGGCGATGCCATCCATCTTCGGAACCGCCTGATCTCTCTCTTGGAAGAAGCCGATAGCGAGTGTTGCGCTAATGTCCGCGGTCCGCTGCTTACTTTCGTCGTGGCGGGCGGCGGATTTGCCGGTGTAGAGACTATCGCGGGAATCAACGACTTCGTGCGTGAGGCCGTCCGCTTCTACTCCAATCTCCGCGAAAACATGCTGAAGGTTTTTCTGGTTCATCCCGGCGGCGTGATCTTGCCCGAATTGGGCGAGAAATTGGGACTATATACGCAGAAGAAGCTCGCCGAACGTGGCGTGGAGATCCGAGTGAACACCAGCGTTTCCGCCGTTTCCGATCGTGGGGTCCAGCTCAGCACAGGCGAGATGATTGAAACGAAGGCCCTGATCTGGACAGCCGGTACGTCTCCTAACCCTGCCCTCAACAGCCTTCCGTGTAGCAAAGAACGTGGCCGATTGAAGGTGGACGAGATGCTGCGGGTACCGGATCGGCCCGGAGTTTGGGCGTTGGGTGACTGCGCGCTCGTTCCGGATGGAAAGACGGGTCAGTATCATCCTCCAACCGCCCAGCACGCGCTACGCGAAGGCAAAGTGCTCGCGAAGAACCTGATTGCGTCTGTGCGCGGCGGTGTCATGAAACCGTTCTCCTTTTCGACCGTTGGCCAGTTGGCAGCCATCGGCAGGCGCACTGGTGTAGCTAACATTTTCGGAATCAATTTCTCTGGGTTTGTTGCGTGGTGGTTGTGGCGAACCATCTATCTAAGCAAACTGCCCAGGTTCGAGAAGAAGCTTCGTGTGGCGCTGGACTGGACTTTGGACTTGCTATTTACGAAAGATCTCGTCCAGTTCCAGACCTTCCGGGCCCCAACTGTTTCGCACACGATTGACGATATCGAAGCACGGCGGCCCGTGGCAGCATCAGCGAATGTCGCGCAGATCGGTTCGTAGGAAAAACGTGCCATGATTCGCTTTGGTCAGGACGTATGCGGAAACCTGGAAGCGGCCTTGCGTCGCGAGTGGCTCGAGACCAACGGTCTCGGAGGCTTCGCCTCCTCTACCATCAACGGGATCAATACCCGGCGCTATCACGGTCTACTGGTCGCGGCCACCAAACCGCC
>Ga0070706_100002539_pt1 | contig 18347 bp, 20 predicted proteins | sample KBSK5501metaG_FD_65476 | JGI IMG/M metagenome (GOLD analysis project Ga0070706, IMG submission 65476) | Corn, switchgrass and miscanthus rhizosphere microbial communities from Kellogg Biological Station, Michigan, USA - KBS K5-50-1 metaG | ecosystem: Host-associated > Plants > Roots >... | reverse complement strand
TGGGGGTACAGCGTGGTCCGCTCGTTCGGATGCGGGCCTCGAGCACATCGCGTGCCCGGTCGGGCCGACGCGGCGCGTCGATCCGCACGCTCAGGGTTTGCGAGCAGCAGGGCCGTGCGCCCTGGTTCCTATCATCATGGTAGTTAACTGGTTAGTCACACCACACCGGCGCCATCGCATGATCACCGGCAAGACCCGCCTCTACGGCATCGTCGGCCACCCGATCGGCCACGTGCGGGTGCCGACGGCGTTCAACGAGCGCTTCGCGCGCGACGGCCTCGACGCGGTCAGCCTGCCGCTGGACGCGACGCCGCCGCGTTTCGCCGATGCGATCCGCGGCCTGCGTGCGCTCGAGAACCTCGGCGGCTTCGTCGTCACCGCGCCGCACAAGCAGGCGATGGTCGAGCTGTGCGACGACGTCGTCGGCGAGGCGAAGCTCGTGGGTGCGGTCAACACCGTGCGCCGCGACCCGGGCGGCAGGCTCGTCGGCGATCTGTTCGACGGCCAGGGCTTCGTGCGCGGCCTGCTCGCGCACGGCCACACACTCGCCGGCCAGCGTGTGTTCCTGAACGGCGCCGGCGGCGCCGGCAACGCCGTCGCATTCGCGCTGGCGCGCGCCGGCGTGGCCGCGATCACGATCCACAACCGCACCGTCGCGCGTGCCGAAGACCTGGCACGGCGCCTCGTGCTCGCCTACCCCGGCTGCCGCGTCACGGTCGGCCCGAAGGACCCACGTGGCGTCGACATCGCCGTCAACGCCACCAGCGTCGGCCTGTGCGACGGCGAGCTGTCGTTCGACGTCAGCGGGCTCACCTGCGCCACGCTGGTCGCCGAGGTCATCATGAAACCCGAGAAGACCGCGCTGATCCTCGCGGCCGAGGCGCGCGGCTGCCTGGTGCAGCAGGGCCGGCACATGCTCGACGACCAGATGGACCTGATGTTCGAGTTCATGCGGATCGGCGCGCTAAGCTGATCGACCCTGACAGCACGAACCCCAACAAATGAACGCCACCGATTTCACCGCCGCGACGCTGGCCCTGATCGAAGCCCGCCGCGAAACCCGCCGGGTCGACCCGCTTCCCGCGGCCTGGTCACTCGGCGACCTGACGATCGCGTACCGCATGCAGCGCGCGATCGCGCGCCCGCTCGGCGAGGCACGCGGCTGGAAGGTCGCAGCGCTGACCGAAGCCCAGCAGCAGGCGATGGCGGTGCCCAGGCCGATCGCCGCGCCGCTGCTTGCGCCGTGGGTGCAGGCATCGGCCGGGCGGCTGTCGCTCTCGCAGTTCATACAGCCCACGCTCGAATGCGAGTTCGCGTTCGAGCTCATACGCGATCTCCCGGAGCGCGCCGCAGGCGCCAAGCCCTACACCCGCGCCGAGGTCGACGCCGCGATCGGCAGCCTGCGCATCGGCATCGAAGTCGGCGATTCACGGCTGCCGGCCGCCGGCGCATCGACCTTGTGGCAGCTCGCCGACGGCCTCAACAACGGCGCCTACATCGTCGGCCCGGCCAACGCCCACTGGCGCGGTGACGTCGCGTTCGCCGAGCACGAGGTCGTGCTGCGCGCGGTCGTCGAAGGGCATCGCAGCGAGCTCGCGCGCGGCACCGGCCGCGCCGTTCTCGACGGCGACCCGCTGGGCGCGGTGGTGCTGGTCGCCAACGCGCAGCCGCCCGGCTACGGTGGGTTGCGTACCGGCCAGTTCGTGACGACCGGCAGCTGCACCGGAGCCGTCGCGGTGCCGGGCGCGTGCGCGGTCGAGGCCGATTTCGGTGCCTTGGGCATGGTGCGGTTGCGGTTCGAATGAGAACCCCAAGAGCCTTCGCCGCAGAGGACGCAGAGGTCCGCAGAGCTTGCTCCGCGCCTTAGCGTCCGAATGACCTCCCGCGAGTCGTGATGCCCACCCCCGCACCGATCCGCGACGCCGAAGCAACCCGCCAGCGCATCCTCGACGCGGCGCTGGCCGAGTTCGCCGACAAGGGCCTGGCCGGCGCACGCATCGACGTGATCGCCGAGGTCGCGCGCTCGAACAAGCGCATGATTTACTACTACTTCGACAGCAAGGAGCAGCTCTACATCGCGGTGCTCGAGCATGCGTACATCGACATGCGCGAGCACGAAGCGGCGCTCGCGCTCGATGCGCTGGAGCCACGCGAGGCGATCCGCCGTCTCGTGCACTTCAAGTTCGACTACTACGACGCGCACCCGTGGCTGGTCGGGCTGCTGAACGGCGAGAACGTGCTGGGCGCGCGCTTCCTGCGCCAGAGCAAGCGGTTGCGCGAGCTGCAGGTCTCGCTGGTCGAGACCATCGCCGCGCTGCTGAAGGCCGGCGCGAAGGCCGGGCAGTTCCGCCGCGGCGTCGACCCACTCGAGCTGTACCTGTCGATCGCGTCGCTGAGCTACTTCTACTTCTCGAACCGCGCGACGCTGTCCACCGCGTTCGGCCAGGCGCTGGATACGCCGGCCGCACTGCGCAAGCGCCGCGACCATGCGACCGACGTGATCCTCGGCTACCTGCGCCCCTGAAACGCCCTGAACGCCCTGAACCCGATGCGCCCTGAAGGACCTGCTCCGTGAAATTCGGCGACTACACCAAGATCAAATCGCTGCAGAACCCGGCCGGGTTCCGCGCGAACCTCGAGGCGCTGGGCCTCGCGATGCCGTGCGACGACATCGTCGCCTCCGGCCCGAACGCGCCGCTGGCGCAGCCGCTCGATGTCGACGGCATGACCGTCGGCAACCGCTTCGCGGTCCATCCGATGGAAGGCTGGGACGGCACCGAAGACGGACTGCCGAGCGACCACACGCGGCGCCGCTGGCGCCACTTCGGCCTGTCGGGCGCGAAACTGATCTGGGGCGGCGAAGCGGTCGCGGTGCGGCCCGACGGCCGCGCGAACCCGAACCAGCTGATGCTGACCGGCGCGACCGAGCGGGCCATCGGCGAGCTGCGCGAAGGCCTGGTCGCCGCGCACCGCGACGCGATGGGCGACGATCGTGGCCTCGTGATCGGCCTGCAGCTCACCCACTCGGGCCGTTTCGCGAAACCGAACGACAAGAAGCGCCTCGAGCCGAAGATCCTGTACCACCACCCGGTGCTCGATGCGAAGTTCCATCTTGCCGCCGATGTGCACGTGTTCAGCGACGGCGAGATCCGCGCGCTGATCGACGACTACGTCGCGGCCGCCCGGCGCGCGCACAAGCTCGGCTACGACTTCGTCGATCTGAAGCACTGCCACGGCTACCTGGGCCACGAGTTCCTCTCGGCAAAGACGCGCCCCGGCGAGTTCGGCGGCTCGCTCGAGAACCGCACGCGCTTCCTGCGCGAGCTGGTATCGGGCATCCGGGCCGAGGCACCGGGATTGAAGATCGGCGTGCGCCTGTCGGCCGCCGACTTCGTGCCCTTCCGTCCCGACCCCGAGCAGTCGGGCCCGGATGCGCTGGGCCCCGGCGTGCCCGATGCGCATGCGCTGCCGTACCGCTGCGGCTTCGGCTCGCGCGAGGACGACCCGCTCGCGATCGACCTGATCGAAACAAAGGCGGTGATCGCGATCGCGCTCGAGCTCGGCGTGAAGATGTTCAACGTCTCGCTCGGCAGCCCCTACTACAACCCGCATCTGACACGCCCGGCGCTGTACCCGCCGTCCGACGGCTATCAGCCGCCCGAGGATCCGCTGATCGGCGTGATGCGGCACTTCGCGGTCACGCGCGAGCTCAAGCAATCGTTCCCCGATGCGATGTTCATGGGCAGCGGCTACACCTATCTGCAGGAGTTCCTGCCGAACGTCGCGCAGGCGGTGGTGCGCGAAGGCTGGGTCGATCTGGTCGGGCTCGGGCGGATGGTGCTGTCGTACCCGGAGCTGCCGGCCGACGTGCTCGCCGGCCGCGGCATGCAGCGCAAGCGCCTGTGCCGCACGTTCAGCGATTGCACGACCGCGCCGCGCAACGGGCTGGTCTCGGGTTGCTACCCACTCGATGCGAATTACAAGAAGTCGCCCGAGATGGCGACGATCACGCTGATCAAGAAGGCGGCGAACCTGGCATGAAACACGTGGCGGTCGATGCCGGGATCGCGACGGGCCTGGTCGAAGAAGTGCTGGCCGACGACACGCAAGCCGGTGAACGTGCATATGCATATGCGAAAAAACTCGCAGCGCACAGCCCGATCGCGACGCAGGCCGTGAAAGCCGCAGTTGCACGTCGTGTGCATGCAGGCGAAGGATCGTCTCGAAGGGATTGCCGCCTTTCAGCAAAAGCGCAGCGCCGAATTCAAGGGACAATAACGGACTCTCTCTCACGCGCTTTCTCACAGCACCGACATGGCGGCCTTCGACACTCAGAAAGTCACGAGCGTCCACCACTGGAACGAATCGCTCTTCACCTTCACCTGCACGCGCGCACCCAGCCTGCGCTTCGAAAGCGGCCACTTCGTGATGGTCGGCCTGATGGTCGACGGCAAGCCGTTGATGCGCGCCTATTCGATCGCCAGTGCGCACTACGAGGAGGAGCTCGAGTTCTTCAGCATCAAGGTGCCCAACGGCCCGCTGACCTCGCGACTGCAGCACCTGGAGATCGGCGATGACGTGCTGATCGGCCGCAAGCCCACCGGCACGCTGGTGCTGACCGACCTGCTGCCGGCGAAGAACCTGTTCCTGTTCGCGACCGGCACCGGCCTGGCGCCGTTCATGAGCATCATCCGCGACCCGGACACGTACGACCGCTTCGAGAAGGTGATCCTCGTGCATGGCGTGCGCATCGGCAGCGAGCTCGCCTATCGCGAATTCATCTCGGAGGAGCTGCCCAAGCACGACTACCTCGGCGAACAGGTGAGCAAGAAGCTGATCTACTACCCGACCGTCACGCGCGAGGCGTTCCGCAACCAGGGCCGGCTGACGACGCTGATCGAGAACGGCAAGCTCTGCAACGACATCGGCCTGCCGCCGCTGAACCCCGGGACCGACCGCGCGATGATCTGCGGCGGGCCGGCGATGCTCGTCGACCTGCGCGTCGTGCTCGACAACCTTGGCTTCGAGATCTCGCAGGGCATCGGCGACGCCGGGCACTACGTGATCGAGCGCGCGTTCGTCGAGAAGTAGGGCCGCGCCCGCAGGAAGGCGTGCAGGCGCGCCGCGTAGTCGGGTGCGGCGGCCGCGCGCACCGAGTCGCGTTGCGCGAGGGCGGCGCGCCACGCCTGCACGCGGGGCAGCGCCGTGAAGATGCCGAAGTCGCCGATCTCGTCGAACACGTCCCAGTAGCGGAACACCGGCGCGAATGCCGCATCGACCAGGCTGAAGCGCCCGCCGCCGAACCACGGCCCGTCGGCGAGGCGGCGCTCGAGCCGCTGGAACTTCACGCGCAGCGCATCGCGCTTGGCCCGGAAGATGTCGGCGTCGGCCGCGTTGTAGAACCCGGCGATGTCGTTGAGCGCGCTGGAGGCGAACTCGATCCAGCCGCGATGCTCGGCCCGCGCCAGCGGCGACAGCGGATGCAGCGGGTTCGCGCAGGTCTCCTCGAGGTACTCGAGGATCACGGCCGATTCGAAGATCACCGCATCGGCAACCCGCAACAGCGGCGTCCTGCCCAGCGGCGAGATCGCGACGAACCAGCCCGGCTTGTTTGCGAGATCGACGTCGATGCGCTCGAACGCGACGCCCTTCTCGTGCAGCGCGATCGCGACGCGCTGCACGTACGGGCACAGCGCGTGGCTGACCAGGACCGGTTCGTGCGTCGTCATCGCGCGGCTCAGCGAATCAGGCCTTCGACGTGCATCGCCTCGCGCACCGCGGGACGGGCCGCGACCCGCTTCTGGTACGCCGCCAGCACCGGCCAGTCGTTCAGATCCAGTCCAACGCCACGGCACCAGTTGAGGATGGTGAACAGGTAGGCGTCGGCGACGCTGAACTGCTCGCCCAGCACATACGGCTTCGTGTCGAGCTGCTCGGCGACCCAGCCGATGCGCTTGGCGAGCTTGGCAACTGTTGCGGCCTTCACGCTGTCGGGCGAGCTCGGATCGAACAGTGGGGCGAAGCCCTTGTGCAGCTCGGAGTTGACGAAGCCCAGCCACTCCTGCAGCCGGTAGCGGGCCATCGTGCCGTTCGGCGGCGCGAGGCCGGCGGCAGGCTTCAGGTCGGCGAGGTATTGCACGATGGCCGGTCCTTCCGACATCTGCTGGCCGTCGTCGAGCACGAGGATGGGCACGTAGCCGCGCGGGTTGATCGCGAAATAGTCCGAGCCGTCGGCCAGCGTGTGCGCGTGGATGTCGACCTTGATCAGTTCGGCGGCCAACTCGGCTTCACGCAGCACGATGTGCACAGACAGTGAGCAGACACCGGCGGAGTAGTAGAGCTTCATCGCGTATTCCTCGAAGGGTTGGGAGAACGACGGCACTCTAGGGTCCGCCCATTCGCATGTACATTCGCGAGCAGCGCACATTGCCTATGCAATTTCGCATGACCCAGAAATCGCCCCCGACTCCCCTGCCCCCGCTGCTGGCCTGGTCCGATCTGCAGTTCTTCGTCGCGGTGAGCGGCAGCGGCTCGATCTCGGCGGCGGCGCGCGCGCTGCGCGTCAACCACTCGACCGTGCTGCGCCGCATCGCCAGCCTCGAGGCTGCGCTCGGCGTGCGCCTGTTCGACCGGCTGCCCGGCGGCTACGCGCTGACGACCGCCGGCAACGAGCTGAACGAGCGCCTGGCCGGCATGGCCGACCAGGTCGACGCCGCGCAGCGCTGGCTGACCGGCCGTGACGCCGCGATCACCGGCACGATCCGCGTGACGACGACCGACACGCTGCTGAGCAGCCTGCTGATGCCGCTCCTCGCGCGCTTTCACGCCGCGCATCCGGGCGTGCAGGTCCAGGTCGCGATCAACAACAGCTTCTCGAGCCTGACGCGGCGCGAGGCCGACGTCGCGCTGCGCGGCTCGAACAAGCCGCCTGCGAACCTGGTCGGGCGGCGCGTCGGCGACATCCAGACCGCGCCGTACGCCTCACGTTCCTACCTGAAGTCGCTGGGCCGCCAGGCCGGCGTCGCGGACTACCGATGGGTCGGCCTCGACGACTCGCTTGCGCACCTCGAGCAAGCAAAATGGCTGCGCCGGCAGGTGCCCGAAGAGCGCGTCGCGCTGCGCGTCGACAGCCTCGTCGGCATGGTCGACGCGGTCGCGCACGGTCTGGGCGCCGGGCTGCTGCTGTGCCCGCTCGCCGATGCGCGCAGCGAACTGGTGCGGCTCGCACCGCCCGACCCGGCGCTCGCGACGCAGGTCTGGATCCTCACCCATCCCGACCTGCGCCAGGTCGCGCGCATCCGCGCGTTCACGCAGTTCGTGTTCGAGGCGCTGAGCGTCGACGTGCGCCTCGCACACTGAGTGGTCGGCTCCGGGGAGCCCATCAGGCTGCTGCTCCTTGCGGCGCCGCATGCGCCTCGCCGTGCTCGGCCGGCTTGGGCTCCACCGTCGCGAACTTCGCGCAGGCCAGCAGCACCGCGGCGAACGCGAGGTAGCTGCCGGCCACCGACAGGCTCTGCCCGATGCCGATGTGCTCGCCGTGCATGAAGCCGAAGAAGGTCAGCAGCGCGCCGGCCACCGCGAAGGCCGCGGCCTTGACGAGCTCGCGGTCGATGATGAAGACCGCGATCGCGCCCAGCACCAGGCCGCCGAGGATCGCGCCGCCGCCCAGCACCTCGAGCCCGTGGTACAGCACGCCGGACTGGCCGAGCTTGTCGAGGCCGACCGCGGCGGCGTTCGTGCCGGCGGCGCCCAGCGCGTTGTCGATCTGCAGCTTGCCCCAGGCCGCGAGGTGCGGCATGAACGCGAGGATGATCGCCGGCGCGTGGCTCTTGGGCGTTTCCTGGAACGCCTGCGCGCCGATCAGCATGCCGATGTACAGCAGGATGGGCGCGATCGCGACCACCGGGATCAGCGAGGTCATCACCGAGATGATCCCGAGCCAGCACATCAAGAGCACGACGACGCCGGTCGCCGCCGAGTAGCCGATGCGCCCGCCCATCGCCTTCCAGCCCGGGTGGCCGATGTAGACGGCGTTGATGAACGGGTTGCCCATCAGGCAGCCGATCAGGCTGACAACGCCGTCGGCCGTGAGCACGCGCGTGGTCGGGAAGCTGTCGCCGCCGGCGGCCGCGCTCTCGACGTTGTCCATCGCCTCGACCAGATCGTAGATGCCGAACGGAATCGCGGTGACGAGGATCACGCCGAGGAACTCGAAGCCCGAGAACACGTGGCCCACCGCCGGCAGCGGCACCGAGAAGCCGAAGTTCGCGAACGACGCGGCGAGGTTCGCGCCACTCATGCCGCCCACCGGCATGCCGAGCGCCGCGCCGCCCCACGCGATCACGCAGCCCAGCGCGATCGCGACCAGTCCCGCAGGCACGCCGCGGAACCAGCGCACGCCGCCGAACCAGCTCACCAGGATGATCGCGAAGCAGACAACCCCGAGTGCCGGCGTCATGTACATCTCCAGCGCCGGGCGCAGCGCGATGAACGCGACCGACACGCCAGCCAGCGTGCCCAGCAGCGCGGCGCGCGGCGTGATCCTGCGAATGATGGGCGCAACGAAGCCGCCGGCCATCAGCACGAAGCTCTGCACGAACACCCAGGTCAGGCCGGCTTCCCAGCCCTTGATCGGGTCGCCGCTCTTGATCGAGATCGGCAGCATGATGACGAACACGACGACGAACATGTGCGGCACGCTGATGCCCGAGGGCAGTGCGCAGACGTCGTTGCGCCCGGTCTTCTTCGCAAGGCTCCACGCGAGGTACGCGTAGTACAGCGTCGAGAGGAACAGCATCAGGCCCGCCGCGGGCAGGATGCGACCGAACACGACCGCGTCGGGCATCTTCAGCACGAAGCGCAGCAGTCCGGTCAGCACCAGCAGGTTGACGAGGATGTTGGTGCCGAAGCCGAAGAACGCGTTCCAGTCGCCCGGCGCCCACGGCACCGGGCCGGCAGACCCACGCGCGGTCGTCGGCGGCGTGGCTTGCGTAGTCGTCGTCATGGGAGTCCCTCCTGCCGCGTCACGAAGCGGCCCACGGGGGAGCGCGGCCTCCCCACGGTCCGCGAAAGGGGGAGATCAGGCGGCCGCGCGCAGCGGCCGCGGGGCCGGTTCGATCGCGCCGCCCGCGCGCAATGCGTCGAGGATGCGCGTGGAGTCGCTGACCCAGCCGAAGATGCCGCCCTGCGCCGAGATCATGCGCAGCGCGACCTCGTGGAACTCGGGGAAGTACGACGCGCAGCAGTCGCTCGGCACGATGCAGCGGTAGCCGCGGTCGTTCGCTTCGCGCACCGTCGTGTGCACGCAGACCTCGGTCGTCACGCCGCAGACGATCAGCTCACGGATGTCGTGATAGTGCAGGATGGGCCCGAGCTCGGTGGCGTAGAACGCGCCTTTGCCCGGCTTGTCGATCACCGGTTCGCCGGCGATCGGGTAGAGCTCGGGAATGATGTCGTGCCCCGGCTCGCCGCGGATCAGGATGCGACCCATGGGCCCCGCTGCGCCGATGCGCAGGCTCGGTGCGCCACGCTCGACTTTCGCGCGCGGCGCATCGCTCAGGTCAGGCCGGTGCCCCTCGCGCGTGTGGATCACGAGCATGCCGGCGGCGCGCGCCCCGGCCAGCAGCGCCCGGCAGGGTTCGATTGCGGCGCGCAGCAGCGAGACGTCGTTGCCCAGCGTCTCGCCGAAGCCGCCGGGCTCGATGAAGTCGCGCTGCATGTCGATCACGACGAGCGCCGCATGCCGCGCCTCGATCGTGATCGGTTCGGGTGCGGCGGCGATCGTGATCTGGCCCATGGCGGTGCTCCCGGCGAGGCACGCTGCGGATCGCTGCGCCAGCATGGCGCGGCGTAACCCGCATCGCATTCGGATGCAGCCATGTATGCAAGAACTTTGCCACCAAGCCGTCGCTCGGGCCGCCGTTCAGGCCGCCGGCAAGGCGCCGCCGTGCGCAAGCCCGGCCGAAGCCGGGCCCCCGCGGGTCACACGTCGTCGCGCGGGTCGCGCTCGGCGTCTTCCGGTGCCAGCTTGTCGCTGCGACCGGAAGCGCTGCGTTCGGCAGCAGCGCGCTGCGCCGCCGCTCTTTCCGCGGCGGATCTTTCGGCAGCCGCCCGTTCGGCAGCGTCCCGCTCGGCGCTCTTCGCCGCGTCCTTGGCGGCATCGCGCACGTCTTCCTTCAGGTCGCCGTAGTCGGCGCGTGCCTTGCCGATCGTCTTGTCGATCTTTCCTTCGGCTTCCATCGTGCGGTTGCGCACGACCTTGCCGGTCGTTTCCTTCACGGCGCCCTTGGCCTGCTCGACGCGGCCCTTGACTTGGTCCTTGTTCATCACGGAGTCCTTTGCAACAAAGAGGTGGCTCGAATTCGACCGCGCATGCCGCGGGGTCGATCGAGTCACTCTGCCGGGCACGCCTGGCCGGGTCTGTCGGTCGCGTCGCGCAATCGCTGTAGGACAAGGCGTAGGACGCGCCGGCACGGCCGCGCATCGCTGGGCCGCAGGTGGCACGGAAGCTGCTCAGCCGCCCTCGACTTTCTTGCATACAAGATAGAATGCACAAACTCAGGGCAACGACCATGGCGAGGCCGCTGCGATGAATCCGACGACCCTCGCCGAGATCCGCGACTGTCTGCGCGACGGCACTGCTTCGGTGCGAAGCATCGTCGCTCGCACGCTCGATGCCGCGGCGAGCTTCGCGGCCCCCGCGTGGATCAGCCGGTTCGAAGACACGCAGCTGCTGCAGGAAGCCGAGCGCTGCGACGCCCGCCTGCGCGAGCGCGGCACGGGGCTGCTCGACGAACTGCCGCTGTTCGGCGTGCCGTTTGCCGTGAAGGACAACATCGACGTCGCGGGCCTGCCCACCACCGCCGCCTGCCCCGGCTTCGCCATCGAGCACGGCACCGCGCCGGCTGCGGCGAACGCAGCGGCCGTGCAGCGCCTCGTCGATGCCGGCGCGATTCCCATCGGCAAGACCAACCTCGACCAGTTCGCGACCGGCCTTGTCGGAACGCGCTCGCCCCACGGCACGGTGCCGAACCCGTTCAACGCGACGCATGTCAGCGGCGGCTCGAGCTCGGGCTCCGCGTATGTCGTCGCGACCGGGCAGGTGCCGTTCGCACTCGGCACCGACACGGCCGGCTCGGGCCGCGTGCCCGCGGGCTTCTGCAACATCGCGGGCCTGAAGCCGACCAAGGGCTGGCTGTCGTCGCGCGGCGTCGTGCCGGCGTGCCGCAGCCTCGACTGCATCTCGGTGTTCGCATTGACCCCCGAGGACGCGTGGACGATCGCGAGCCTCGCGGCCGCGCCCGACCCGCTCGACGCCTACAGCCGCCCCGCGCTGCCGCCGCTGCTGCGCACCGATGCGATCGCCGGCCTGCGCTTCGGCGTGCCCGATGAGCTCGAGTTCTTCGGCGACCGGCTCGCCGAGCGCGCTTTCGCCAACGCGATCGCGCTGCTCGAAGGGCTGGGGGCGCGCTTCGTGCGCGTGCCGTTCGCGCCGCTCGCGCGGGCCGCGAGCCTGCTCTACGACGGCCCGTGGGTCGCCGAGCGTTATGCCGCGGTCGGCGCATTCCTGGACACGAACCCGGCCGATGCGGACGCCACCGTCGCCGCGATCGTGCGGCAGGGCAAGGCGCCGCTCGCGCACGAGCTGTTCGCCGCGCAATACGAGATGCGCGCGCTCGAGCAGCAGGCCGCCCGCATGTGGCGCGACGACGTCGACGTGCTGGTCGTACCGACCGCACCGACCCATCCGACCATCGCCGAGCTGCGCGACGACCCGGTCGAGCCGAACCGGCGCCTCGGCCACTACACGAACTTCGTCAACCTGCTCGACATGGCCGCGCACGCACTGCCCGGCCCGCTGCGCGACGACGGGCTGCCCGCCGGCATCACGCTGATCGGCCCCGCATTCAGCGACTATGCGCTCGCGCAGCTCGCCGCGACGCTGGTGCGCACGCTCCAGCCGAACGTCGGCGCCGCGCGCTGGCCGCTGGCCGAGGCGCCGACGCTGTGCGCGTGCGCGCCGGGCGCGCCGGTGCGAATCGTCGTGGTCGGCGCGCACCTCGCCGGGCTCGCGCTGAACTGGCAGCTGCGCGAGCGCGCCGCACGGCTCGTGCGCGCGGCGCAGACCGCGCCGCGCTACCGGCTGTATTCGCTGACCGGTCTGCGGCCGACGCGGCCCGGGCTCGTGCACATCGGCGAGCCTGGCGGGCGCTCGATCGACGTCGAGGTGTGGGAAATGGATGCCGCGCACCTCGGCAGCTTCCTCGCGCTCGTCGGCGCGCCGCTGGCGATCGGCACGGTCGAGCTCGACGACGGTTCGAGCGAACGCGGCTTCGTCTGCGAGCCGCGCGCGATCGGCGCCGGCAGCGGCGCGCTCGACATCACCGACTTCGGCGGCTGGCGCGGCTTTCTCGCGTCGCTCGCGCACTGACGACAACACGTCCTCGACAACACCTTGCTCTCCACTCCGAAAGGATTCGCGATGAAACCTGCCCTCGTGCGAGCCGCCGCCCGCGACCCCTCCGATCCGCACAACGCGCAGCGCCGGCGGCTGATCGCCGTTGGGCTCGGCGCTGCCGCGGTGGTCGCGGTGCAAGGCGTGCCGCTCGTGCGCGCGCAGGGTGCGGCGAAGCTGCGCATCGGCTTCTGGCCGGTCGCGGCCGGGCTGCCGTTCTTCGCCGCCATCGAGAAGGGCTACTTCAAGGAAGCCGGGCTCGAGGTCGAGCCGCTCAAGTTCGCCGGCGCACAGCAGGTGATGGAGGCGATGCTGTCCGGCCGCTCGGACGGCAGCTCCAACGGCACCGGCTCGGCCAACCTCGCGATCGGCGAGATCGCGCAGCCGGGCCTGTTCAAGATCTTCGCGACGAACCCGAGCAATGCGAAATACGTGCTCGAGGAGTTCCTGGTCGCGAAGGACAGCCCGATCAAGTCGGTCGCCGACCTGAAGGGCAAGAGGGTCGCGAGCGGCCCCGGCATCCAGAACGTCACGCTCGCGAAAGCCATGCTCGAGCGTGCCGGCGCCGGCACGCTCGCGGTCACCGAGCTGCCGATCGGCCAGCACGTTGCAGCGATCGCCGCCGGCCAGATCGACGCGGCCTACACGCTGGAGCCCACCGGCACGGTCGGCCGGCTGAACGGCACGACGCGCGTGCTCGAGGCCGGCGTGGTCGCGCACTACATCCTCGGCGATCCGCTGGCGCCGTGGCACGGCGGCGCCGCCAGCCTGACGACCGAGTTCATCAAGAAGTACCCGGCCGAGGCGAAGAAGTACATCGCCGCCTACGCACGCGGCATCGAACTGGTGCGCACCAAGCCGGACGAGGCGCGCACCTTCATGAAGGGCTACACCGCGATCGAGGGCGCGCTGACCCACGAGGTGCCGCTGGCCTCCTACATGCTTTACAGCGAGTTCAAGTCCAGCGACGTCGGCTACTTCCAGAAGTTCTACGACCTGTTCGCCGACAAGGGCGTCTTCGAGAAGAAGGTCGCCGTCGAGCCGATGCTGTTCAAGGGGTGAGGACCATGTCGTTCGCCTGGGGCCGCCGCCTCCTGCCCGTGCTGGGCCCGCTGGCACTGTTCTTGATCTGGGATCTGGTCGTGCGCGCCGGCCTCATCAAACCCATCCTGCTGCCCACGCCGTGGGCCACGCTGGGCGCGTTGTTCTCGGGGCTGGCCGGCGGGCCGCTGCTGACCGACTTTGCGGTCACCGTGCTGCGCACGCTCGAGGCGTTCCTGATCGCCGCGGCGATCGGCGTGCCGCTGGGCGTGCTGCTCGGCTCGAACGAGAAGGCGTACCGCAGCGTCGAGTTCCTGATCGACTTCTTCCGCTCGACGCCGAGCTCGGCGCTGATCCCGCTGTTCCTGCTGATCTTCGGCGTGTCGGACGTCAACAAGATCGCGATCGCCGCGTTCGGCGCGCTCTTGATCGTCGTGTTCAACAGCGCCTACGGCGTGATCAATGCGCGCAAGCAGCGCGTGATGGCGGCCAGGGTGATGGGCGCGTCGCGCTGGCAGATCTTCAAGGACGTGCTGGTCTGGGAGAGCCTGCAGCCGAGCTTCGTCGGCCTGCGCTCGGCCGTCTCGATGGCGCTCGTGATCGTGATCGTCGCCGAGATGTTCATCGGCTCGGACAACGGCCTCGGCCACCGCATCATCGACGCGCAGCAGGTGCTCAACGTGAAGAGCATGTACGCGGCGATCCTGGCGGCCGGCGCGCTGGGCTACGCGTTGAACATCTTGTTCCTGCTGCTGGAGCGGCGGATCGTCCACTGGAGCGGGAGGTAAGCCATGGTTGCGGTACTCAACGGCCCCGTTTATGTCGATGTCCCCGAGCGTCCTTTCGAGCCCGGTCCGCGCGGCACGCACATCACGATCCGCGGCCTCACGAAGTATTTCGCCGGCTGGCCGCTCTATGAAAACTTCGACCTCGACATCGCGAAGGGCTGCATCACCTCGGTGTTCGGCCCGAACGGTTGCGGCAAGTCGACGCTGATCAACATGATCGCGGGGCTGATGGCCATCGACTCGGGGCAGATCCTGTTCGACGGCAAGACCTTGCGCGACACCAAGATCGGCTACGTGTTCCAGAACTACCGCGAGGCGATGTTCCCGTGGATGCGCACGATCGACAACATCGCCTACCCGCTGAAGATGGAAGGCAGGAGCAAGGCCGAGGTGGACCGGCGCATGGCCGAGCTGGTCGCCTCGTTCGACGTCAAGTTCGACCTGAAGCGCTACCCGTACGAGCTCTCCGGCGGGCAGCAGCAGACCGCGTCCATCATGCGCGCGCTCGCGCCCAAGCCCGAGGTGCTGTTCCTCGACGAGCCGTTCTCGGCGCTCGATTTCGAGATGACCCTGTTCATCCGCGAGAAGCTGCAGGAGGTGTTCATGCAGACCGGCACGACGATGCTGCTGGTCTCGCACGACCTCGAGGAAGCGGTGTATCTCGCCGACCGCGTGCTGCTGCTGACGAAGCGGCCGACCCGCGTCGCCGAGGTCCTGCACTACGACGACGCCCGGCCGCGCACCGTCGAGACGCTGTCCACGCCCAGCTTCGTCGCGATGAAGAAGGAAAGTCTCGAGATCTTCCAGCGCGAGGTGCGACGATGATCAGGAACCGATGAGCCCGACGACGACGACATCTGTCCCGAACGACGACATCGCCGCCTACGTACGCGCCGCGGCGCGGCTGCAAGGGCTGGCGCTTTCCGACGCGCAGATCGAGCGCGTCGCGGTTCACCTCGCGCGCACGGCCGCGCTCGCGGCCACGCTGCAGCAACTGCCGCTGGCCGATCATGACGAGCCGGCGCAGATCTACGAGGCGGCACCGTTCCCGCTGGAAGACCCTCACCCCAGCCCTCTCCCGCAAGCGGGAGAGGGAGCAGACGTGGCGTCCCGTCGCCCGCTTGCGGGACAGACGGGCGAGCGGGGCATCCCCTCTCCCGCTCGCGGCAGAGGGTTAGGGTGAGGGCCGCCGCGTGCTGAGCGCAACCGAAATCGCCCGCGCCGTGCAGCGCGGCGATCGAAGCGCCGAAGAGATCCTGGCTGAGCACGTCGCCCGCATAGCCGCAACCGACACGCGCATCAACGCGTTCACCGACCGAACCTTCGATCGCGCCCGCCGCGAAGCGCGCGCTGTCGATGCGCGGCGCGCACGCGGCGAGCCGCTGCCGCCGCTGGCCGGCGTGCCGTACGCGGTGAAGAACCTGTTCGACATCGAAGGCGTGGTCACGCGCGCCGGCAGCAAGGTCCTGCTCGCCGAACCGCCGGCCGCGGCCGACGCGGTGCTGGTGCAGCGCCTGCGCGACGCCGGAGCCGTGCTGCTCGGCGCGCTGAACATGGACGAGTTCGCGTACGGCTTCACGACCGAGAACAGTCACGTCGGCCCGTGCCGCAACCCGCACGACACGACGCGCATCGCCGGCGGCTCGTCGGGCGGTTCAGGCGCCGCGGTCGCGGCCGGCCAGGTGCCGCTCACGCTGGGTTCGGACACGAACGGCTCGATTCGCGTGCCGAGCTCGCTGAACGGCGTGTTCGGGCTGAAGCCGACGTTCGGGCGCCTGTCGCGGCGCGGCAGTTTCCCGTTCGTCGCGAGCCTCGATCATCTCGGCCCGCTCGCGCGCAGCGTCGCCGACCTCGCGCTGAGCTACGACGCGATGCAGGGTGCCGACCCGCTCGATCCGGGTTGCCATGCGACGCGCGTGCAGCCGGTTGCCGCGACGATAGCCGACGACATCGCCGGTTTGCAGAACCTTCGGATCGGCGTGCTCGCCGGCTACTTCGACGAGCACGCCGGCCCGACCGCGCGCGCCGCGGTCGACATCGCCGCCCATGCGCTCCGCGCCGAACGCGGCGTGATCTGGCCCGATGCGGCGCTGGCGCGCGCCGCCGCGTTCATCACGACGGCGAGCGAAGGCGGTGCACTGCACCTGCCGCGCTTGCGCGAGCATGCCGCCGAGTTCGAACCGCTCTCGGTCGACCGATTCATCGCCGGCGCGCTGCAGCCGGCCGCGTGGTACGTGCGCGCACAGCGCTTCCGGCGCCTGTACCGCGACAAGGTCCATGCGCTGTTCCGCGACTGGGACGTGCTGCTCGCACCGGCCACGCCGGTGGCCGCAACGCCTATCGGCGCCGAGGAGTTCGAGCTGAACGGTACGAGGGTGCCGGCGCGGCCCTCGATGGGCCTGCTGACGCAGCCGATCTCGTATGCGGGCTGCCCGGTCGTCGCGGTGCCGCTGTGGCCCGAGGGGCAGGCGGCGTTGCCGCTGGGCGTTCAGGTGATCGCCGCGCCGTGGCGCGAAGACCTGGCGTTGCGCGTCGCGCGGCGGCTCGAAGCCGCGGGTGTCGCGAGCGCGCCGGTCGCCTCGCTGAGCCAGCGTTGAAGGAGGGCACGCACCATGGACATCAACCGCCCCGACGTGCTCGCCGACGTCACCGCCGCGTTCGAGCGCTACGAGCGCGCGCTGGTCGGCAACGACATCACCGTGCTCGACGAGCTGTTCTCGGCCCGCGAGCACACGGTGCGCTACGGCACCGGCGAGAACCTGTACGGCATCGAGGCGATCCGCGCGTTCCGCGCCGCGCGCTCGCCGCTCGGGCTCGCGCGCGAGGTCGTGCGCACGCAGATCACGACCTACGGCGATGCCTTCGCGACCACCCACCTCGAGTTCCGCCGCGCCGGCTCGCAGCGGCTCGGGCGGCAGACGCAGAGCTGGGTCAAGCTGCCCGAGGGCTGGCGCGTCGTGTCGGCCCATGTGAGCCTGATGGCGTGAGTGATGGCATCGGGCCGTGCAAGACCGCCAAGCGCCGCGGGTGCCTTAAGCTAGGGCGCAATGAAACCGCTCGCCCGTAAACGCGCTGCCCCCCCCAACCCGCGCGAAGCCACGCGCGCCGAAAGCGCCTACCGCCGCATCAAGGCCGCGATCTTCGACTTCGTGCTGCTGCCCGGCGAAGGCTTCACCGAGACCGATATCGCGCAGCGCCTGGACATGTCACGCACGCCGGTGCGCGAGGCGCTGTTCCGGCTCGAGCTCGAAGGGTACGTGCAGGTCGCGTTCCGCAGCGGCTGGAGCGTCGCGCCGTTCGACTTCCGCAAGCTCGAGGAGCTTTACGACCTGCGCGTGCTGATCGAATGCCACGCGGTCGACCGGCTGTGCAGCGCCGAGGCCATGCCCGACCTCGGCTTGCTGAAGGCGACCTGGCTCGTGCCCGAGAAGGACCGCGAGACCGACACCGCGAAAGCCGCCGCGCTCGACGAGGCCTTCCATTCGACGCTGGTCTCGGCCGCCGGCAACCACGAGATGGCGCGGGTGCACGCCGACGTGACCGACGGCATCCGCATCGTCCGCCGGCTCGACTTCACGCAGCCGCCGCGCATCGCGGCCACCTACGACGAGCACGCGAAGATCCTGCGCGCGATCCTCGCGCGCCGCGCCGACCCGGCGAAGCTGCTGCTGCGGTCCCACATCGAGGCGAGCAAGGCCGAGGTCCGCAAGATCACGATCCACAAGCTGCACAGCGCGCGGCCGGCGGTGATGCAGCTGTAGCTTGTCGCAGGATGCGCGCCATCCCCCCGTTCGCCCTGAGGCATCGAAGGGCCCTGGCCACGGGCACCAGGCCTTCGATGCCTCAGCCCGAACGGAGCTTGTCGCCCGACGCCCCGTCACCCCTCCGTTCGCCCTGAGGTATCGAAGGGCCCTGGCCACGGGCACCAGGCCTTCGATGCCTCAGCCCGAACGGAGCTTGTCGCCCGACGCCCGCCACCCCTCCGTTCGCCCTGAGGTATCGAAGGGCCCTGGCCACGGGCACCAGGCCTTCGATGCCTCAGCCCGAACGGAGCTTGTCGCCCG
>Ga0070706_100002538_pt1 | contig 18348 bp, 17 predicted proteins | sample KBSK5501metaG_FD_65476 | JGI IMG/M metagenome (GOLD analysis project Ga0070706, IMG submission 65476) | Corn, switchgrass and miscanthus rhizosphere microbial communities from Kellogg Biological Station, Michigan, USA - KBS K5-50-1 metaG | ecosystem: Host-associated > Plants > Roots >... | reverse complement strand
AGCTGGGCCCGCCCGCACCAACACCCACCGGTGGGCAGAGGCGCACCACGCCCCGTGCCCGCCCCAAGACCGCGGGGCCGGCCGCAGGCGGCCAGGCCGGCCCCGCGGGTCCGCCCCGGCGCAAGCCGTGGCGAGCGAAGCCGCGGGCACCGCACGCAAGACCTGCGGTGCGGAAGGAGTCGCGATGATAACGCTGGGCAAGCCGAAGGGCGCGGCCCCGCGGGCCGCGCTGGGCGGCATCGCCGCCAGCCTCATGATCGGGCTCGCCGCCTGCGGCAACACCGTGGCTGGCACGGGAACCGCCGGGTCGGGAGCCGCCGCGCCGGGCAGCCCGGCCGGGGCGGCGCGGGCCAGCGCCCAGCCGACCGCGAGCGAGGTGAATCCGGGCGGGGTGATGATCCCCGCCAGCGCGGCGGCGCGGGTGGCCATGTGCCGGGAGATTCCCAACCTGACCCGGATGACCTTCATGCTGTCCACCCGGCCAGCGAACCTGCACGTCCGCGAGGTGCTACCGCGCGGGTTCACCATCCGCGACGCGGCCACCGTGCGGCAACTGGCCGCGCTGCTGTGCGCGCTGCCCCGGGTGCCCGCCGGCCAGCTGATGTGCCCGAACATGATGGGCGCCAGCTACCGGATGTTCTTCTTCGCCGGCGGCCGCGCCTTCCCGCAGATCGTGGTCGGGATGTCGGGCTGCCGCGTGGTCACCGGCCTCGGCGCGGCCCGGTCCTGGTCCGCCTCCGCGGCGCTGGAGCAGGCACTGGCCCGGCACTTCGGCATCCACTTCCCGCTGGCTACCCTGCCTGCCAGCTAGGCAGCGTGGGTGCGGTCATCCCGGCGGGGCGAGGTCGTGGCGGGCGGTCAGCGCCAGCCAGGTCAGTACCCCGGTGATCAGGGCCGGCGTGGCGGGCCTCGCGCCAGCTATCAGGGCCACGCCGAGGCTCATCGCCCCGGCGACGGTGATCCGCAGCGCGAGCCTCGCCGGGCGGCCCCGCCGCACCCGGGACCAGCACCGGCTGGCCAGTAGACCGGCGGCCGGCCGCCAACGCCGTCTCTCCCCATCGGCGGCCGGCCGCCAGCGGCGCCGGGCCCGGCCAGAGGCCGACGGCCAACGGCGAGGGCCCGCGCGCCGACGGCCCGATCCCGCGGGAGGGGCCAGGTCGGCCAGGGCCTCGGTACGGCCGAAGTTCGTCCGCAGGGCAGTGTAAGCCGCGGCCGCCGCGGCGAACCGGGCGGCGTCTCCGCCATCGGCGCGGTCCGGGTGGGTGGCGGCGGCGATCCGTCGCCATGCGGCCCGGACCTCGTCGTCGGACAGTCCGGCCCGAGCCGGCAGCCCTAACACCGTGAACGGGTCCACCTGCCGCGCTGCCCTCATCGGGGTGTCCTCCCGCCCCGAGTCTACGGAAGCGAGGGCCGGCCGGGAAGCGGCGCCGGGCCGGGCGGGAAGCAGGGCCGGGCTGGGCGGGAAGCAGGGCCGGGCTGGGAGGAGCGGTTCCGGGGCGGAGAGCAGCGCCGGGGACCGGCGGGAGGGTGCCCGGGGCGAGGCACATGAGCTGGGCCCGCAGGTTCCCCCCAAGGAGCGCGCCGGGAGCGAACCCCCGTATGCGCTCCTGGCCCGCACCGCGACCCGCGTCCCGGCTAGGCCCGCCTTCCGCATGACCGGAAGCCCCTCCAGCGGGCCGTGCCTGTGCCTCGCCCCAGGCTCCCTGCAGCCAACCGCCCCGGAGGCCCGCAGGCCATCCCCGGATTCGGGGATCCGCCGGTTATGGCGCCCAGACCTAGACTTGCGCTACCGCACTTGTGCGCGTCGGCGCAGACAGGAGGGCAATGACGCACCAGCCTGGCAACCCGGCGGCCGCGCGTGTCACCACGCCATCCGGGCTTGTCGTGGGCATCCCCGAGGGGAGCAGGCTGGTGTTCGGCCGCGGCCCGGATGCGGACCTGACCATCCCGGCGGGCCGTGGGCTGTCGCGGCGCGCCGGAGTGATCAGCGCGATGGTGGCCGGCGCGTGGATCGCCAACATCAGCCGCACTCATGCTCTCTACACCGAGGGCGACGGTTACCGGATCAGGCTGCCCCGGATGGAGGAGCATGACGAGCCCTCGGGCGGCTGGTTCGTCCGTGCCGGGACGGTGCTCGTCGGGTCGCGGGCCATGCTGGACGAGGGGCGCCCGCTGGCGGTGATCGTCTCGGGGGGCGACGAGGTCTGGGGCGTGGGCCCGGACGGCGGCCGGGCCCGCGGCGACGGCGAGGCGACGCTGCTGCCGATCTACCTGGACCCGATGACCAAGCTCTTCCTGGTCGCACTGATGTGGTGCCGCCCCTGGCTGCTCGACGCCGGCGCGGTCACCCCGCTGCCCCGGGTCCCGGAGATCGCCAGGGACGCGCTCGCGGCCACCGGTGCCTACCACGAGCTGGAGCGGTTCGACACCGACCCGGTGTTCCGGGACCGGCTGTCCGCCCGGGTGGCCGAGCACATCAAGGTGCTGCGGCACAAGATCACCGACCGGGGCCTGGTCAGCGCGGACACCCGGCTCTCCGACGAGGTGGTGGTGCGGCTGCTCATCGAGCACGGCATCGTCACCGCCGCGGACCTGGGCAAGCTGAACGACCCGGCCTGGTGCTCACGCCAGGAAGACCTGTGGTGGTCCCGCGACGGCTGACCCGGCCCGGTGGCCCGATGCCGGTCAGGGTGCGGGGGAGGGAGCACCCACCGGCGGCGGGTGGACCTGGAACGCCGTGGTGAGCCGGCGCCCGTCTCCGCTGGCCACGACCACGTGATTGCCCGCGGGGATCGGCCCGGGATAGAACACGTGCCCCTGGTCGATCGTGTAGTTGAAGCTTCCGGCGCCGTCGACTACCAGCCGGACCGAGGCGTTGCCCCGGTCGGCCAGCGCGAGCGTGACGCTGCTCCGCGGTGGCCAGCCGGCACCGTGCACCACGAACCCGGTGTTACCGTCGCCTACCGGCTGGATCATTCCGATCCCGGGCCGGCTGCCGGACAGCGGGGGGAATGAGCTGGGCGGCGGGGGGAAGCCGAGCGCTGCTGGATTGGGCGAGGAAGCCGTCGAGGGCCCGCCACTCCCGCCGTCCAGTGCCGCCGTGATCACGGCGCCGATGGCTACCAGGGCAACGGCCGCCCCGGCCAGCCCGGCCACGCTGAGCCAGGCGCTGTGCCGCCGCCTGCGCAGCCGCCCGGGCCGCAGCGGAGGGGCAGGCTGGCCTGGCAGCACGGCGGGGCGGCGGGCCAGCCATCGCCGGACCGCCGGGGCGTGTGGCGCGGACAGGGCGGTGTGCGATCCGAACGTCGCCTCGTCGCCGGCGCCGTCCTCGGCCGGGGCCCGGGCCCCGGCCGCGAGCTGCGGGTCGTGCTGGTAGTCGCCGATCAGCGCCATGGCCGGGTCGGTCAGGTAGGCATGGTGCCCGTTGTGCGCGGCGCCCCCCTGGACGTAGGGGCCTAGCCGGCTGAGCAAGGTGGCGGAGGTCGGCCGCTGCCTGGGGCTGCGCTCCAGGCAGGTGGTGACCAGGTCGGTCAGCTCCCCGGGCAGGCCGGCCAGGTCCGGCGGCTCGGTGGCGAGCCGGACCAGCACATCCATGACCGTCTCCCCCTGGTACGGGGCGTGCCCGGTGGCCGCGTACAGCAGCGTCGCGCCGAGCGAGAAGACATCACTGGCCGCCGACGCCTGCCGGGTGTCGCGTGCCTGCTCGGGGGCCATATAGGCGGGCGTGCCCACGGCGCCGCGGGTCACCGTGAGCTGGACCCGCTCGGCGGCCCTGGCCACCCCGAAGTCGATCACCCGGGGCCCATCCGGCGAGACCAGCACGTTCGACGGCTTCAGGTCCCGGTGCACCAGCCCGGCCAGGTGGATCGACTCCAGCGCTTCGGCGCACCCGGCGGCCAGCCACCGGGTGGCCGACACCGGCAGCGGGCCGCACGTCCGCACCAACTGGGTCAGCGAAGGCGCGGGAACATACGCGGTAGCCAGCCACGGCATGTCGGCGTCGGCGTCGGCCGCCACTACGGCGGCGGTGAAAACCCCGCTGACCCGCCGTGCCGCGGCCACCTCGTGCGCGAACCGGGCGCGGAACCCGGCTTCCTCGGCGAACTCGATCTTGATCGTCTTGACGGCCACCAGCCGACCCGCGGTGGACCTGCCCAGGAACACCTGGCCCATCGCTCCGGCACCGAGCCGGCCTAGTAGCACATAAGGCCCTATCCGTTCCGGATCCCACCGGCGGAGCGGCGCCAGCGCCGGCCGCACAACCATGATTCCGCCCTCCCCTGTACGTCCGGCCAGTCACTATGATGCCGACTCTGCCGGTCGTGTGCCCGGTTTCTGGCGGTGTGCAGCGGTTATGCCGGTCCGGCCACGGTAGTCCCGACAGTGGGGCCGGGGTCGGGCGCATCCGGCCATAACCGTCCGCCAGATGTGGGCTGGTCTAGCCCGGTTCGGTGCCGAATGCCTCATCCAGCAACGCCGTGACATCCGCCGCGGCCATTTCGGGCTGGCCGGCCGGTGCCGCCGCGTTGGCTGGGAGCGGGGCCGCGGGCGCGCTCGCCGGCCAGGCCGCGTTTGCCGGCCGGGCCTGGTCACCGGCGGCCGCCTCGGCCAGATGGAGCGCCCGGTGGCCGGCCGGTGGCGGCTCAGCCAGCGCGGCCGGTGCCGCGACCAGCCGTTTGACCTGCACAAAAGTCACGCCGCCACGGTAGATGTAGGCGGTCTGGCCGACCCCGAGGCGGCGGATGAGGGCGGGGTCGGCGACGGGCTCCTCCCGGATCCGAGACGAGCCCTCGTGACCCCACCGTGGCACGCCGAGCAGGCGCCGGCTGGTGTCCAGCACCGGGCGGTTCCCGGCCAGGGCCGTGACCGGTTCCGGGTGCGGAGTGCGCAGCAGCCAGATGCCGCCGTCCGCGGTCGCGGCCAGCCGGTACCTGTCGTCATCGTCGGGGGCCAGCCCCGGCCAGGATTGCGCCGAGACCTGCACCGCCAGGCCGAGCGAGCGCGCCCGCTCGTAAAGCTGCCAGATCGGCAGCCGGCGGGAGACCGCGCTGAACTCGTCCACCGCCAGCAGGATTTGCCGGGGCGCGCCCGCGCCGTGGGCGGCGTACTGGGCCAGCAGGTCGATAAGCGCCCGGGCCTGCGCTTCGGCCACTGCCACGTCGGCGGTTCCCTCGAGGATGCAGTACCAGGCGTCGGCGTCACCGAAGCCACCCGGGCCGTCCAGCCCGGTTCCCAGCCGCCGGAACAGCGTGCGGAACCGCAGCGCGATGTCGCTGACATGCCGGGCGGCCGACCTGAGCAGCGCGGCTTCCGCGCCGTGGCCGGGCCCGGCGTAGGCCAGGCCGAGCCAGCCGGCATCCAGCCGGGCGAGGAAGTCCGCCGCGCTGGCCGGCGGCCCGCAAGGCGCGCCCACGGCGAGCGCGACGATCGCCTCCATGACATCCGCGTAGTAGGCCGCGGCCCCAGTCCCGTGCTCGATCATGTCCAGCAGGGTGCCGGTCAGCTCGGCCGGTGGCAGTTCCCACAGCGACAGGCTCGCTTCGTCCGGCCAGACCGCGGTGAACCGCGCTCCGGCGTCACGCAGCACCCGGCGCACCCGGTCCGCGACCCGTCGCGAGTCGGCCCCGCCCTTGCAGTCCAGCACGACGAGCAGCGGCCGGTGGCCGGCACCGGCCGCGTGCAGTTGCAGCCCGCGGGCGAGAAACCCGGCCCAGAGTCGAAGCAGCAACGTAGTCTTGCCCGTCCCCGTCGTTCCGATGACCACCTGGTGGGACCGCAGCCGCTGGTAGGGGATCATCGCCAGGTCCGCTGCCCGGTGCCCGGCCGAGCGGATCACCGCGCCGGCCACGATGGCGCCGCGCCGGGAGAGCAGGGGCACCGAGCCGGGGGCGGCGATCCTGGCCCGGGCCGTGCGTACCTGGCGCCGCCACTGGCGCGCCTGGAAGGCGGCCGGCGAGGTGGGGAAAATCCCGCCGGTTCCGGTTTCCATCGCATAGATCCGCCGCGACCAGATCAGCCCGCCCACGGCCAGGCCGAGCGGGATCGCGGCGGGGGCGATGGTCGTCGCGGCGAGCGCCGCCGAGCCCGCCGCGAGCTGATGCCAGGCGGCCAGCCAGGCTTGATACGGCGCGGCCGCGGCATGCAGCACCGACCGGCCGGCGATGGCGACCGCCACCAGCCAGACCGCCACCATCGGCAGGCACGCCAGCGCCGCCCGGTACAGCCGCCGCGGCGGCCAGCCGCCCAGCCAGGCCAGGGTTACCGCCAGCGCGGCCACGAGCGAGACCGGCGCGGCCGCGACGACCAGCAGCACGATCGCGGCGACCCGGGCCAGCCTGCCCGCCAGCCGCAACGCGGCCAGCATTGCCATCAGGCCCAGGTAACGCCGGATCACCGGGCCCTCCCTTCGGTGGCGCCGGCCGGGCTGGACATGTCCGCGCCCGGCGGCAGGCCGCGGATCTCGACGCGCCGGCCGGTCTCGCCCAGCGCGGCCCTGGCCCGGGCCACCGTGGGCCCGGCGGCGGGGGAGCACAGGTACACCACCCGGGCATGGCGCGGGGCCGCGCCCGGCACCCGTGCCTGGCCGGCCGGGCAGCCGTAGTCGCCGGTCCTGCTGAGGATCTCCTGCATGATGGCGGCGGTCCGGGCGACGGTCTTCCGGGTCAGCTCGGCCTCGATCGCCCAGCACTCGCCGGCGAAGCTGACCGGGGCGCCGTCCGGCCAATGCACCTCGCCATCCGGGATGTGCTCGCGTAAACCGACCCGGCCGCCCGCCGCTGCCCGCAGCCGGCGCTCGCCGCGCCAGAATGCGCCCGCCCTGGCATACCCGGGGGCGGCTTCGAGCGCCAGCCGCACCGAGATGACCGCCCGCAGGTGCGCCAGCCGCGCTAACGCCGGCGGGACGGCCCGGTAGGGCAGGCCACACGCGGACAGCCCGGCCCGGGTCAGCCAGACCCAGGGGCGGCCCGGGCCGATCCGGGCGGACTCGGCGTAACGGGCGCGCCGCCAGCCCAGCGTGATCGCCCGGGCCCGGCCCTCGGTGACGCCGAGGACGGCGGCGAGCTGGTCGAGTTGTACGGCGTACATATCGGCGACGAACAGCAGCGCGGCGATGTCGCGCTCGGTAAGGAATGCGGGGAATGCTTCGGTTGTGCCCGCGCTGGCATCCACAGATCCACTACACCACGCCGCGCGACACGCGGTAAGAGGTGGCGCCAGGCGGTGCTGGTAAGGCACAATCCGAAGAGGAGTGCTAGCGGCAGCCTGTCGCGAGCCCGGGCATCCGGGGCCGGTGGCGGCGGAGCCGAGGTCGTTGGGGAAGACGCACCTCGTCCGCACGCAGGGAGGCCAGGGTGACCGTTCGCGGCGTTCTGCACGTCCATTCCGCGCCCCCGGCGCTCAGTCCCCATGTGGAGTGGGCGGTCGCCGGGGTTGTTGGTGTGCCGGTGAGCATGCCATGGGTGAACCAGCCGGCCGCGCCAGGGATGCTGCGCGCCGAGCTTGACTGGGAGGGCCGGGCCGGCATGGCAGGCGCGATCACGTCGGCGCTGGCCGGGTGGAACCGGCTGCGCTTCGAGGTCACCGAGGAAGCCAGCCCGGGCTGTGACGCCCTGCGGTTCAGCTACACCCCGGGGCTCGGCGTGTTCTCGGCCGTCACCATGGCCAACGGGGACGTCCTGGTCCCGGAGAGCCGGCTCCGGCAGGCGATGACGGTGGCGGCGGCCGCCCCGTCCGGCGTTGCTCGGCTGGCTCACGGCGGTGGTTCCGCTGACGGGCGCGACGGCGACGGCGCGCTGGAGGAGGAACTCTCCCGGCTGCTCGGCGAGCCCTGGGACTGCGAGCTTGAGCCGTTCCGGTGCGCCGCCGACGGTGCGCCGGTCCGCTGGCTCCACGCCACCGGCTGACCACTGTGGCGCCCCGGAAGGTCCTCCTCGACTGCGACCCGGGGATCGACGACGCGTTCGCGATCGCGTTCGGCTGCGGGCACCCCGGGCTGGAACTGTGCGGTATCACCACGGTGGCGGGCAACGTCAGCCTGGACCGGACCACCCACAACGCGCTGGCGGTACTGGAGTTCCTCGGCCACGGCGAGGTGCCGGTCGCCGCGGGCAGCCCGGCACCGCTGCTGCGTCCCTTCGAAGACGCCCGCGACGTGCACGGCGAGTCCGGGCTCGGTGCCGCCCGCCTGCCCGCGCCGCGCGGCCGGCCGGTGGACACCCACGCGGTGGACTTTCTCATCGAGCAGATCGCGGCCGCGCCGGGCGAACTGACCCTGGTCGCGATAGGCCCGCTGACCAACGTCGCGCTGGCGGTCCGGCGCTACCCGCCGCTGGTCACGCAGGTCGCCGACTTCGTCATCATGGGCGGCTCGGCGGGCCGGGGGAACGTCACCCCGGCGGCCGAGTTCAACATATGGTGCGACCCCGAGGCCGCCGCGATCGTGTTCGGCGCCGGCTGGCGGGTGACCATGGCCGGCCTGGACGTGACCCATCAGGCCCTGGCCACCGCCGAGACCAAGGACCGGATGCGCGGCCTGGGCCCGCTGGCTGATGAGTTGTTGCTGCCGGGCCTTCGCGGCTACGGGGGCACCTCCACCCGGGGCGGGCAGCCGGTGCACGACGTCTGCGCGCTGGCCCTGATCGCCGCGCCGGGCCTGTTCGGCTGCGAGCCGGCCCGGGTCGAGGTGGAAACGCAGGGCCGGTGGACGGCGGGCATGACCGTCACCGACTTCGCCGCGCCCGCGAGCGGGCACAACGCGCTGGTGGCGATGTCCGTCGAGGTCGCTGGGTTCTGGGACCTGGTGCTCGGGGCCTGGCAGCGGGTCAGCGCCGTGATGGCGCGCAGGTGATGAAACATTCCCCGGCGCGCTGCCCGGGCGCGCCCGGTCAGTGGCGGGCGGCCGAGGCAAGCCCGGCAGCGCCATGGGTGTTGATGACCCGCCCCGGTGAGATGCCCATGCCTTCCGCGCGCACGCAGCCGTAGTCCAGCCAGGCGAGCTGGCCAGGGGCGTGCGCGTCGCTGTCGATCGCGAACAGGCAGCCCATCTCGGCCGCCAGGCGCAGCAGGTTGTCCGGCGGATCCCGGCGCTCCGGCCGGCAGTTAATCTCCACGGCGACACCGTGATCGCGGCACGCGGCGAACACCTGCGGCGCGTCGAACGCCGATTCGGGCCGGCCGCGCCCGGCCAGCAGCCGGCCGGTGCAATGCCCCAGGACGTCCACGTGCGGGCTGGACACCGCGGCGATCATGCGGGCGGTCATCGGCCCGGATGGCATCCGCAGCTGTGAATGCACGCTCGCCACCACGACGTCCAGCCGGCCGAGCAGCTCATCGGTCTGATCGAGGGAACCGTCGTCGAGGATGTCCACCTCGATGCCGGTCAGGATGCGGAACGGGGCCAGCTCGGCGTTGAGGCGGCTGACCAGGTCCAGCTGTTCCTCCAGGCGCTCGGCGGTCAGCCCGCTGGCCACGGTCAGCCGCGGCGAGTGGTCGGTCAGCGCGACCCATTCGTGCCCGAGATCGCGGGCGGCGGCCGCCATCTCGGCCGGCGGGCTGCCTCCGTCCGACCAGTCCGAGTGGGTATGGCAGTCGCCGCGCAGCGCCGCCCGCAGCGCGGTGGGCTCCGACGGGGGCGCCTCGGCGAGCAGCCGGGCCAGGTAGGCAGGCTGCTGGCCGGCCGTGGCCTCGGTGATCACCTCGGCGGTGACCTTGCCGATGCCGGGGAGCGCCTCCAGGGTGCCGTCCCGGACCCGTTTCTCCAGTTCGCCCGCTGGCAAGCCGTCGACCACCTGGGCGGCCCGGCGGAACGCCCGCACCCGATAGGTCGGTTCGGCGGCCCGCTCCAACTGGAACGCGATCTCCCGCAACGCGTCAACTGCTTCCACGGCTGATTCCTCCCTACCCAACAGATACCAGCCCCCGTTTATCAGCACCGGAGGGATGGCCCTCCGGCCCGCGGAGCTTGCTGTTGGCCGCCTCGGCGCTGTGCGGCGGCGCTGGCACGTGGCCACGGAATGTCAGACCCGCTTTGTAGGCTGCGGGTATGGACTGGAAGATCGAGCTTGTGGCCATCCCAGTGACCGATGTCGACCGGGCCAAGTCCTTCTATGTCGATCAGGTGGGCTTTCACGCGGACCATGACCACCACGTCAATGAGGGACTGCGGTTCGTGCAGCTCACCCCGCCCGGATCGGCTTGCTCGGTGGTGCTCGGCACCGGAGTCACGGAGATGCCGCCCGGATCCCAGCAGGGCGTCCAGATCGTCGTCGAAGACGTCGAGGCCGCCCGCAAGCAGCTCGTGGAACATGGGGTCGAGGCCAGCGAGGTCGACGTACAGCCGTGGGGGAAGTTCGTGTTCTTCGCCGACCCGGACGGCAACACCTGGTCCCTGCAGGAACTGCCGCCGCGGACCTGACCCACGCGACCGGACGTGGGGCCGGCCGGCCGGTCACGCTCCGGGCCGGCGGTCACCTTCAGGGGAGGGCGGGGACCAGACGTAGGGTGTTGTGGTGGCGATGTGAAGGCGGCGAGCAAGGCCTCGGTGCTTCTACGGTGTCGACTCTTGCAGGCCGGTCAACCCGTTTTCCGGCCGGTCAGGCCGCCGTCCAGCCAGGCGGAGAACAGCCCTGGCGCGTGCACGGCTGCCCGCTGCCAGGCGCCGTCCGCGGCGTGGAACAACGGCCCGGTCACCTCCTCGCCCGGCAGCGGCGTGACAAGCCGCACCCACGACGCGGCGATCGCCTGGGTCGCCTCCGGGTGGAACTGCACGCCGGTGTGCAGGCCATAGGAGAACCCCTGCACGCAGACGGCGTTGGCGGCGAGCTCCGTCGCACCGGGCGGCAGGTCGAAGGCGTCGCGGTGCCACGAGAGCCACGGCCCCTCCGCCACGGCGGGGGACCGGCTCGCCACCTGCGCCCAGCCGATCTCCGGCTCGGCCAGCCGGTACAGCCGCGCGCCGAGGACGCGGGCCAGCGCCTGGGCGCCGAAGCAGATGCCCAGCACCGGCACGGACGCGGCCAGCATGCGCTCGATGAAGGCGAGTTCGGCGGCCAGCCAGGGCAGCGTGTCGTCATAGGCGGTCAGCTCGGACCCGAGGATGACCGCGGCAGCGAAGTCCGGCGCGGCCGGCAGCGGTTCCCCGGCGTGCAGCGCGACGGTCTGGATGCGCAGCGACCGGCTCGCCGCCCAGTCCGCCAGCAGGCCGGCCGGGGCGTGGCGGCCGTGCTCGACCACCAGCAGCCGCCCAGAGGCGCCCACATTTATCACGATATCGGATTATCCGATGTCGTGGTGCCGGTGGACGCCGTCACAGCGGGATGTTGCCGTGCCGGCCGCGGCGCTGCGGCGCGTCGGCGATGGCCTGGATGATCGCTTCCCTGGTCTTGGACGGCTCGATGACCTCGTCGACCACGCCCAGCGCCTGGGCCCGGTCCAGGCCGCCGGCCTCCCGCTCGTGCTCGGCGGCGAGGTCCGCCTCGACCTCATGGAGTTTGTCCGGCGGCACGTCGGCCAGGGTGCGGCGGTGCAGGATGCGGATCGCGGCTACCGGGCCCATCACCGCGATCTCGGCGCCCGGCCAGGCGAACACCTTCGTGGCGCCCAGCGCGCGGGAGTTCATCGCGATGTACGCGCCACCGTAGGCCTTGCGCATGACCAGCGTGATCCGGGGGACGGTGGCCTCGGCGAAGGCGTGCAGCAGCTTCGCGCCGCGGCGCACCACCCCGTCCCACTCCTGGCCGACGCCGGGCAGGTAGCCGGGCACGTCCACCAGTACCACCAGTGGCACGCCGAACGCGTCGCACATGCGGACGAACCTGGCGGCCTTCTCGGCCGAGGTCGCGTCCAGGCAGCCGCCGAGCCGCAGTGGGTTGTTGGCGATCACGCCGACGGTGCGGCCAGCCAGCCGGCCGAGCAGGGTGACCACGTTCGGTGCCCACCGCGGGTGCAGTTCGATGCCCGGGCTGTCGAGCAAGGCACCGATCACCGGTTTGACGTCGTAGGCGCGGCGGGGTGAGTCGGGCAGGAAACTGGCCAGGTCAGGCGCGCCGTCCTGGCCGGTGCCGGGCTGTCTGGCGCCCACGTCGATGTTGCCCTGGGCACCGAGCAGCAGGGCCAGTTCCCTGGCTCGCTCGATCGCGTCAAAGTCCGAGGGCACCACCACGTGGACCACGCCGGAGCGGCGGGAATGCGGCTCGGGACCGCCGAGGCGGGCCATGTCCACGTCCTCGCCGGTCACGCTGCGCACCACGTCGGGGCCGGTGACGAAGATCCGGCCATGCTCGGAGAGGATCACCACGTCGGTCAGCGCCGGCCCGTAGGCGGCGCCCCCGGCCGCGGCGCCGAGGACCACGGAGATCTGCGGGACCACACCCGAGGCCCGGGTCATCGCGGCGAACACCGTGCCGACCGCGTGCAGGCTCTCCACGCCCTCACGCAGCCGCGCGCCGCCGGAGTGCCACAGGCCGATCACCGGAGCGTCCAAGGCGATGGCCTCGTCATAGGCGGCCACGATCGCCGCGCAGCCCGCGGTGCTCATCGCCCCGCCCTGGACCTTGGGGTCACTCGCGAAGCTGACCGCGGGCATGCCGTCGATCTGCCCGCAGGCCGCCAGCGCCCCGCTGTCGTCGTGCCGGGTCAGCAGCCGGACCGTGCCCGGGTCGAACAGGGCTTGCAGCCGGGCTTCCGGGTTCCGGGTCATCGTCGCCGGGGCCGCCGGCGCGTTGGCGGCGGGCGCGGGACGCGGCTCAGCCTCGGTGGGCTGGATACGGCTGTCAAGTACGGTCACGGAAGCCTCCTTGCGGGCGGAGAACTGGTCAGGCGGTGGTGAAGGCGAGCGTGACGTTGTGCCCGCCGAAGCCGAACGAGTTGTTCAGCGCCGCCATGGGCGCACGGCCGTGCGGGGCGAGTTCCCGCGGCTCGGTGGCGATGTCGACCCGGGCCTCGTCGTCCGGGTCGTCCAGGTTGATCGTCGGCGGCGCCACCCGCTCGCGCAAGGCCAGGATGGTGGCGACCGCCTCCACCGCGCCGGCCCCGCCGAGCAGGTGCCCGGTCATCGACTTGGTGGCGGACACGACCACCCCGCCGGCCGCCGGGCCAAGTGCGGTGGCGATGGCCTGGCCTTCCACGGCGTCACCGGCCGGGGTGGAGGTGGCGTGCGCGTTCACGTGCACCAGCTGGTCCGGGTCCAGCTCGGCGTCGGCGAGCACCGCCCGGATGGCGGCGATGATGCCGGTCCCGCCCGGTTCGGGCTGGGCGATGTGGTGCGCGTCGGCCGAGTACCCCGAACCGGCCGCCACGGCGTGCAGCCGTGCTCCCCGCCGCTGCGCGTGCTCGGCCGATTCCAGCACCACCATGCCCGCGCCCTCGCCGAGCACGAAACCGTCCCGGCCCTTGTCGAACGGGCGCGAAGCTCGCTCCGGCTCGTCGTTGCGGGTGGACAGGGCCCGCATGGCGGCGAACGCCGCGATGTTCAGCGGGATGATCGCCGCCTCGGTCCCGCCGGCCAGGACCACGTCGGCCCGGCCCATCCTGATCATGTCGATCGCGTAGCCGATGGCCTCGGCGCCCGAGGCGCACGCGCTCACCGTGGTGTGTGTCCCGGCACGCGCCCCGAGTTCGATGCCGATCCACCCCGCCGATCCGTTCGGCATGAGCATCGGGATTGCGTACGGAGACAGGCGCTGCCAGCCGCGCTCGCGCAGTGTGTCGTAGGCGGCGAGGGTGGAGGAAATTCCGCCGATGCCGCTGGACACGACCACCCCGAGCCGCTCCGGCGGCACCTCCGGGGCGCCCGCGTCGGCCCATGCCTCCCTGGCCGCGACGAGCGCGAACTGCTCGCACCTGTCGAGCCGGCGCGCCTGCACCCGGTCGAGCACCGTCGCCGGGTCGACCGCCGCCTGCGCGGCGATCCGCGCCGGCAGGCTCGCAAACCCGTCATCGGTCAGCGCAGTGGCGCCGCTGCGCCCGGCCAGCATCCCGTCCCAGGTGCTCGCGACGTCGCCGCCGAGCGGCGTGGTGGCGCCGAGGCCGGTGACCACGATACGTGGCTGGTCTGCCCGCACAGTTATCAGCTCCTTCGCTGCGGTGCCGTCGTGGGCCGGACGGCGCCGCGGCCAGCGGCTCGCGCGATCAGGCCGAGACTTCGGCGCGGCGGACGTAGTCGATGACGTCCTGGACGGTCTTGAGGTTCTTCAGCTCATCGTCGGGGATTTCCACGCCGAACTTGTCCTGGGCCGCCACCGCGATCTCGACCATCGACAGCGAGTCGATGTCCAGGTCGTCCACGAAGCTTTTGTCCGGGGTGACCTCGTCCGCGGGGACGCCCGCGACTTCGTCGATGATCTCCCCGAGGCCGGTCTGGATTTCCGTTTCGGTCATCGCCATGGATGTGTCCTCTCCTTCTTTTTCGTTTTCCTAGGTTTGGCCTGCGCCGGGACGGGTGCCCGGCGCCCGGGGCCGGTCAGGGTACCTTGATCACCTGTGCGGCGTAGCTGATGCCCGCGCCGAAGCCCAGCAGCAGGACCGCGTCGCCGGAGGAGATCTGGCCGCGCTCGATCATGCGGGACAGCGCCAGCGGGATCGACGCGGACGAGGTGTTGCCCGCGTGCACGATGTCGTCGGCGACCAGTGCCTGCGGGGCGCGGAGCTTGCGCGCGATCGCCTCGACGATGCGCAGGTTCGCCTGGTGCGGCACGAATGCGGCCAGGCTGGCCGGGTCCACCCCGGCCCGCTCGCACGCGGTCAGGGCGACCGGGTGCAGCGCGGTGGTGGCCCACCGGAATATCGCCTGCCCCTCCTGGTGGATGAACGAACGACGGTCGGCGATGGAGATCTTGTCGGCCATGCCGCCATCGCTGCCCCACACCACCGGCCCGATCCCGGGTGCGTCGTCCGCCTCGGTCACCGGGCCGACCACCGCGGCGCCCGCACCGTCCGCGAAGATGATGCAGGTGGACCGGTCGGTCCAGTCGACCCACTGGGAGAGCTTCTCGGCCCCGATCACCAGCACGTTCCGGGCGCTGCCGGCCCGCACCGCATCGCTGGCCGTGCCGAGCGCGTAGCAGAAGCCCGCGCACGCCGCGTTCAGGTCGTAGGCGCCCGGTGCCACGATCCCGAGCCGGGTAGCGACGCTGGCGGCGGTGTTGGGGATCATGACCTCCGGGGTGCAGGTGGCCACGATCACCAGGTCGATGTCGGCGGCGGACAGGCCGCTGGCGGCCAGCGCCTTCCCGCCCGCGGCCACGGCCATGTCCTCGACCGTCTCGTCCGGGCCGGCCAGCCGCCTGCTGGCGATGCCGACCCGGCTGCGGATCCACTCGTCGCTGGTGTCGACCGTGGCCGCAAGCTCCTCGTTGGTGAGCACGTTCGCCGGCTGATACCCGCCGAACGCGAGGATGCGCGAGCCCCGGGACCCTTCGGTCAGTCGCATCGGTGACTCACCTTTCCTCGGCGGTGTCGCCTGCTCGCTGCGGACTGTGCTGCCCAGTGGGGCCGGCCTCATGCATCCTCCGGCTGCAGCCTGACCAGGGGCTGGCCCTCCGACACCGGGTCGCCGTCCTCGACCAGCCACTCCAGGACGACGGCGGCGAAGTCCGCGGTGACCGGCTTCTGGTCGCGGCGGACCTGGACGTGGCCCAGCGGTGCGCCGGGGCGGACGCGGGCACCGGGCGCGGCGTCCTGCGCCGCGCCCGCGGCCCGGAAGGTGCCCGCCTGCGCCGCGACCAGCAGCCGCCAGTCCGCGGTGGGCCCGTCCTCGTGGTGCTCGGGGATGCCGTGCTCGGCCAGCAGCGAGCGCGCGGCGTCCAGGTCATCGGGGGTCTTCAGCGCGACCCGCTCCAGTTGCGGCAGAGCCCGCCGGGCCAGGCCGGTCAGCGTGCCACCGGGCGGGAGTTCGATGAGCGCGCTCGCGCCCAGGCCGGCCATCGTGTGCATGCACCGGTCCCACCGGACCGGAGTGCTCACCTGGGTGACGATCCGCTCCAGCCAGTCGCGGCCCGACTTGACCGGCGCACCGTCGGCGTTGGAGATCAGCACGATGGCGGGATCGCGCACGGTCATGCCGGCCGCCGCCTCGCGCAGCGCCGCGACGGCGGGGGCCATGTGGGCGGTGTGGAACGCGCCGGCCACGGTCAGCGGGCGCAGCCGCACGCCGGCCGGCGGGTCCGCCGCCAGCGCGGCGAGCTGGGTCGTGGTGCCTGCAGCCACGATCTGCCCCGCTCCGTTCACGTTCGCGGGGGTGAGCCCGTGCGCGCCGAGCGCGGCGAGCACCTCGTCCTGGTCACCGCCGAGCACGGCGGTCATGCCGGTCGCCTCGGCGGCCGCCGCCTTGGCCATGGCCCGGCCGCGGACGCTGACCAGGCGCATCGCGTCCTCCGGGGTGAGAACGCCGGCGATCGCCCCGGCCGCGAGTTCCCCGACGCTGTGCCCCGCCGCGATGCCAGCCTGCTTGCGCAGGTGGCCCAGCCCGCCGCTGAGCGCTTCGGCGGCCGCGAGCGAGGCGGCGACCAGCAGCGGCTGGGCGATCGCGGTGTCGGTGATCTCCTCGGCACCGGCGGTCGTGCCGCAGGCGATCAGGTCGCACCCGGCGAGGTCGGACCAAGCCATCAGGCGGTCGGCGACGCCGGGCAGGTCCAGCCAGGGCGCCAGGAAACCGGGGACCTGCGCGCCTTGACCCGGGGCAGCGATAACAAGCATCCCTCTACCCTGCACTGTAGAAGTCCGCCATGGGGGATGTGGAAGATGACGAACTTATGCCGTACAACTTTGTAGGAAGTCGACAGGTCACGTTCGCTTGTGAACGAGCCGCCCGAGGACGATGGCCACCCACAGGGTGAATCCGCTGCGCCCGGTCGTGGCGGGGAGCCCGGTCAGCTCACTGACCCGGCGGAGCCGGTAACGGACGGTGTTGGGGTGGACGAACAGCAGGCGGGCCGCCGCCTCCAGCGAGAAACCCTGCTCCAGGTAGGTGGTGACGGTCTCGACCAGCGCCGTGCCCCCGCTCAGCATCGGCTCGTAGACATCGGCGAGCAGTTCCGCGCGGGCCGCCTCGTCGCCGTCCAGGGCGCGCTCAGGGAGCAGGTCGGCGGCCAGCACCGGGCGCGGCGCGTCCGGCCAGGCCGCCGCCGCGCGCAGGCCCGCCACGGCGGCGGCGGCTGACGGGCTGGCGGACTGCAGGTCGGACACCGTGTGGCCGACCACCACCGGTCCCGGGCCGAACCGCCCGATGAGCTGCTGTGCCGCCGCGAGCGGGTCGTCGCTGCCGCCGAGCACCACCACCAGCCGGCTGCCCTGCACCCCGGCCAGCAGGTCCAGCCTGGACCGGCGGGCGAGCGCACGCAGGTCGTCGATGATCCCCGCCGGCTCGCCGCCATCCGCGGTACCCGCGATCACGCCCACCGGCGAGGAGGACCAGTTCAGCGCCGCCGCCCAGGAGTGCAGGCCGTCGCTATTCTCGCCGCGGACCAGGGAGTCCACCACGAGGGCCTCCAGCCGCGCGTCCCAGGCGCCCCTGGCCTCGGCGTTGCGCGCGTAGACCTGGGCGGCGCCGAAGGCGACCTCCCGGGTGTAGCGGAGCACCGCCTCGCGCAGTTCGGCCTCCCCGCCGGGCGCGGCAAGCTGGTCGACCTGCGCCTCGACGACGTCGATCGTGATCCGCACCATCTCCACCGTCTGCTGCAGGCTCACCGCCCGGGCCAGCTCGCGGGGCGCCGTGCCGAACACCTCACCGGCCACGGCCGGGCGGCGCTGCGGGTGCTTGACCCAGTCCACGAACGCGGCGATACCGGCCTGGGCGACCAGGCCGATCCAGGAGCGGTTCTCCGCGGGCAGGGCGCGGAACCAGGGCAGCCGCTGCTCCATGGAGGCCATGGCGGCGGTGCCGAGCGCGCCCATGTTCTGCTCCAGCCGCCGGACCGTCTCGGCGCGGACCAGGCCCGACTGCGCGGCGGCGGGCTTCGCCCGGTGCGGCACCCGCGGAGACGCTGTCACCACCCCAGCCTGTCACGGGCAGGCCCAACCGCAGAACGGCCGGGCAACCCGCCCGTTGCCGGAATGGTGTGATCGGGGGAATCCCGGCTACCGGCCGGCCCCCATAGCGCTGACCGGGCGATCCAGCCGGTACTTCTCGATCGCCTGGGTCAGCGCCTCGTGCTTGACCTCGCCGCGCCGGGCGAGCTGGCTGAGCACCGCCAGCGTGATCGACTCCCCGTCCACGTGGAAGAACCGGCGGGCGGCAGCCCGGGTGTCAGAGAAGCCGAACCCGTCGGTGCCCAGCGAGGTGAACGGCGCGGGCACCCACCGGGCGATCTGGTCGGGCACCGCCCGGATCCAGTCGCTCACCGCGACCACCGG
>Ga0070706_100002537_pt1 | contig 18356 bp, 22 predicted proteins | sample KBSK5501metaG_FD_65476 | JGI IMG/M metagenome (GOLD analysis project Ga0070706, IMG submission 65476) | Corn, switchgrass and miscanthus rhizosphere microbial communities from Kellogg Biological Station, Michigan, USA - KBS K5-50-1 metaG | ecosystem: Host-associated > Plants > Roots >... | reverse complement strand
CCGGTCGAGCCGGTCGAGCCGGTCGAGCCGGTCGAGCCGGTCGAGCCGGCCAAGCCCGCCGGCCAGGGTTGGAGCATCGTCGGCCAGGGCGGGGAGGAGATCTCCGCCGACGAGATCGGCCGGCAGCCGGACCGGGCTCCGCGCAAGGAGGGCAAGAAGAAGAGGAAAGACGACGACAAGGTGGCGGCGGCCTCCGGGGCGGCCTGGGACGTGGTGCCGCACTCGCGCGGCCGCTACGAGGAGCTCAACCTCGCAGACCTTGCGGACGCACCCCAGGAGAAGCTCGGCATGACGCTCCTCAGCTACGCGGGGCTGGTCGGGGCGCTGGTGGTGGTGCTGCTGGGCGTGCTGCTGATGGTGGCCACCACCCGCTGAGATTTCGGCCGAGCCTGGCCGACCTGCTCGTCGCCTTCGTGGCGGCGGACGTGCTGCTCCTGGGCCTGGCCCTGGACGTGGCCGGGCGCACCTGGCTCGTCGTCCCGCTCGGCCTGGCCGCCGTCCTGGCCCTGGCCGGGTATCGGGCCCGCCCCGAGCTGGCGCTGGCGGCGCTGGTCCTGATCCTGTTCCTGCTCCCGCAGGCCCTGCTGATCGCTATCCGCGGCGCCTCCGCGCCGGTGCAGGACAGCGTGCTCCTGACCGACGCGGCCGCCGGCCGGCTTCTGCACGGTGCGGATCCCTACGGGCACGACTATGTCGACGACCCCGCCCTGCGCCGCTTCTGGGCCCCCGAGCTCCCGGTGAACCCGCTGCTGGCCCACTACCCGTATCCGCCGGGCTTGATCCTGCTGGCTGCGCCGCTGCGCGCCGTCGGCCTGGGCTCGGCCTGGCTCTGGCTGCCGGCCCTGGCCGTCCTTGCCCTGGCCGCCTACGGGGCCGCCGGGCGCGCGGGAGTGATCGCAGTGACGCTGAACCCGCTGCTGCTCCTTGACTACCTCTCGCTGCTCAACGACGTCTTCTTCCTGGCCGCCGCCCTGGGCGCAATGGCCTTGCTCAGGCGGCGGCGGGCGCTCGCCGCCGGGGCCCTGATCGGCCTGGCGCTGGCCCTCAAGCAGACGGCGGTCATCCTGCTGCCCGCGCTGGCCTGGCTGGCCTGGCGCGAAGCCCTCTGGCGGCGAGTCCTGGCCGGGGCCGCGGCGGCCGCGCTGTTGCTGCTGCTGCCGTTCCTGATCTGGTCGCCGGCGGCGCTCCTCGCCGACACGGCGACCTACTTCTACGGGTCGGGCGTCGACGCCTTCCCGATCCGGGGACCGGGCCTGCCGGGTCTCCTGCTCAGCGCCGGGGTGATCCCCAACCGCTGGGCGGCATTCCCGTCGGCTTTCGTCCAGGTCCCGGTGCTGATGGTGGTCCTGGCGGCAGGGCTGCTCGTCCTTCGCAGCGCCTTCAGCTGGGCGCGCCTCTGGCTGTGGTCGGCCGCAGTGACCTTCGTGCTCTTCTTCTTCGGCCGCACCCTGGCGCCCAACTACCTGACCCTGGTCGTGGTGCTGGCCAGCCTGGCCGCGGCTTCAGCTGTCGAGAACCCGGACCCAGGAGCGGCCGCCGTCGGAGGACCCGTAGACCGGTCCCCGAGCGACCCCGGCGTAGAGCGCACCTCCGGCTGATACCACGAGGCCGGTGACCTCTCTGTGGTCGAGCGGCGTGCCGTGCAGCTCGGCGAGCCCGTCCGTGGTCGCCGCGAAGCCACCACCCAGCGCCCAGACGCCCGCGCCCAGATCGCCGGCGCGCTGCACCGCGCCGCCCGCGTCGATGCTGTAGAGCCGGCCGTCCCAGGTCGCCGCCAGCACGTCCGGGCCGCCCGGCTGGAGGGCGGTCACGCGCGCGGGCAGACCGGTCACCTCCCAGGTCCGGCCAGCGTTGAAGCTGCGGATCACGTGGCGGAGGGTGGCGGCGTAGATGACGCCGTCGCTGACCGTCAGCGCCTGGAACTCGTCCTCGCCGGGTGGGGTGGTGAAGCCTTGCCAGGTCTGGCCGCCGTCGCGCGTGCTCCAGAGGTGGCCGCCCCACCCGCCCGCCAGCCCCAGGCTGCCGGCGGCCCAGACCGCCGGGTAGTGGCCCTGGACGACGCTCGCCGCCGTCCAATGGGCGCCGCCGTCGCTGGACTGGTACAGCCCGACTTCGGTGCCCAGCAGGAGCCGCTCGCCATCGGCTGCCAGGGCCAGGGGCAGGCCGGCCGGGAGCGGGCCGCGCACCTGGCTGTGCCCCGAGACGGTGGCCAGGACCAGCCCGCGCGCGGGGTCCGCCTCGTACAGGTCGCCGTTGGGGGCGGCCGCCATGGCATGGCGGTAGCCGGCGGCGGTCGGGGCCACGGCCAGGCGCAGTCCGAGCAGGGCGACGGTCGCGATCAGCGCCAGCGCGAGGCCGGCCGGGGTTACCCTCACGGCGGGTTGAAGCTATACCACTCCACCCCACGAAGTCTGGCGACTTCGCGGGGACCCCGGAGCCGTTCTCAGGCGTCGTCGCAGAGGCCGCGTTGAAGCTGTACCACTGGGCGCGTTGAACCGGCTGCCGGCAAGCCCGGGCGCGGCTTGCAGAGCGGGGCGTGAAGACGGTCGACCGCGACTTCTTCGCCGACCGGTTCACGCGCGACGAGCTCGAAGAGCTGGCCCGCGCGGCGGGCGGCATCCGGGACATCTTCGCGTTCGGCGGCCAGCGCTTCCGGGCTTTGGGCAAGGCGCCCGAGTCCTTCATCGACTCGGAGCTGATCGACCTCGCGCTGGGGGAGCCCCGCTACCTCCGGCGGCCGCTGCTGCTGGACGACCACGGCCGGGTCCACGCGGGGACGAAGGCCGTCAGCTCGGCCTGAGGATCGCGGCCGCCAGGCGTGCGGCCGCGGCAACGTCCGGCATCAGGGTGTCGGTGACCAGCACCCGGTAGCCCAGCCCCTCGATCACGGCACGGTCGGCGGCATCGGCGCGGTCCAGGACGAAGCCAGAGGCCACTTCGACGTACTCCCGGGCCACACCCAGGCCCGTGGGGTCGCGGCCCAGCGAGCGCATCATCTCCACGGTCGGGCCCTTCAAGGCGGCGCCGGCGACCACCGGCGACACCGCCACGCAGCGCTCCCTCGGCACCAGCGGCCCCAGCAGCTGGAGGATCGGCCACACGCTCACCACCGGGTTGGAGGGTCCGATCACGACCAGGTCGGCGGCGCCCACCGCCAGCGCGACCTCTGGCGCCGGACGGGCGGATTCCAGCCCCGCGTACTCGACCGCCAGCACCCGGGGGGCCGCCCGCTCGCGTACGTAGTAGTCCTGGAAGGCCAGAGGTCCCCGGTCCGTCTGGAACCAGGTGCGCACGGGGTCGTCGGACATGGGCAGCACCCGCGATTCCACCCCGAAGCGCCGCACCAGCGAGAGCGTGGCCTCGGTCAGCCGGCACCCTTGCGCCAGCAGCTGGGTCCGCGCCACGTGCACCGCCAGGTCGCGGTCGCCGATCCGGAACCAGGCCGGCAGGCCGAGCCGCTCGAACTGGGCCAGGGCGTCGAACGTGTCCTCGGCGATGCCGAAGCCCGTGACCTCGTTGAAGACGCCGGCCAGGCGGAAGATCACCGAGTCCACGTCCGGGCTGACGTGCAGCCCCCAGACCTCGACGTCGTCGGCGGTGTTGGCGATCACCGTCAGGTCGCCCGGCGCCAGCACCTCCTGGAAGCCGGCCGCCAGCTTGGCCCCGCCCGTGCCGCCGGCCAGCAGGGCGACCTTCACGGCCGCCTCAGCGGAAGAGGTCGAGCTCGGCCGGGCGGACCAGGTCGCGGCCGGTGCCCGGCCGGCCTTCGGGCGCGTAGCCCCGGATGACCACGACCGGGACGCGCGCCGTCTTGCCCATCACCAGCTCGGCCGCGCACGCCAGCTCGTCGGCGATCGCCACCACGGTGAACTGCAGCTCCTTGCCGTGGTCGTCGAGCTGGCCCCGGTAGTCGGCGAAGACCGGCATCCCGGCCACCCCCAGCGCGACGTTCTCGATGCCCATCCGCCAGGCCCGCCCGAAGGTGTCGGAGACGATCACCGCCACCTCGACCCCGGCCAGCTCGCGCACCCGGTCGCGCAGCGATGACGCGCTGCGGTCGGAGTCCTCGGGGAGCAGGCTCACCGTGTCCTCGCCGGGCACGTTGGAGTGGTCGATGCCGGCGTTGGCGCAGATGAAGCCCTGCCTGGTCTCCACGATCAGGATCCGCTCCTTGCGCACCACCCGTACGCTCTCGTCCAGGATCGCCTGCACCAGCCGTGGGTCGTGGTCGATCTCGGCGCCCAGGGCCACGGCCTCCGGTGTGGGCTCGATGTCCGCGAGCCGGCGCAACCGCCCCTCGGACTTGGAGACCACCTTCTGGGCCACCACCAGGATGTCGCCGGCGCGGGGCCGGGCGTGCTCCACGATCAGCTGGGCCAGGTCGTCGCCGGGCCGGACCTCGGGCATGCCCTCGATCGGTAGGACCTCCATCACAGATCCGCGGGTTCGTCGAGATCGAGTGCGAGCTGGTCGTCGTCGATCACCACGAACGACACGCGGCGCGAGGCGGCGTCGGCCTGGAACTTGGCCAGCGAGCGATCCCCGAAGTGCAGCCCGATGGCATCCGGTGGGCGCAGGAAGAGCGCGTTGGTCCCGCCGCGCCCGGTCGCGGCCGCGGCCACCACAATCGGGCCGTGCCCGTCGCCGGACGCCGGCAGCAGGCCGAGCGCGGCGCCGGTCACCAGCGGTAGGTCGCTGGAGACCACCAGCACCTGCTCCGCCCCCTCCTGCAGGGCGCGCGCGATGCCTGCGGCGGCGGCCGGGTTCTGGCCGCCGGGCTCGGCCTCGAGCAGGACCTCGACGCCGAGCCGCCGGCCGAGGGCGGCGGCCTCCTCGCTGCCGGCCACCACCAGCACTGGCCCGACCTCGGCCCCGGCCCGGATCGCGCGCTCGGCGTTGGCGATCGCCAGCCGGCGGCGCGCGGCCGGGTCCAGCACGGGACTCAGCCGCTGCTTGGCCGTGTCGAAGTCCTTCACCAGGACGATCACCCGGGTCACTGCGCGCGCAGGCGAGGCAGGATCTGCGACGCGTAAAGGCCGAGGAAGCGCGACTGGTCGTCACCCGGCGCGTGAAAGACGAGGTGGTTGAAGCCGAGCTCCAGGTAGGGCCTGATCTGCTCGACGTGCTCGTCCGGGTCGTCGGAGACCAGCCAGCGCCGCTCCGGGTCCTTGACCTTCTTGGCCCGCTCCTCCATCTCGCGCGGGTTGTGCACGTCGACCTTGTCCTCGGCGGGAAGGGCCAGCGCCGCCCAGATCCTGGTGTCGGCCAGCGCGCGCGCCCGGTCGGTGTCGAACGAGACCTTGACCTCGATCATGCGGTCGATGACGTCGTAGTCACGCCCGGCGGCCTCGGCGCCCTCGCGCAGGGCCGGCAGCAGGACGTCGCGATAAAGCTCCTGGCCCTTGCCCGAGGTGCAGATGAAGCCCTCGGCCAGCCTGCCCGCCAATTTGGCGGCGGCCGGGCCGGAGGCGCCGATGTAGATCGGGACCGGCTGCTCGGGCCGGTCGTAGACGGTCGCGCCCCTGACCTGGTAGAACTCGCCCTCCCACTCCACGAACTCCTCGCTCCACAGCTTCTGGATCAGCTTCACGGCCTCGGAGAGGCGGCGGAAGCGCTCGCGCTGGTCGGGCCACTCGATGCCGATCACCGGCACCTCGTTCATGGACTCGCCCGTGCCCACGCCCAGCGCGATCCGGCCGGGGTACAGGGAGCCCAGGGTGGCGAAGGCCTGGGCGACCACCGCCGGGTGATAGCGGAAGGTCGGCGTCAGCACGCTGGTGCCGATCTCGACCCGCTGCGTCCGCTCGCCGAGCGCGGCCATCCAGGCCATGGAGAAGGGCGCGTGGCCGTCCGTGTGCCGCCAGGGCTGGTAATGGTCGCTCACCCAGACCGAGTCGAAGCCCAGCTGCTCCGCCTCCACCCCGAGCTCCAGGAGCTGCCTGGGCCCGAACTGCTCGGCCGACGCCTTCCAGCCCAGCCGCAGCGGGTGCGTCACCTCCCGAAATACCGCTTCCAGGAGAACGCGATTCCGCTGATCGCGGCCGCCACCAGCACCACCACCAGGGCGGCCAGGCTGCGGCCGTCCCAGGACTGCACGCCCTGCCAGGTGGCGGCCGCGACCAGGGCCAGGGAGAGCAGGAGCATCACCGCCAGGGTGATGGCGCGGTGGATCTTCATCGGCTCACGCGGGCAGCTTGGCGAGCGCCCACTCGAGGAGCGCGACCAGGTCGTCGAGCGGCTTCTCGCGCGAGAAGGTGCCCGCCTCCTCGCGCTGGAGCTTGTCGTCCGTCCACCACAGCGCGGTCACCAGGTAGGTGTCGGGGGCGTCCTCGCTCCAGGAGACGTCGACCGCCGGGTCACCCGGCCGCCGGTGGGCGAAGTCCAGCCGCCAGACCGGGTCGTCGCGGAAGAACTCGTGCAGGCGGGCGCCGCTCGACTCGCCGACACGCCGGATGGCGGGAGCCACGATCTCGAAGGCGGCGTCCATCTGGCCGAGCTTGTCCCACGAGGTCCCCGCCATCGATTTCTAAGCTTAGACCGGGCATGGAGATCGTCCGGGTGGGGTCGGTGGCCTCGACGCAGGAGCTGGCGCGCTCCCGCCCGATCGGCAGCGCGGTGGTCGCCGACCACCAGCAGGCGGGCCGCGGGCGCCTCGGCCGGCGCTGGGAGGCGCCCGCGGGCACGGCGCTGCTGGTCTCCTTCGTGCTCCCCTATCAGCCCCTGGCGCCGCTGACCGCCGGGGTCGCGGCGGCCGAGGCGTGCGGGCCGGGAGTGCGCCTCAAGTGGCCCAACGACCTGCTCCTGGAAGACCGCAAGCTGGGTGGCATCCTGGTCGAGGCCGCCGGTGCGCGCTGCCTGGTGGGCATCGGCATCAACCTCACCTGGGCGCCGCCCGGCGCCGCCCGGCTGGAGGTCGACCGCGACCTGCTGCTCGACCGCCTCAGCGCCGAGCTCGAGCGCTGGTGGTCGGCGCCCGCCGCCCGGGTCCTGGACGCGTGGCGGGCGCGCTCCGACACCCTCGGCCGGCGCGTGAAGGTGGAGCTGGGCGCGGAGACGGTGGAGGGCCTGGCGGAGGACGTCGCCGACGATGGCTCGCTGATCATCGACGGCCGCGCGCTGGCGGCCGGCGACGTCACGCACCTGCGAGCGGTGGGCGCGAGGGCCGGGACCAGAGATTCGGTGTCCAGGCGGCCCGGGGCGGCTGGCGAGGACGAGGAGCGCAGGCGAGCGCAGTCCTAACTGCGTGAGCCGAGCACCGGAGACATCGCCACCGTTACCGGGGCGCATGGGCGCCGAAGATCGGTCAGCGGCCCTCGCGTCCCACCGCTAACGTTTGGGCCTTCTCCAACAAGACGGGCAAGGCCTCGCCGGACTTCGCGCGGATGACCGCCTGCGCGAGCTCGTCGAAGGGCGTCCGCTCCTCGTTGACGATCACCAGGGGCGCACCCGCACGCACCCCCTCCATGGGGATGTCGGCCGCCGGGTAGACCTGCAGCGAGCTGCCCACCACCAGCACCAGGTCGGCCGCCGCGGCCCGCGCGTAGGCATCGGCCAGGGCGCCGGGAGGCAGGGCCTCGCCGAAGAACACGACCGCGGGCTTGATGAAGCCTCCGCCGCAGAGTTTGCAGCGCGGCGGCATCTCGTCTTCGAGGCGCGCCTGGACCTCCGTTCGCGGCTCCCGCCCGCCGCAGTCCAGGCAGACCACCTCGCGGCCGTTGCCGTGCAGCTCGATCACGGTCCGGCTGCCCGCCTCGGCGTGCAGGCCGTCGGTGTTCTGGGTCACCACGGCGGACACCAGGCCTGCCTCCTCCATGGCCGCGATCGCGTAATGGCCCGGGTTGGGGTGGGCCTGTTTGTAGGTGCGCCAGCGTTCCCGGGAGATCGTCCAGTAGCGGGTGGGATCCTCCATGAAGTAGCGGATGTCGGCAGTCTTGTAGGGGTCGTACTGCTTCCAGAGCCCATTGGGGCCGCGGAAGTCGCGAATGCCGCTCTCCGTCGACACCCCGGCGCCCGTGAAGACCAGGCCCCGCCGGGCCCGTCCCAGCAGCTCCGCCGCGCGTTCGATCACAACCCCGAGGCTACTCGCTCGTTGACCAGGTCGGAAGCAGCCGGCGCTGGAAAGAGTTTGTCCTGGAGTGCGTCGTACGGCCCTGGTAGGGCGACCCCTTCCGATCTACCTGTCCGCGGGTGCCTTCTTCGGGGCCATCGCCGCCCGCGGCTTCCTGGTTCCGCTCCGCGCGCACGAGCTGGGCGCCGACCGCTTTCAGGTCGGCCTGCTGTTCAGCGTTGCCACGCTGGCCGGCGCGCTCCTGGCGCTGCCCGCCGGCTTCCTCGCCGACCGCTTCGGGCGCCGGTCGATGGTGATCTTCAGCGCCGCCACCGGGGGCGTCTCGCAGCTGTTGATCGCCTATTCGGGCAGCGTGCCCGCGGACGACCTCTGGCAGATCGTGGGCGGGCTGGGCGGCGGGGCGGCCCAGGCCGCCCTCTTCGCTTCGCTGGCCGACTCGGTGCCCTCGGCGCGTCTGGGCCGGGCGATGGGCTGGCTGACCTTCGCCATGCAGGTCGGCTTTCTGGGCGGCCCGGCGCTGGCGGGCTCACTGCTTGCCTTCACGGGCCTGCGGGAGGCGCTGGCCCTGACCACGGTGCTGTACGTGCTGCCGCTGGCGCTGTCACCGCTGATCAGCGGCGTCCGCTCCGAGGTTCGCAGCTGGGACCTGCTGACGCCGCTGCGCGAGATGACGCGCCGGCGGGGTTTCCCGGCGGCGGTGCTGGCGTTGTTCGCGGCCACCATCGTGTGGGGCACGGTGCAGGCCTACCTGCCGCTGTTCGGGAAGGAGGCCCTGCTGATCAGCGGCCAGGCTACCGGCTACATGCTCGCCATCCAGGCCGTCTTCAACGGGGTCTCGCGGGTGCCGGGCGGTCGCCTGGTGGATCGAGCGCCCCGCAAGGGCCTGATCGTGGCCGCCGGCGTCATCGTGTACGCGATCGCGGTGATCGTGCTGCCCCACCTGGGCGGCTTCTGGGCGCCGACCGTCCTGCTGGCGGTGGCGGTGCCCTTCGTGGCCACCGCGTACGTGGCGCTGAGCGTGACCTTCACGACCCTGGCTCCGCGCAACGGCGTGGGCGTCGCCATGGGACTCTACGGGTCGATTCTCTTCCTGGGCTTGGCGGTGGGGCCGGGGGTGTTCGGGGCGGTGATGAACCGCAGCGGGTACGTGTCCGGGTTCACGGCCTGCGGCGTGGTGTCAATCGCGCTCGCGCTGGTGGCCTTGCTGGTGCGCGCCTACGAGCCCGCGCTGCGCCGCCATCCTCTCCAGCCGACGGATGCGCTCCTCGATCGGCGGGTGGGTTGAGGTCGGTCATGTGGACTTCACCGGTGACGATTCCCGGTTTCGCAGCCAGTCACGCACGACCTCGCGGTGGCTGGAGAAGGCCAGCGGCGGCAGGTTCTCGGGCCTGAAGACGCCCACTTCGTCCATCTCGTGGCCGGCGATCGGCAGCACGCCGGCCGCCAGCTCGGCCCGGTAGCCGATCACCACCAGGTGCGGCCGCTGGGTCCGCCGAACGTGGTAGATGCCGACCAGGCCGGCGACCGCGATCTCGGCCCCGATCTCCTCCAGGCATTCGCGGACCGCGGCCTGCTCGGGGTGCTCGTGGTCGTCGACGAAGCCGCCGGGCAGGCACCACAGGCCACGGCCGGGGTCGATCGACCGCTTCCCCGCCACCAGGCCGCCGCCCGATTCCACGACCACCGCGGTGGCCAGCTTGGGATCCGGCCAGAGAACGAAGTCGCAGGCGGGGCAGGCCGGGAGCTCCTTGCCCTCGATGACGCGGTCGACGAGGCGCGTGCCGCACCAGAGGCAGTACTTGGCTGGCTGCATCCCGCAGCTAGGCTAGCCCGGTTCGCTCTTTGGGCTTTTCGTCCAGGAGCGCGGCCCGCACCTGGTTGCGGCCGCCGCGCTTGGCCTGATACAGGGCGCTGTCGGCGAGCTCGAAGAGCTGGCTGAAGCGCTCGGCGTCGTCCGTGCAGGCGACGCCGATGCTGACCGTGAGCCGGAGTTCGCTGGGGAAGACCGCCTGCTCGACCGCGGTCCGGATGCGGCCCGCCAGGCGCATGGCGCCGTCCAGGTCCGTCTCCTGGACGATGACTGCGAACTCCTCCCCGCCGAAGCGGGCGGCCACGTCGGAGTCCCGGATCGAGCCCCGCATGATGGAGGCCAGGTGGGAGAGCACGGCGTCGCCGATCAGGTGGCCGTAGGTGTCGTTGATGTTCTTGAAGTGGTCGAGGTCGAGCATCAGGATGCCCAGGTACTTCTGTGTGCGGCGCGCCCGCTGGCGCTCTTGCAGGAAGCGCTGGCCGAGATAGCGGCGGTTGGGGAGCCGCGTCAGCTCGTCGGTCAGCGAGCTCTCCTCCTGCTCGCGGTAGATCTGGGCGTGGCGGATGGCGGTTGCTGCCTGGGCGCCGATCCCCTTCAGAAGCTCGACGAGCGAGGTCGGGACCAGCGGCTGGTTGTGCAGGTACAGCTCCATGGCGCCCATGAGCTGGGTGCCACGGCGGATGGGGACCACCATCACGAAGTCGGGATGCCCGCCGCCGTCGAGCCCGGGCGCCGCGTCACGCTCGAGGGCCACGACCTGCGGTGCGGGGGCGTTGAGGGCGGTCAGCATGGGCTCCGCGGTCAGGGGCCGCGTGCTGCCGTGAGCGCGCGAGGCCAGGCCGATCGACGCCTCGCGCGTGAGCTCGACGCGCCCTGGGCGGGCCATGTAAAAAGCGCCGGCCGGCGCGCGCAGCAGGTGCACGCAGCGCGAGAGCGCCACGTCGATCACGTCCTCCAGCGAGAGCGAGGAGTTGACGGCCTCGGCCACCGAGAGCAGGACCTGGGCCTGGTCGCGGGCGGCGGCCGTCTCCTCGACGGACACACGCAGAGCCGCCGCGTTCCTGCGCAGGCGGCCGGCCAGCACCAGGAGGACCCCGGCCGCGGCGGCGAGGACGATGACCAAGATGACGACCGCGTAGAGCAATTCCGAGAACGAACCCCCTCTCCCTGCCTCGGCGTTCGGGGGATTGTAGGCTAGATTCGGCGGGTATACTCGGCGCCGCCTGAACAGTTCCGATCACGTCCCGCATCCCCTCTACTTCGAGGAGCTCCCGCTCGGAGGCACCTGGACCACCCGCCGGCGAACCGTCACGGCGGCCGACCTGGCGGCCTTTTCCGGCGCCGTGGGTGAGATGAACCCCCTGCTCATCGACGAGCCGCAGGCGCGCGCCGGCTTCTTGCGGGGTCCGGTCGCTCCGGGCACCTTCGTGGCCGCCGCCGCGGTGGGCCTGGGTTCCATCGACGCGCCTGTGCCGGCCACCGTGGGCATGGTCGGGATGAGCTGGCGCTTCTTGAAGCCAGTGCGCCCGGGCGACACGATCCAGACCCGCTGGCGGCTCTTCCGGAAGCGCTCGGTGGAGAACCCGGCCTGGGGCCTGGCCTTCTGGCACATCGAGGTGCTGGACCCCGAAGGCCAGCGGGTGGCCGAGGGCGAGGTCAGCCGGTTGGTGGCGCGCCGCGTCGCGGCCGCCGCGGTTTCCGAAACGCCGGCATCCCGCTCACGGCGGGGGCGCCGCGGAGGTTCGGCGGAGCGGGTGACCGAGGTGGTGGAATCCACCCCGCTGCCCGAGCCGGCGCCCGCGGACGCGCCGCCGCCCTCGCGCCGGCGGCGGCGCCGTGGCGGCAGCCGCAGCAACGGGTCGGGGGCGCGGCAGGAAGCCCCGCCCAAGACCGCGCCGGAGCCTCCACCGGCCCCGGCCCCGGGCCCGGCGCCGGCTCCGGTCCCGGCTCCGGCCAGGCGCTCAGGCCTGGGCGGCGTTCTCCGCCGGCTGCGCCGGAGCTAGCGCCTCCAGGTACTCGATGACCCGGCGCGTGAGCTGGCTTGGGGTTGAGGCCCCGCTGGTCACGCCCACCTTCCGGATGCCTTCGAACCATTCCGTCCGGATGTCGTCGAGGTCGTTGACCAGATGGGCCGGCTTGCCGCCCAGCTTCTTCACCACCTCCACCAGGCGCATCGAGTTGGAAGAGCGCGGGCTGCCGACCACGATCACCAGGTCGACGTCCTTGGCCGCCTCGACGGCGGCCTCCTGGCGCTCCTGGGTGGCCCGGCAGATCTCGTTGTGGACCTCGGCCTGCGGATAGCGCCCGCGGACGCGGTCGATCAGCTCGTCGGTGTCCCAGACCGAAAGCGTGGTCTGGCAGGTGACCGCGACCCGGGGGTTGTCGATGCTCAGCGCGTCGATGTCCTCGAAGTCCTGGACCAGGTGGACCTTGCCTGGCGCCTCGCCGATCACGCCCTCGGGCTCGGGGTGGCCCTTGCGCCCGATGTAGACGACGTCGTAGCCCTGCTGGGCCAGCCGGACCACCAGCTCGTGGGTGCGGACCACGTCCGAGCAGGTGGCGTCGACCGCGTTGAGCCCCTTCTCCGCCGCCCGCGCCTTGACCTGAGGGGAGACGCCGTGGGCGGTGAAGATCACCGTGCCCTGGCTGATCTCTTCCAGGCCGGCCAGCCGGTTGGGAGGGTCGACGAGCTTGATGCCCTGGGCCTGGAGGTCGTCGGTGGCGTGGGTGTTGTGCACGAGCTGGCCCAGCATGTAGACCGGTCCGTCGGTGCCTTCACGCACGCGCTTGGCGATGCGGAAGGCATCCACCACGCCGTGGCAGTAGCCGCGGGGAGTGATCCGCAGCACCTCCATAACGGCCCCGAGTCTACCCGCGTCCTCCCAACCGTCGAGCGCCGGTCAAACGCCGAAGTGCCGGCACTTGGGCTGGTTTCCAGTCAACGGGACCGCCAAGTGCCGGCACTTGGCGGGTTTAGTCGGGGATGCCGGAGAAGAGATCCCGCTCGGGCCGTTCCTCGCCCAGCGCCCCCCGGGCGAGCACGTAGGTCTCGGTCGCCATCATGGCGTCGAAGACCTTGCCCTGCATGCTCAGGAACGGGCTGTTGGGGTCGTTCTGCGAGCGATGCTCGCCAAAGGCCCGCCGCTTGAGCTCGCCGAACCTGGAAGTGTCGACGACCGTCGTCACGTCCTCGTCGGGCACGCCCCTAATGTCGGAGCTCTGCTCCAGGATGTCCGCCCGCCCCATCTCGCGGAGGGCATCCCCCATCCGCTTCATGCTCCCTTCGGAGATGCAGACGAAGTACGCCTTGGTGGGCTGCCAGCCCTCGGCGTCCAGGAGGTCGAGCGCGGCCACCGTCACCTCGTGCGCCTTGACGTGGTCGGGGTGCCCGTAGATCCCGTCCGCCCCATAGGTCACCACCACGTCCGGCCGCTCCTCGCGGAGCACCATCGCCAGCAGCGCCGCCGCGCCCAGCAGGGGAGCCCGGTGGAAGGACTGCGGGTGCTCGTTGTCCGCGGTCCCGACCATGCCCGAGTCCCGGTAGCCCAGGAAGACCTGGCGGTCGACACCCAGCAGCTTGCCGGCCCGCCGCAGCTCCTCGGTGCGAATCTCGGCCAGGCGCGGCCGGGAATCCGCCTCGTCCATGTTGTGAATCTCGCCCACCTCTCCGCGGGTGGCCGTGACCAGGACCACCCGGCGGCCCTGCTCGTGCGCCATCGCCATCACCCCGCCGGTGCTGATGGCCTCGTCGTCAGGATGGGCGTGGACCAGGAGCAGCGTGCTCACGACGACAGCAACCCGTCGATCAGCTCGGCGATTCCCCCGCTGCCCGGAGGGCCGATCACGCGGCCGGCCGCCGCCAGCACCTCGGGCGCGGCCGTCGAGACCGCCACCCCCAGCGCCGCCCACTCCAGCATCGGCAGATCGTTGCGCCCGTCACCGACCGCCACCGTGTCCGCCTCGCTCACGTCCAGCTCCCGGCACAGGAATTCGAGCGCCCGCCGCTTGTCGGCGTCGACGTTGGTGAACTCGATGTAGGTCGGCATCGAGGTAGCAGCGTACAGCCGGCCCGCCCACTGCCGCCGCACCTCTGGGAGCATGCGTTCGACGTCCGCCTCGTCGGCGACCATCACCACCTTGGGCGTCGTCGGTCCCATGGCCGCGTCGAGGTCGGGCACCACGTGCATCTCCATGCCCGCGTGTTCCGAGTAGGCGCGCCCGTACGGCGTGTCGTGCTCGACGAACAGCTCATCGTCGCGATAGGCCTGCACGTGCACGTGCCGCTCGCGACACCAGCGCACGACCTCCATCGCCAGCTCGTGCGCCACCCCGTGGTCGAGCAGCATGGAACCGTCGAGCCCGCGCACCTGCGCACCCTGGTAGCAGACGAAGGGATCTCGCAGCCCGAGCCGGTGCACCCAGGGCAGGGCTCCGGGGAACGGACGCCCGGTGCAGGCCACGACCCGCACGCCCGCGCCCACGGCCCTACCCAGCGCCGCGACGTCGCGCTCGTCCACGCGCAGGTCGAGGCTGAGCACGGTCCCGTCGAGGTCGAGCGCCAGCAGCTGGAAGGCTATGGGCGGACGCTGAGGACTTCGGGGTTGAGCAGGTTGGCCGGGCGGCCGCCCCTGATGGCCGTGACCATGTTGCGCGCCGCCACCGCGCACATCTCGGACCGCGTGCGGGTGGACGCGCTGGCGATGTGGGGCGCGAGCACGACGTTGTGCAGCGCGACCAACCCCGGGTGCACCTGCGGCTCCTTCTCGTAAACGTCGAGGCCGGCGGCGAAGATGCGGTGGTTCTTGAGCGCGTCCACCAGCGCTTCCTCGTGCACGACCGGGCCCCGTGAGGTGTTGACGAGCACCGCGGTCGGCTTCATCAGCGCCAGCTCCTCCGCGTCGATGAGGTGGTGTGTCTGCTCGGTGAGCGGGACGTGGACGCTCACGAAGTCGGACTCCCGCAGCAGGTGCTCGAGGTCGACGCGAGTGACGCCCATCTCGCGCTCCACCTCAGGCAGCAGCGGGTGCACATCGCTGTAGATGACGCGCATGTTGAACCCGCGCGCACGCCTGGCCACGGCGCGGCCGATGCGGCCGATGCCCACCAGCCCCAGGGTCGCGTGGTTGACGTCGACGCCGAGCATCATGTCGATCGCCCAGCCCTTGAAATGCCTGCCGCGGACGAAGTTGTCGCCCTGGATCACCCGCCGCGCCGCCGCCATCATCAGTGCGAAAGCGAAGTCGGCGGTCGTCTCGTCGAGGATGCCCGGGGTGTTGGTCGCCATGACCCCGTGCCGCGTCGCGGCGGCGACGTCGATGTTGTCGTAGCCCACCGCGACGTTCGAAACGCACTTCAAGCCAGGCACCGAGAGGACCTTGTCGGAAATGTCATCCATCAGCTGGCTCACGATTCCCACGCAGCCCTCGGCGGCGCGGGCGATGTTCTCGTCCCCCAGCGGCTGGCCTTCCGGATACTGGAAGATGTCGGCCGTCTCGGCCAGCACGGCCGGGCCCGGCTCCAGCAGCTTGTGCATGTTGAGGACGCGAGGACGGTTCTCGCTCATGCGCTCAGGCCAAGGTCCGCCGCGACCGGCACCAAGGCGTCGCGCACGAACTCCACATGCTCGTCAAAGGGTATGCCGAGGGCTTCGGCGCCGGCCAGCAGCTCCTCGCGATGGACGGCGCGCGCGAACGCCTTGTCCTTCATCTTCTTGCGCACCGTGCGGGCGTCGACCGCGCTCAGCGAGCGGTCAGGCTTGACCAGCGCGCAGGCGATGATGAACCCACACAGCTCGTCGACCGCATTGAGCGTGATGCGCTTGCGCGTGTCGCGCGGCACGTCCAGGTAGTCGGCGTGGGACGCGATGTCAGCCAGCACGTCCTCCGGCCAGCCCTTCTCCCGCAGCATCTGGATGCCGCGCATCGGGTGCAGGTCGAGGGTGGGACCCGACTCGTAGTCCCAGTCGTGGATGAGGCCGAGCACGGCCCAGCTTTCCTCGTCTTCGCCGAACTTTCGCGCGTAGGCGCGCATCGCGGCCTCCACCGACCGCATGTGGCGGCGAAGCGTCTCGCTCTGGGTGCTGCCCTGGACCAGCTCCCAGGCCATCTCGCGGGTGGGCGTCATCTCAAGATCTCCTCGAGTGCGGCGAGCAGCGCCTGGTGCTGCTCGCGGGTGCCGATCGTGATCCGGAACCAGCCGTCGATCGGGTCTCGATGGTAGTGGCGGACCAGGATCCGGCGTTCGCGCAGGAGCTCGTACAGCGTGCCCGCCGAGTGGCCGGCGGGCGGGCGCACGAACAGGAAGTTGGTGGCCGAGGGCAGCACCTCGAATCCGCGCGCGCCCAGGGCCGCGCCCAGCTCCGCCCGGGCGTCCAGCACGTACTCGATCAGGCTCCGCCGGTACTCCACGTCCTCGGCGGCCGCGACGGCGGCCACCACCGCCAGGCGATCCAGGTTGTAGGAGTCCTTGACCACGTCCAGCGCCTCGATCAGGTCCGGCGCTGCCAGCGCGTAGCCGATGCGCATGCCGGCCAGCGCCCCCGACTTCGACAGCGTGCGCAGGAGCACGACATTGGCGTGCGCCTCGAGCAGGTCTTCGCGCGACTCCGGTGCGAAGTCGACGTAGGCCTCGTCCACCACCAGCACCCCCCGCGCGCTGCGCGCCGCCTCCGCCACCACCTCGCGCGGCTGCCAGGTGCCGGTCGGTGAGTTGGGGTTGCAGAGGAACTTGAGCGGCGCCTCGTCGTCGAAGAACGAGCGGGGGATCGCAAAGCCCTCGTCCATGGCATGGGGCGCCGGCACCGCCTCGTGCATGCGCACCACCGGGTCGTAGAGCGGGTAGGTGGGCCAGGGCCAGGCCACCCTCTGCCCGGCGCCCACGAAGGCGCGCACGCACATGGCGATGAGCTCGTCGCCGCCATTCCCCAGCGCCACCATCTCAGGCGAGACGCCGCAGGCCCGCGCGAGCGCTCTGCGCGCGGGAGCGGCGGTCGGGCTCGGATACAGCCGCAGCGAGTCGTCCACCGCGGACCGCAGCGCCGAGAGCACCTGAGGCGAGGGCGGCCAGGGCGCCTCGTTGGTGTTGAGCTTGACCCAGCCCTCCCCATCGGGCGGCTGCTCGCCGGGAATGTAGGGCTCGAACCCCTCGAGCGCCTTCTTCAGGAAGCTCGGCGGCATTCGAGTAGAAAGACCTCCAGCGCCAGCCGGGGGCTCACGTTCTGCTCCAGGTGCCCCGCCGCGTCGTACGAGCGCTCCAAGAGGGCCGCCCAAACGCCGGGCCGCGAGGCCGTCAGCATGTGGCGTCGGAGGTGCAGCTGCCAGGCGCCCAGCGCGAACTGCACGGGCTCCTCCTGGGAGTGATCCGTGGCGCGCCAGGCGAAATTGGCCGCGTCCAGCTCGGCCGCGACCTGCAGCGCGACGTCGGCGGGGGCCCCGAAGACCTCCTCGAGCCGGTCCTGCCAGTGCCGGTGGCGGGCGATCACCTCCGGATCGCGGGCTGCAGTGAGCGCCCAACCGGGCCGGCCCCGGGACATCTCGGCGATGGTGGCGGCCCGCTCGGCCTCCACGCCGTGCTCGCGCAGCAGCGCCGCCACCTCGGCTGTGGGCAGCGGGTGGAAGGCGACCCGCTGGCACCGCGAGACGACCGTGGGCAGGACCACGAACGGCGAAACGCTGGGGGTCGTGAGGATGATGACCTGGTTCGGCTGCGGCTCCTCCAGCGTCTTGAGGAGGATGCCCTGGCTGGGGTCCGCCATGCGCCCGAAGTTGCTGACCAGCGCCACCCGGCGGCCTGCGACACCCGGCTTCAGGGCCAGGAACTGCTGGAGGGTCTGCTCGTGGAACTCGGGGCCCTTCTCCGGGATCAGCCGCAGCTCGTCCAGCCTCAACCCAAAGGGGCGGTCGTCCTCCCAATAGTCCGGGTGCCGGGCCAGGGGCACCTCCGGCAGCAGTGCCTGGGCCAGGCGGCGGGCGACCTCGGTCTTGCCCAGGCCCGGCTCGCCGACGAAAAGATAGGCGTGGGCCAGCCGCCCACTTTCGAGCTGCGAGGTCAGGTGGCGGAGCGCGGGCCGGTGCCCCGCGACGCCCGCGAAGGGCTGCATGCCTCGGTAAAGGGTAGGCTCAGGTGATGGGCTGGATGCCCGAGCCAGGCTCCGCGCTGGGGCGCCGGCTGCGCCGCCGCCTGCAAGAGGAGGTGGTGGTCTGGCTGACCACGGTGGCCTCCGACGGGACCCCCCAACCGAATCCTGTCTGGTTCATCACGGACGGTGAGGAGATCGTCGTCTTCAACCGGAGCGACGCCTGGCGCCTGGTGCACATCCGCGGGCGGCCGCGGGTGACGCTGAACTTCAACAGCACGCCGAGCGGAGGCGACATTCTGGTGGTCACCGGCCAGGCGCGCCTGGTCGAAGATGCGCCGCCGCCACATCAGGTTGCCGGCTACGTGGAGAAGTACGGCGAGTCGATGCGGCGCATCTCGGGG
>Ga0070706_100002536_pt1 | contig 18359 bp, 17 predicted proteins | sample KBSK5501metaG_FD_65476 | JGI IMG/M metagenome (GOLD analysis project Ga0070706, IMG submission 65476) | Corn, switchgrass and miscanthus rhizosphere microbial communities from Kellogg Biological Station, Michigan, USA - KBS K5-50-1 metaG | ecosystem: Host-associated > Plants > Roots >... | reverse complement strand
CAGCATCGCCGGCCATCAGCGCACGGTCGAGCACAGTCATCGTCATCTAGGAAAGCGTCTCCATCCCCGCCCTCGGGGTGGTCAGTGGTTACTGAGGGGCGGGTGCCTCACGACAGCTTGACAGAGAGGGGCGGCGCTGGCGCCGAGGGCCGATTGCCTCCGGGCGTCTGATCAGTTCAAGACGGCGTATGAGCCGTTCGGCGCCATGTTCGCCGTGGTTCCCCTAGGGGAGCTGGTTACACCGCAATGGTGGGCCGATGCCGGGTATGTAGAGGCTCTGGCTGCTTCTGCTCCCGCAGAAGATGACCTCGATGGCATGTTCGACTTCTCCTTCTCGATGGGTCGGCTGGCGCGGCCCATGAACCTCGGGCTGAACGGCGCGGCGTTCGCGAGCGCGCGGGGCGATAGTGGGAGCGTCGGGCCCCTACGGGTCGCTCGATACTCCCCGGAAAGAGTGACTTTCGAGTTCGACATCACCCCTCGACCTAACTGGATCTGGCTCGCGGCCAGTCAGGATATGACTAGGTTGCTCATCTTGAACGGGGTGCATCACCTGCTCGCCCTGATGAAGGCTGGTCGGCGGCATGCGTACTGTCTCCTACGGCCCGCGCACTCACTCGATGATCTGAGGGCAAATGGCTGGGATCCGCAAAATCCAGAGTTGTTCAAGCCCGACGAGCTGAAGGGCGCGCGACCGCCTCTCCTGCGTGACTACCTCGACGATGAGCACGCTGCCGACGTTGGGATCCACCTGCGTCAGAGCTACCTCCGCCTCGCCGTCCAGGCAGAGCCGTGTATCATCCCCCGCGTCGAATAAACGTGCTAGACATGGTGAGGGGCGCTCCGACAGGAGACCGCCCCTCCCAGGTCAGTGAGCGATTCGAATCCTCGACGTCCAGGACCACGACAGAGGTCATGCTGCAACGGGCGACCTGATGATGGGTGTTTACGCTGGTCAGTCGTGGCGGACCGGCCACGGTGGCCGTATCTGAGCGCACCTAGACTCAAGCGCCCGCTCCCGTCTTGCTCCCAGAATCGGACACCGGCGGGGCACGATCTTCGAATCGCGCCGAGCGACGCCTTGGACCTTACCGCGGCGCTTGGTTCACGTCTGGTCTGTGGTCACCGATCGTTGACGAGCCGGTCCGGCAAACCCAGATGCGTGCTGTCGTTAGCGCAGCGACCTGAACGCCGCCCGGATCTCGGTCGCGAACAGCTCGGGCTCCTCCCAGGCGGCGAAGTGTCCGCCCCTGTCGACCTCGTTGAAGTAGGTGAGGTGAGGGTACCCCTTCTCTACCCAGCTGCGCGGCGCCCGGAAGATCTCGCCGGGGAACGTGGTGAAGCCGACAGGGAGCTTTACCTCCGGAAGAGCCTGCCCGGCCGCAAGAGCCTGGGCTCGTCCGCTCTCCCAGTACGACCGCGCCGCCGAGGCCCCGGTGCCGGTCAGCCAGTACACCGTGATGTTGTCGAGGATGTGGTCCCGCGTAAGACCTCCGGATGGCTGCCCGTCGACAAAGGCGCGGGAGATCTTGTAGTAGGCGTCGGTGTCGTGGTCGAGCATCCAGGCCGCCAGGGCGACGGGCGAATCCAGCAGGGCGTAGCCGATCGTCTGCGGCCGCGTGGCCTGCTCCAGGAAGTAGCCAAACCCGCTCGCCCTGAAGGTGGCGATCGCGTCGGCCGCCGCGCGTTCCTGCTCGGATTCCGCCGGCAGCATGGCGCCGCCCAGCGTCGTCACGAGCAAGTTCATGTGGATACCGGCCAGCCCCTCGGGCGCCTGGCGGCCCATCGCGTCGGTGACCGAGGCGCCCACGTCGCCGCCTTGGGCGACATAGCGGGTGTAGCCCAGGCGGCGCATCAGCTCCGCCCACGCCTGCGCGACCCGGCCGGGGCCCCAGCCGACCTCGGCAGGTTCGCCGGAGAAGCCGTAGCCGGGCAGGGACGGTAGCACCAGGTCGAACGCGTCCTCCGCTTGCCCGCCGTGCGCGGCCGGGTCCGTCAGCGGGCCGACGACCTCAAGCAGCTCGATCACCGAGCCGGGCCAGCCGTGCGTGATGATCAGCGGCAACGCTCCCGCATGCGGCGACTGCACGTGGATGAAGTGGACGTCCACCCCGTCGATCTCGGTCGTGAACTGCGGCAGCGCATTCAGTCTCGCCTCGCACGCGCGCCAGCCGTAATCGGTGGTCCAGTAGCGGGCGAGCTCCTGGATCGTCGCCAGCTGCACGCCTTGGGACCGGTCTGCGACCAGCTCCTTGCTGGGCAAGCGCGCCGCGGCGATGCGCTGCCGGAGGTCGGCGATCGCCTCGTCGGGCATGTCGACCCGGAACGGACGGATTTCGGTTTCGCTGGACATAAGTCTCCACCTCCTGGATTGGCTGACGACGACGGACGGCCGGGCCGGTGGGACGAGCGCTCACTCGGCCAGCGTGAGGAGCGGCTTCCCTTTCTCGACGACATACGTGGCGAGTTCTGCCGCGTTGCCGCTGCCGACATTCCTCACCGCGTGGACCACTCCGGCCGGGACGGTCAGGGCGTCACCGGCGTTGAACGTCTTCGGCGGCTGGCCTTCGATCTGATACTCCAGCGCCCCTTCGAGGATGTAGATGATCTCTTCGCCCGGATGCGTGTGCCTGAACAACGGCGCTTCCGGGCCTATGTCCACGCGCGACTGGACGACCTCGCGCCCGGGAACGCTGAGATCCTGCTGCTGGAGATCGGTGCGCCACAGTCCCGGCGCCTGCTGTACCCTCCCACTCGCGCCGCTGCTGCGGTCCTCAGTCGTGCTCATCGCGGCCTCCCTGGTTTGTGTCAAGGCTGACGCTAACGATTTTCACCGCTGCATCGCCCCAGGGGAACACCCTGGTCCGGGTCCCTGGTCTGCGCCGGGCGCAGGCCGTGCTCGCCGCGAACGGCGCAGCCGCCACCGCGCAGGCCGACGTCAAGGCCAGACGTTCGGGCCGAGGCGCACAGGCCACATGCTGCCTGGCCGCGTAGCCGACAGCTGGGCTGATCTGGTGGCGCCCCGGTTACGTGACCCGGCGTGCGCCGGGCGGGCTGGTCATGGCGACGTCTTGCGTAGGCGTGCCCCCGCTGTCAAGACCACGACCCGCTCTGCTTCGGGTGTGTCGTCTTGGACTGGCACGACCGTCAGAATGAACCCGCCTCGTCCCAGGCGAACCTGCTTGACCAGGACTTCATCCCGCGCATTGGGCAGCATGACCACATCCCCGGCGTTGACGTCACCAGCCAAGGTCAGCGTTTCCACAAGTGGGAATGATACTGGCCGGGAAAGCGGCATTGCCTAGCACGTGAACAGCAGGTGACGCTCTGGCGTATGCCGTTGTGGTCAACGATGGTGGTCAGAACCTGGCGGCTGAGATGGTATGGATCGGGACCAGTGACCCCTTCGGTGTCAGTTCAGGGCGGCTGTCGCGGCGGTAATCTCGCGTTAGTACTCGCACCCTCCCCCGGATCGGAGCCCTATGACCACGGACACGCCCGACGCCGCCCCGGCGGCGCAGAAGCCGGCCATCGTCCTAATCCACGGCCTCTGGCTCACGCCGCTCAGCTGGGAAGGCTGGAAGCAGCGCTTCGATTCGAAGGGCTACACCGTGCTCGCACCGGCCTGGCCGGGACTCGAGGGAACGGTGGAGGAGGTTCGCCAGAATACCTCCAGGTACGAGCGGCTCGGGATCAAGGAGATCACCGACCACTAAGACGGGATCATCCGCGGTCTCGGCGCCCCGCCGATCATCATGGGCCACTCGTTCGGCGGCCTTATCACGCAGCTCCTGCTGGACCGCGGCCTCGGCGCCTCGGCCGTGGCGATCAGCCCGGCGCAGATCAAAGGCGTGTACATCCTGCCCCTCGCCCAGGCCAAGGTTGCGTCGGTGGCGCTGAAGAACCCGGCCAACCGCCACAAGACCCAGATGCTCACACCGGAGGAGTTCCACTACGGCTTCACCAACACACTCACACTCGAGGAGTCGAAGCCGATCTACGACAGGCTCGCGGTGCCGGGGCCCGGGCGCACGCTCTTCCAGGCGGCGTTCGCGAACCTCACACCCCACGCGGTGACGACGGTCAACCGGCACCACTCGAGCCGCGCGCCGCTGCTGTTCCTCGCCAACGGCAAGGACCACACCGTGCCCGCAGTCTCGACGCGCGCCGCCTACAAGATCCAGCAGAAGACGGGCGCGCTCACCGAGTTCAAGGAGTACCCCGACCGCTCCCACTACACCTTCTCCCAGGACGGCTGGGAAGAGGTGGCGGACTACTCGCTCGACTGGGCCGTGCGCAACGCGCGGACCTAACCGGTCGCGGGGCCGACTGGCGCAGCTTAGTCGGCATGAGGACGAAGGCGCTCGTCGGTCTGGGGGTCGCGGCCGCGTTCTGCGCCGTGCCCGCGCTCCCAGATGTGCTTGATCTCAGTACGGCTCAACTCGGCAGTGCTGGCTGGGCTACAGACAGGGGTCAACCGGCGTACTGCGCGGTGTCACGGCTCCGGAGGCAGTTGCCCGACCGCCTCACTGCCTGCGCGGACCGTCGTCCGCCCGGATTGCTGATCCACATCTGGTCCGTAGATCCTCAACATCGGACTATCAGCTTGAGAACCGGTTTGTCTTAGCTCGCCGACCGGCACGTTGCAGGTCAACCGCTATCTCGGTCTGTCCGTTAGTGCCCGCTATACCGGTTCTGACTCCCGTATCAGGCACACAACGGGCACGACGGGTCACGGCTGCTGCAGTCCAGCGCCCAGCCAGGCCGATGGCTTCCGAAGCCATTATGGCCACTCAATCTCAAACTTCCAGCCGCGTCGGGCAGCTTCGTCAACTACCTCGTTCAGCAGTTCTGCCTGTTCTTCATCGCTTAGTGTCGTGCCGTCGTCCCAGGCTGTGATCCATCGGGCATAGATCACATAACTGGTGTCAGGCCAGTCCCCGAAGACTTCGCCGCCGATACGGAGAGTCCGGCCGTCGATGTGCGCGATCACTCTACGCATATCCCAGGTCAGTTCAACGTTCCTCTTGCTCACGCTGGCCATTGTGTGCTCGTAGCCGCTGGTCCGGCTCGCTGAGGTTCGCCGCGCGCCTGTCGAGCCTGGCCTTGGCCCGGCCCTCGCCGTCAGGCCCGCTGGGCTCCCATTAGGTCTCCAGCGTCAACGGCGCGCCGAAGGCGCGTCCCGCGCAGCGGGATGCGAAGCACCGTTGAGGCCGGAGGGGCCAGCCCGGACAATGCGCGGCAGGGAGGATGTGACACCTTCACGGCGATTGGCGCACTCGGCGTGAGGGTGACGCCCTGGCCGTGGTGTGGCGGGCGCGGCAGCGGGATACGGCGGGGACCGCAGGCGGCCGGTCACTGAGGTGCCGTGCGCGGCAGCCGCCACGCCGTAGGGCTTGCGTCCGAAGGACGCGGCGAAAGCTGCCGCCCGGCAACGGCGAGACCCCGGGTGAACCCCGGCCGCCTACGGCGGGTCACCCTGGCCGATCTCCCCCTCGACTGCTCGCGTCCGTCCTCGCTGCTCACGGCTGGGGCCGTCAGGCCTGGCGCGCCGAAGGTGGGGTTTCCGGCGTCACCAGGCGAAAGAGTTTGCGGTCTCCGCTGGTTGGTGATTCGCGCCCCGGCGAACGAGGTCCGGGGATTACTCGCCGGGAGCGGGATGGTCCGCGCGAGGTTGCGTTTTCGGGCTGGGCGCGGGGGACAGTGCCCACTCGCTGGCTTGTACCGGGCGGGGCCTGGCAGCGCCGATCTCACCGGAGATCGGCAGCCAGAAAAAGATGATGAATGACGCGAACATGGCCACGCCGAGCAGGGGCAGTAGCGCGCCGAGCAGCGTCCCGCCGCCGATCCAGGCCAGCCCGAGCAGGAACCGCCTGGTTATAGAGCGGACCCCGGCGGCGTCAATAGTGCTGGCGAGCAGCCGGCGATCACGCCGGGCATACCACCAGATGACATTGAACAAGGCGGCCGCCAGCTCGAACACGATGCCGTGCACGACGACGGCGGTGCGCTCCCCCTGCCCAGCACGGAACGAGTTGGCCAGCACCGCCGCGGCGAACGGGATCACGGCGATGTCCATCAGCAGGACGCAGTTCAGGAACAGCACCATCCGGTCCGCGTGGCGGATGTGGTCGAACATGACGTGATGGTTTGCCCATACGTTTCCGACGAGCATGAACGTGATGATGTAGGACACGTATGACGGCCATAGCGCGAGCAGGCCGTGCACGAGGTGCCGGGTGTCGTCCGGAGGCCGGAGGTTCAGCACGAGCAGGGTCACCGCGATCGCGATGACCCCGTCGCTGAACGCGATGACCCGCTTGGGATCTCTCTCGCCCAGGTCCGGTTCGCGGTGCGACCTTCCAGTCATGGCAAGCCTTCCTCGCAGATGCCCGGCAGCCGTTCACTAGGCGGCGGATTAGAGGGCTAGCTGACCCGCAATGTCGGCCGTGGTTCACGGCCAGATGGAACCTTCTCTGGATCTCACGTTTGCTGCAGGCTCAGGTTGTATTTGTCATGGATGCGGGTCGCGGGTCCGGTTTCCGGTTCGGGACGTCGATCGCCCGGCCGAGCGCGACGAGAGCGGCGTCCTTGATGGCCTCCGATAGGGTCGGGTGCGGCGCCATGCTGTCGGCGACGGTCTCGACCGCTGCTCCCGAGTCGATTGCGACGACGCCGGCCTCGATCATGTCGGTCACGTGCGGGCCGATCATCACCAGGCCGAGCAGTCTGCCGCCGCGGGTGGTGTGGATTGACTTCACCCAGCCAGCCGTCTCGTTCTGCATGACGGCCCGGGCGTTCGCGATCCACGGGAACGTCCCCGTCGCGACGTCGTCGCCATGCTGAGTGCGCGCCTGGGCTTCGGTCAGGCCGACGCTGGCGATCTCCGGGTCGGTGTAGATCGGGCGCGGGACGCAGCGGTTGCCGACCGTGGCGTCGTGCCCGCATGCGTTCTGCGCCGCCACCTCCCCTTCGCGGAAGGCGGTGTGGGCGAGTTGCCAGTAGCCGGCGCAGTCGCCGACGGCGTAGATGTGCGGGACACTGGTGCGCCGCCGCGCGTCGGCGGCGATGCCCGTTCGCCGGTCAAACGTGACGCCGGCTCGTTCCAGGCCGAGCCCTTGAACCAGTGGCCTGCGGCCGGTGGAGATGAGCATCAGGTCCGCCCCGGCGCTCTGGCCGTCGCCGAAATGGACGGTGAGCTCGCGTCCGGAGTCTTCGACGTTGGTGCAGTGCTGGCCGAGTTGCACCGTGATGCCGCGCTTGCGGAACTGCTTGGCGAGCTCGCTGGAGGCGTCCGCGTCCTCTTGGGGGATCAGGGACGGGAGCATCTCGATGATCGTGACCTCGCTGCCGAACCGGCTGAAGATCGACGCGAACTCGCAGCCGATGACCCCGCCGCCGAGAATGACCAGGCGGGCCGGAAGCTCGGTTTGGGCGAGCAGTTGCTCGGAGTCGACGCAGCGGCCCGAGTCGAGCCCCGGGATAGGAGGGTGAACAGGGGACGAGCCGGTGGCGATGATCGCGGACTTGAAGTTCACTTCCTGCCTGCCGTCCACGGTGAGCGTGTTCGCGTCCGTGAACGTTCCGGTGCCCCGGATCCACTGCACGCCGTTGGCCTTGAACAAGAAGGCAACGCCCCGGGTCATCCGTTTGACGGCGGCGGCCTTCCACTGGTTGGCCACGGGAAACTCGAACTTCGGTCCGTCGAGCCTGACGCCGAGTTTGCCGAAGGTTTCCTCGGCCTGTTTCAGCGCGAACGCGGTCTGCACCCATGCCTTGGTCGGGATGCAGCCGATGCGGAGGCATGTCCCGCCCAGCTCTGGCTCGCGCTCGATGCACGCCACGCGCGCACCGAGCTGTGCCGCACGGATAGCAGCTGTGTAGCCTCCCGGGCCGCCCCCGAGTACGGCGACGTCGACTTCCATCACACGCCTCCGGTTGGAGTGGAGGTGGTGAGGAACCCGCGGATGGCTGTGGCGATCTCACTCGCGTGCGTCTCGAGCGCGAAGTGGCCTGTGTCGAGCAGCCGGACATCGGCGGCGGGGACGTCGCGCTTGAAGGCTTCGGCTCCGGCGGGCAGGAAGAACGGGTCGTTGCGCCCCCAGATGGCCAGCAGCGGTGGCTGCCGGGTCCGGAAGTAGTCCTGGAACTGTGGGTACAGATCGATGTTGCTGGCGTAGTCCAGGAAGAGGTCCAGCTGGATCTCGTCGGCGCCGGGCCGGGCCAGGTAATGGTTGTCGAGGGTATAGCCGTCGGGCGAGACCAGCGACGGGCGGGCGACTCCGTGCGTGTACTGCCACACGGTTGTTTCCGGCTGGACCATGCTGCGGATCGCGTCGCGGTTGGCCTGCGTGGGTTCCTTCCAGTACGCCCGGATGGGGTTCCACCCGTCGCTGAGGCCTTCCTCGTACGCGTTGCCGTTCTGGGTGATGATCGCGGTGATGCGTTCCGGCCGCCGCAGGGCCAGGCGGAACCCGGTCGGGGCGCCGTAGTCGAATACGTAAAGCGCGTAACGGTCTAGGCCCGCCGCGTCGGTGAAGCCTTCCAGGACGTCGGTCAGCATCCTGAAGGTGTAGGTGAAGCTGTCCCGGCTCGGCATGTCGGACTGCCCGAAACCGAGCAGGTCGGGCGCGATGACGTGGAAGCGGTCAGCGAGCTGCGGGATCAGGTCCCGGAACATGTGGCTGGCGCTGGGGTAGCCGTGGAGCAGCAGCAGCTTGGGAGCGTCGGGCGGGCCGGACTTGCGGTAGAAGACCTTCAGGCCGTTCACGTCGGTGCTGCAGTAGGTGGTCGGGGTCATGGTATCGCCGCCGCATCGCGTGCAGCGTCGAGGATGATGTCTGTGACGTCTTGTGGCGGGCGGTGGCCGATCTCCTGGATGATCCAGGTGTTGCCGTCCGGGTCGGCGAAGTCGGCGAAGCTGGCGTAGTCGCGGCGCTGCGGGTCGGTACCGGGCCGGAAGCCGCCGGTCCAGTCGTCGACCGGTGACTTGTGCCGGATGCCGCTGACCGTGACGCCGCGTCCGGTCAGTTCCTGCCGGGCGGCCTCGATGTCGGTGACGGCCAGGTAGATGGCCCGGGCCGAGCCGGGCTGGGCGTCGGTGAGCCCGGTGCCGATCTGTACCGAGCAGGCCGAGCCGGGCGGGGTGAGCTGCACGACGCGGAAGCCGCTGGCCGGGTGGTAGTCGACGTCGAGGGTGAAGCCGGCCTGCTTGGTGTAGAAGGCAGCGGCCCGGTCCACGTCGCTGACGGACACGGTGATGACCTGGAGCTGGTAGTCCATCAGGCACCGACCAGGCCGTGATAGGCGTCGGCGTCCATCAGGGCTGCGAGCTGCTGGTCCAGCTTGGTCGGATCGGTCTGGATCTCGAACAGCCAGCCCTGGCCGTACGGGTCGGTGTTGACCAGGTCGGGAGCCTCGCCGAGGTCGTCGTTGCGGGCGCGGGCCGTCCCGGTGACGGGCGCGACCAGGTCGCTGACGCTCTTAACCGATTCGATGTCGCCGCAGGCCTGGCCGGCCGTGACCGTATCGCCGGGCTTGGGCGGGGACACGTCGACCACGTCGCCGAGGGACTGCTGGGCGAAGTCGGTCACTCCGACGCGGACCAGCCCGTCCGCACCGGGCCGGACCCACAGGTGATCGGTGCTGTACCGCAGGTCGGCAGGGATGTCGGACATGATTCCTCCGATCGGAAGGTGCTGACGCTGGGTGATGGCGTGCTTGAGTGACAGGTGCACGGAGATGGCCGGGACCGGGCCGAGGGCCGGGCTGACCGCGTACTCCTCCGGCGAGGGTTCAGGTGGTGTCGTCATGACCGTGGCCGCCTACATGTCCAGGACGATTTCGGTGGCGGGCTGGGCGCAGCAGATGAGGATCTGCCCGTCGGCTGGGGGTTCCAGCGGGTCGGGGGAGTAGGTGATGTCGCCGGAGAGCAGGGGGGTGATGCAGGTGTGGCAGACGCCGGTGCGGCAGCTCCAGCGGGTGGGGACGTCGCAGGCGTCGGCGAGGTCCAGCAGGCTGCGCCCGTGGTGGCCGAACGGCACGGTGAGGCCGCTGCGGGCGAAGGTGACCAGCGGCCCGGTACCCGGCGGCCCGGGCGGCTGATGCGGAGGCCGCTTGGTCTGGCCGGTCAGGCCGGGGTTGATCGAGGCCAGCGCGCCGAACAGCTCAGTGTGGATGTGCGCGGGGTCGACGCCGATCGCGGCCAGGGCGTCCCGCATGTCGGTCATGAACGAGGCTGGGCCGCAGATGTAGGCGCCCGCGCCGGCTGGTATGGCGAGCCGGGCCAGCGCCTCTTTGGTGAGGCGCCCGGCGGCGGCGTGGGCGCGGCGGCGCTCGGCGGGTGTGGCATGGCTGTAGAAGACGTGCTCGCGGGCGTGCGGGAGGGAGGCGAGCAAGTCGTGGGCCTCGGCGGCGAAGGGATGTTCGCGCGGTCCGCGTACCCCGTGCAGCCACCACGTGTCCCGGTCGCTGCGGGATTTCGCGAGCTGGTGCAGCATGGACAAGACCGGCGTGACACCGATGCCGGCGGAGATAAGCAGGACCGGGCCGGTGCCGTCGTCCAGCACGAAGTCACCGCGGGGCGCGGCTACATCCAGGACCGCTCCGGGTTCCAGGCGGTGGTTCAGGTAGCTGCTGGCGATGCCGTGCGGCTCTTGCTTGACGCTGATCCGGTAGGTCCCGGCGCCCGGTGCCGACGATACCGAGTAGCTGCGCACCGGGGCGGGCTGGCCGGCGCCGGTGATCCGCAGGGTCAGGTACTGGCCAGCCCGCGCGACCGGGAGCGCCGCGCCGTCGGCCGCGGCGAGGTAGATCGAGGACACCGTTTCGTCCTCCCGGACGACCTTGGCCACGCGCAGCTCCCGGAAGGCAGGCCAGGCCGGCCCGGCGACCGGGAGCGCGGTGCTGACGGCGCCGTCACCCCCGGCAGCAGCCAGCAGGTCGCGGAACGAGCCTCGCCAGCCGGGGCTCAGGGCGGGGATCTGCACGGCGGCGCGCAGCTTGTCCTGGTCGCGGCCGGGCAGGTAGAGCAGGGCGTCGGTGTCGGCCACGCTCAGCTCATGCGGGCCGGTCCTGGTCTTGAGGATCGCGTCGCCAGCCTGGAGGTGCCCCTCGGTGATGACCCGCATGTAGAACCCGGGCCGATGGTGGCCGACCAGCAGCGCTGGCAGTTCGGGCTCGCCCAGCCGCAGGCCCACCCGGTAACAGGTGACCCGCGGCTGGGTGACCTCGAACTCGGCCTGGCCGATGCGGTACCGGTCGCCGATGCACACCTCGTCATCCGGGAGACCATCGACGGTGAGGTTCTCCCCGAACTGGCCGTAACCGAAGTCATCCCGGCCGAAATATCGCTGCCAGTACTGATACGACTCGAGCTGGTAGACCAGCACGGCACGCTGCTCACCGCCGTGCCCGGCCAGGTCGCCCTGGCCGTCACCGTCGATGTTGAGTCGGCGCACCATCGCCGGGCCTGGCACCGGGTGCTTCCATACCCCGGTGTAGACGGTCTTGCCCTGCCAGGGCACGTTCTTCGGCAGGCCCACGTTCACCGACAGAAGCACCGGAATCCGGTGACCTTCTTCCGTGGCCGGGCTGATGGCCGCGCCCGCACCGGGTCGGGTCACGGGTGCCTGCCGGAGCCCACTTCGTCAGTGCTGAGGTTGCGGTCGACGCCGTGCGCGATCACGGTCTGACCGGGTTCCAGCCGCATCCGGGTGCTGTCCAGGTACACCTCGACCTTGTCCGGCTCGAAGGAGACCATGCCGCGAATCCTCCCGACCTCGGGCCAGGCGTCCTCATACGACCACGCCGCGCCTTTCACATCGGCGATGTCGTAGTAGCTGCACATGCCCTTGTACGGGCAGAACGTCTGGTCCTCCGCTGGGGTCAGCGCCGAGGAGTCCACATCGGCGCGCGGGACGTACCAGCGCGGCGCGAACCCGGACTCATACAGGGCCAGCGGGCGGCTGCTATCGGCGATGACCCGGTCCTGGTAGCGGACGACCAGGTGCCGGCTGGTCTGCCGGATGTCGATGCGGTGATAGGGATCCGCGGCGTGGCCCACGATCCGCTCGTCTTCTTCATAGAAGGCATCCATGGCCCGCCACGCGAATGCCACCCGGCCCTTCAGGTCACCGGCGTAGCCGGGCAGTTCGGTGTGCTGCCAGGCCGCCCGCTGCGTGCTGCTGGTCCCCGCCCGCACCGTGTACCAGGATGTCAGGCCGAGATCACGGTGGCGGGTGGTGCGCTCCGCGGGCTCCAGCACGCCCTCGGTGACCGCGCCGACCGGGAAGTAGGCCACCGGGTAGTGACCAGGCTCGTGCAGCAGCACGACATCTTCGCTCTCGGCGATCCATTCCCCGCCGAACCGGACGCGCATCCGCCGGCGCAACGGCTCGGCGAACAGCAGCCGCTCCGGGAGCGGGTCTGGGACGAGGAAGTGGCCGATCGCCCCCGGGGCGATCGGTCCCTGCTGCCAGGCTAGGCCCATTGTCGTTTTCCCTCCTGGTGAGCGCCGGGCCGGATAGTGACCCGGGCCGTCCGCGGTTCTCCCCTCCGCTGCCAGGAGGTTCCTGCCGCACACCCCAGTGTGGGGATCGGCGCCGGTCTTGGCATCGGGGCGGCTACCCGTTCCCGCCGGACGCGACGTGGGTAAAACCACCCAAGATCAGGGTCGTGTGGCATCCTGTAATGGTGGCCGCCCCAGACTTGGGCGAGTTGACGGCCAGGGAACGCGATGTGGTCCTGGCGGCTGCCGACGGTGCTGACAGCCGTGTCATCGCCGAGCAGCTCTGCCTCAGTCCCCGCACGATCGAGCACCACCTGTCGGCTGCTTACCGCAAGCTCGGCGTGCCGAACCGGGTCGGGCTGGTCGCCTTGCTGCGCGACAATGTGCCAGATCAGACACCGGTGACCCACTACGCTCTGAGCGGCGATACCCACATCGCCTACCAGGTCCTGGGCGATGGCCCCCGCGACCTAGTCCTCATTCCCGGGTTCGTGTCCAACGTGGAGACGGCGTGGACGTGGCCGGCCCAGGCCCGGTTTCTGCGCCGGCTCGCGGCCGGCCGGCGCCTCATCATGTTCGACAAGCGAGGAACCGGATTGTCCGACCCGGTCGCCGACCCGTCCTGCCTGACTCTGGAACAGCGCATGGATGAGGTGCGGGCGGTCATGGACGCCGCCGGAACGCATCGGGCCGCCCTGTTCGGGTTCTCCGAAGGCGTCGCCCTCGGCATGCTCTTCGCTGCCTCATACCCGTCCCGGACCAACGGCCTGATCCTCTACGGGGGCCTCATCAGTCCGACCCTGGACACCGGCGCCAACGCCGTCGTCAAGGTATTCGCGGACCCGGCGGCCGCATGGGAGATCATGCGGCAGGTGTGGGGCAGCGGCCAGTTCATGGCCCCCTTCCTTCCCACCGCGACAAGCGCAGAAAGCGAGATGGCCCACATCGCACGCTTCGAGCGCCACGGCGCCAGCCCGGCGGCGGCCTATGCCATCATCCGCATGGCGGCCGCCATCGAGCTACGGGGCTTGTGTCCGGCCGTGCACGCCCCGAGCCTGGTTATGCACCGGCGTGACGATCTCCTCGTTCCCCCGGCCAATAGCCGGTACCTGGCAGAGCATCTCCCTGACGTGCGCTACATCGAATTGGAAGGCGTCGATCATCCGCTCTGGGTCGGTGATAACGAGCGATTCTTTAACGAGGTGAACCGCTTCCTCAGTACCGACCACCCAGCACTATCCGGCCCGCCCTCGTTCCTGTCGGCCCTACTGGCTGTCGACCGGGATTTGGATGCGTCCCTGGCCGGCGTGATCGGGCGGTTCCGGGGCCAGCATGCCCCGAGCCGCGGCGGGGTCATCTACACCTTCGACGGCGCTGTCCGCGCGGTGGAATGCGCGCTCGCCCTGATCGAGCAGCAGCCTGCTCTGCGGCTGACGGTGCACGCGGGAGAACTCCAGTTCACCGCCGGCAGCGTCTCCTGCACGGCCGCGGACATCGCCGCCCAGGCGGTTAACCAATCACCCGCCGGCCAGGTCATCGTCACCAGCGTGGTCAAAGACCTTGCTGTAGGCTCGCGGCTCGACCTTGTCGCAGGCCCTACGGTATCGGTGCCCGGCGGCGAGCAACTGCAGCTGTTCCAGGCCCGGCCACCCGGCGCCTGAGTGACCGCTGGACCAGGACAGGAGGCGTGACCGCAGGCGCCAACCCTTACGACGCAGCACGGCTACCGGCCAGCCGACTCGCAGACCAGTTCAGCAAGACACGGCTTCCGCGAAAAGCGCCATAAAGTATGCGCACCGTCTCGGTCTGATCCGAACGGAGCCCATGCCGGTGCAGCGGACGGACTGTCCGCTGCACCGGCATGCAAGCCGGACTTCGTTCGCACGATGACCGCCGCAGGTCCACCAAGGCGGTGGCCCGACGGCATTCCCGGCCGGGGACCAGCAGGCCGCCCATCAGTTGGGTAGCAAGCGTCTACGCACGGTCGATGGCATCAAGCCGTGGAACGGGTCATGGAACGGCAGGCTATGAAGTCCCAGCGCTATCGGTGCTTCCGGTGTGATCCGCCGTGCTATCTGTGCAGGTCAGGCTATGGGAGCAAGGGAGCGGGCCTCTCGTAATGCGTAGGTCATCGGTTCGATCCCGATAGGCGGCTCCACCCCACACACCGCGCCGGCCTCTGCCCGACAGCTGCGACAGCCCGGCGGCCGAAGCCGTTAAGGTGCTCGCCCGCACGCAAAGAGGCTGACTTGGGAGCGGGCCGCGATGGCGCTGCGGCTGCGGGCTCAGCTGCTGGAGTACTCCCCGGCCGCCCTCACCTGTGGTGCTATATTGCGCGTCGATGACACTGCGCTTGGTCCTGGCTGCCTATGGCCTGGAGAACGTCCGGCCTTATCGGATCGACGCGGGTCGCAACAACGAGCACTGGTACGTCGGCGCAGGCCTGGTGCTCCGCCGCTATGGCCCGTTCCGCTCCGATGCCGCGATTGACTACGAACATGCCATCGTGGGGCAGCTTCGGGAGCGAGGCTGGCCGGTCGCGGTCCCGATTCCGTCAGATGCGGGGCGCATGGTGGTGGTTGATGACGGTCGCCGCTATTCCCTGTTCCCGCGGCTGGTGGGCCGCCGCGGCAGCCCGCGGCGGCCGCGACAGCCTCGGGAGCTTGGCCGGCTTCTGGGCCGGCTGCACCGCGACCTCGCCGCTGTCTCGGTCACGGGGCCACCGGATGCCTTTCCGCCGATTCTTGAGATGCCCGCCGACCCGGCCTGGCAGCGTCTCGACGCTCTGGACGACCCGGTCCTGAACGGCTTGATCCGCCGCAAACTGGCCGAGGTACGCACGGCGGCCGGGTCAGCCGCCAGCGGGCCGCCCGGCGTGCAACTCGTGCACGGCGACTGGCACGACGGGAACATCTTGTACCAGGGCGGGAGTGTCAGCGGGATTCTCGACTTCGACTTTGCCCACCCCGACCTGCCCCTCGTCGATGTTGCGATCGCGGCCCTGATTCCCGAAGTCGAGGACTCGGCGCAGATCGCGATCGGCTACTTCGGCGCGCGAGCCCCTACAGAACACGAGCTCGACCTGATCGCCACCGCCCAACGGGCCCGCGCCCTGGGGCATGTCGCTTTCTTTATTGGCCGCCACGTCGACGGAGATCACGGCGCGCTCGACCAGATCCGACTCGGCATCGACCTGCTCCTGCGTGCCGAACAACGCTGGCCCGCGCTTCGGGCCGCGATCTTGAGCGGCATAACCGGCTGACCAGGCCAACTTTCCGCCCCGACATGGACTGTCAATACGGGACACGGGCCGGCCGCGTCGTCAAGGTGGGGTGGGCAGCGTGTGGCGTGGTGCCAGAGCGGTGTTACGCATAGTAGCGGGCTGTATGGAAGCAAGGCTCCGAGACGTGGACCGGTTCGTGGACCGGGCCACCAGATAATTCCAGTGTCACGAGCGTCGTTGGTGCGATTTCCTGTGCTATCCGTGCAGCTAGCGCGCATGTTGCACGAGGCCGTACTTCTCAGTTGGCCAGGACCGGCTGTACGGTTCGATTCCCTTGGTCTCACCCAGCCAGCCCACAGCATGGCAGCTAGAAACCGACTCCTCGTGTCAGCTCTTGTGTGACTGACCACCGCGGCCAGGCGTCCCCGGCGTGGACGGGCTACGCGAGATGGTGGCCGGCGCCTTCGGTGCCGGCGCCCTCGACGACGCCGCTGCCGTCCACCCAGATGCCCCAGTCAGCGATGAATCTGGTCTCGATCGCCACCAGAGGGCCGGGCCGCACTCCGGGTGCGAGTTCCCGCCCGGTGTCGCGGATGACCGCGTGTTCAGCGTCCTCCCAGGATTCGACCTTGGCCCACCGGAGTTCGTCGGCGTCTGCTGCGTCGTACCGGACCATGAGCCGACCGCCGGGCGGCAGGTCGCCGCTCAGGAACCGGGACCGGGCTTCCGGCAGGGTCTGCGCCGCTTTGGCCAAAGCATCCACGAGAGCGCCGAACTCCGGGATGTAGTGCCAGCGCGGCTTCTCGAAACCGAACATCCCGTGGCACGTATCGGCGATGAAGTCCTCCCAGCTCGTGTCCCAGCAAGTGGGCGGGCATACCGTCAACCAGCCCCCGGAGTCTTCACCTTGCACCGGATCGAACTGCAGCCCGATGAGGGCGAACATGCCGCCCCGGTTCGGGACGCCGTTTGCCCGGTCCAGGTCCCGGCGGTGAATGTCCATCTCGGCCGGTACCCGCAGGAAGCGCGGAAGATGGAGCAAGCCGGTAGCCTTCGGGGTATCTTGCGCGCGTGCGATCAGGTCGGACCAGATCCGGAAGGCCACCCCGTTCAGTAGCGTGGTTAGCTCCTCCCGCAGCTCCGGCGATGCGGGGCCCAGCCTGAGCTCGGGCAGCCCGAAGCGGCGCATGCCATCGGTCATGACCGCGATCATGCCCTGATAGCCGACGTCGTGTACGCGCACCCAGGATTTGAACGTGAGGCCGATGGTCATGTCACCACTGATGCTGGCCGGAATAGTCAGAGTCGTGTCGGGCAAGGTCGCCAACGCGTCCTCGGCGGTCAGAACCTGGAGCGCCTGCGGGTCCAGCACGGGTGCGCCGAGCTCGGCAGCGAGCGCCGCGGCCGGGCCGCGCGCCTTCCATTCCTGCATGCCGATCAGCGATGCTCGCTGCGTGGCACTGAACCGGACGAACGCGCGCGCACGGGCGAGAAAGACCCGCTGTTCCGGAGTGCCGAACAGCTCCCTGTCCAGCAACCCGGATGGCGGCGGACCGGCTGCCTCGACCCCGACCTTCACCACCCCTTTGGCGAGCCACTCCGCCGTTAGCGTCCGCAGCGGCCCGGTCAGCCTCGTATCGACCGCCGCGCTGGCCTTCTGCCTTGCTTCGGCCGTGCCCATTGGCGTGGGTACCGGGACTACATAGGTTGCCGACACCATCTTCGGCACCGGCAAGACCAGTTCCTTCATCGTCCGCTCCTCACATGCCGCCCCGTGGGCGAGCACAGAGAATGACGGTAACGCGACCCTCTGACAAATCAGGGCATGAGCGAAGCCGGTCAGCGACTGCATGTCGCAGAGCTCTCCCAGGACCAGCGAACTCTCCGCGGGATTGTGAGGTACTGATGGTGGCGGGCGTTGTGCCGTTCACCTCGTCCCCGCGGTCGATGTACGGCGAGAGAACGCGGGAAATCGGGTCGCTCTCAGACGTCACGATCGGCATCATCGAATTCATGGGTATCGTGACCGGGCCGATTCGGCGGGGTGATGGGATCACCCCCGCCGTGGCGCTGGTCGATCCCAAGTTCCCGCACAACGTCGGCGCCGCCGTGCGAGCCGCGTCCTGTTACGGGGTGCGGCAGGTATGGTTCAGCGGCGATCGGGTGCGGCTCGATGGGGCCAAGCGACAGCGGTTGCCGCGCGAGGAGCGGATGCGCGGATACAAAGAAGTCGAGGTCAGGCACGCGGATCAGTTCTTCGACGCGTTCGAGGAAGCGGTCCCGGTGGCCGTCGAGTTGCGACGGAATGCCGAATCGCTGATTGACTTCGTGCATCCCGAGCACGCGCTCTACGTGTTCGGGCCGGAGGATGGGTCGCTAGGCCGGGCCACACTGGCCCAGTGCCACAGGTTCCTGGTGATTCCCACCCGGCACTGCGCCAACTTGTCGGCCGCTGTGTACACCGTGCTCTACGACCGGCACGCCAAGCGGGTCCATGACGGCCTGGAACTGCCTCACTCGACCGCAGGGGACTTCGATGAGCCGGACCACATGGCCGACGCCGTCGGAGTCACCTGGGGCGGCTAGCTCGTCGCCTATGACGCGAATCGCCTGAGGCGTCGGCTCCCC
>Ga0070706_100002533_pt1 | contig 18365 bp, 27 predicted proteins | sample KBSK5501metaG_FD_65476 | JGI IMG/M metagenome (GOLD analysis project Ga0070706, IMG submission 65476) | Corn, switchgrass and miscanthus rhizosphere microbial communities from Kellogg Biological Station, Michigan, USA - KBS K5-50-1 metaG | ecosystem: Host-associated > Plants > Roots >... | reverse complement strand
CCGAAGCTACACGCTCGGCTTGCCGCTGACTCGGCTCTCGCCGCCCTCCGCTCCGCCCTCGAACGCGAAGGACTCGCCCCGCAGGAGCGGGCTAGGTCGTGAGAGTCCCGTTGACTGCTTATCAGCGTGGCTACCGGGCAGGCTATCTCGCTGCTCTGTGGGGTTACGCTCACTGGAAAGATGGCGTGGCTTATGTTGGCTCGACCGGCCAGACGCACAAGGAAGCAGAGAAGGCATTTCTTGCCGCTGTAACGCCGAGTGACCCCGATCCCGGTGGCAACCCGGACAGGGCGGGGTCGTGAGCGAGGAGCCGGGCGAACCGGAGGACTTCGAGGTGGTCGAAAAGCTCCGCGCTGCCGACCACGCTGCGTCGGTCGCGCACGACTTCATCCACGGCCTGAACGGCGTCACCAAGGAGCAGGCAGACGCGGCAATCTGGGAGATCCATGGCGTGCTGCGCCCCCTCTTTGAATGGACTGATCTTGGCCATTGACGCTGACGACTTCGCCAAGCTGCTCGCGGAGGCGACGCCGAGGCCGTGGCGCTACGACGACGACGAAGCCGAGTCGATTTGGGCCGCAGGTACGCCGACCGAGGGCGCTACGACGGTCGCTGATCTGATCGCGCCGAACGATCTCCCTCTCATCGTCGCAGCGGTGAACAAGGCCGAGGCCACGCTGCGGCTGGTGGAGGCGGCGCCGAAGCCGGACGTGTTCTTCGCCGGACTGCGAGCGATGGGCTGGGCAGAACCACAGGCGCGTGCTCTGGCAGACGACTATGCCGCCGCCCTCGCCGCCTGGGAGTCCGCGTGAGTCTGAGCGCGAAGCAGTTGCCTCTTGAAGAACGCCTCCGAGTCTGGGCGATTATGCAGCCCGAGCATGGAGACTTTCGCCGCGAACTGTTGGCTGCGCGCGAAGAAATCATCGACATTCGCGCTGAACTCGACGCCTCTCGCGTGCAGGCGGAGGCGCTGGCGGAGGCGCTCGTTGATCTGCGTGATTGCGTTGAGGCTTTCGTAAACGACGACGTGGGCCTCCCAGAGATCGGTGAGTCGCTCAACAAGGCAGACTCGGCGCTCGCCGCCTACCGCAAGGGGCTGAGGGAGTGAGCCTTCTTCCTCCCGAGCCGAAAGGAATCGGTGACGTATGGGTCGATCCGATCACAGCCGAACGGTTTGAGTGGGACGGCGCAGATTGGCGAGCCATCGGACAAAACGCCGACTTGTGGGAAGCCGAACGAACAAAGCCGAACGAATTGTGGGGATCCGAGTGACCCTCTACGACAAGATCGCGGCCAGCTTGCTCGTCCTCGCGCTCTTCGCTGTGCTGATCGTCGGGGCGTGGAGGATCGACGAGTACGAGAGGCTTGTCTGCCCGCGCTGCGCCGGAAGTGGGACCGACCCAACTGTCTTGAATCAGTGCAGCCGGTGTCACGGATGGGGAACCATCCCCAGCAACGAGGAGCCCTACGACGGCGAACGGGAAGGGGATTTCGCGGCGTGAGCGACACTTTTCGCGTCAGCTTCCCCGGCCCGTTCACGCAACATGACGTGGTGGTGGACGGCTGGTCTGTCCCGCTGCTTCATGCACATCCATCAGGTGAGCACGATGAGACGGTGATGCTCGTTCTCGACAATAGGCTGGCACTCACGATCTCGGTTGAAGAAGCGGAGCGATTCGTTCCCTTCCTCGCAGATGCAATAGCGATTGCGCTCGGCTACACGTGCCATCCAAACGAGGACGAGGAGCCGCCGCTTATAAAACAGCCGCAGCCTCGGCCTATGCGGACACACGGCATCGTGGACATCTCCCAGGAGGAGGTCGGAGCTTGACCGCTCTCGCCTTGCCTCCCACAGACGTCGCGCCCATGCTCCGCGACTGGGTGCGCGATCGCTCCTACGTCCACCGCTCGGGACTCGGCGCCGACGTCGACCGCTACCTGCGCTGGTTCCGAACGGAGTGGGGGGCGACCCCGGAGACGATCCGCTCCTACGAGTACACGCTCGCCCGGCTCGCCCTCTTCCACGCCGACCACAAGCTCGCAGACTTCGAGCCTCCGCTCGGGACCGACTGGCTGCGCGAGTTCTGGAATCACTACTGGCCGGCGGACAAGACCGAGGAGGCAAACGAGGCCACCGCCAAGACTCGCCAGTGCAAGCTCGCGCACCTCCGGTCCTTCTTCAAATGGGCGGTCGAGGAACGCCTCATCTACGGCAATCCCACGCTTCCGATCCGGGCACCACGCGGTCGCGGCGCCGAGCGACACGCGCACCTGCCCAACCTCCTGCGGCTGATAATCGCCGCGCAGGAGCGTCACGACGACCGCATTGCAATCCAGCTGATGTGTCGCATGGGCTTTCGTCGGAACGAGCTCCGCGTTATGCAGTTTCGCCATCACGATCCCTTCGCCGGGACGATCGTCGTCTTCGGCAAAGGCGGGACGGTCCTAACGCTGCCGCTGTTCTCCGACCTGCACGAGGACTTGCTGCGCCTGCGCGCCGAGCGACAGCCTGCGCCGGATGAGTTTTTGCTCTACCCGGTCAAGATCGCGCCGAAGGGCCGCTACCCGGACACGCGCATGGAGGTCGTCTGGGAGAACCGGCTCAAGCCGCTCTCACTCTCGGGGATCGACAAGTGGTGGCACCGCTGCCTCGATCGCGCAGGCACCAAGCACTTCCCGATGCACGAGTGTCGACACTCAACCGCGACGAACTTCTACCGCGAGAGCCGCGATGCTCTAATGACCCAGCGGTTGATGCGGCACAAGTCTCTCAAGGCCACGGAGGTCTACCTGCACATGGTCCAGTCGGATCTGGCGCTGTCGATGGACGCGATGGAGGCGTGGGAATGAGGCTGGTTCCAGTAAGACTTGAGCCGCATCTCCGCGTGAGCCTGCACACCTTTCGGTGGGGGATCCACTTCAAGATGCGGATGCGTGACCACTGGTTCCACGCGATAGCAAAAGTCGCCCGCGGATCCGCATTTGGAGAGAAACGGAGGCGACAACTCTGGATCGGCTGGTTCAGGTCCTACAAGGGTCATCGCCGCCCTCTTCACGGCTGGCGCCTTGTGGTTGCCGTCGATCGCCTGGGCGGTCTGGTTCCCCGGGAGACGATGCGTGGCGTGACCATCTATCCCAACCGTCCGAGAGACAGAAACCGCGAGTTCGAGGTCAGATAGATGCGTAAACCACTCGCGCAAGAAGTGGCTGCCCGGCCGATCAGAGTTCTCGTCTGCGGCTCGCGGAAGTGGCGCAGCACGACAAGGATTCTTGCGCGACTCGCAAGCCTGCCAGAGGGCAGCGTGATTATGCACGGGGCTGCCCAAGGAGCTGATCGCTGTGCCGATAGAGCCGCACGCGGGCTCGACCTGGAAGTTGAAGAGTATCCCGCCGACTGGAAGCGTGACGGCAAGCGAGCGGGCATCCTCCGCAACCTCGACATGCTCGAAGCGCATCCCGACTTGGTGCTCGCGTTCTGGGATGGTAAGAGCCGAGGCACTGCTCACGTAATCCGCGAAGCTCAACGACGCGGCATCCCAGTCGAGATCCATCTCGCTACGAGAAGGTCACTAGATGCGTAAACCACTCGCGCAAGAAGTGGCTGCACAGAAGCTGGCGGAGGCTGCGGAGGAGTTTGCCAAGATGCCAGCGCCCTACCTTAAGGGCGAGCATCAGCGTTGGGTAGAGGCCAAGAAGAAGCTGCTCCTCGCAATCGCGGCTTACCGCAGGGCGGAAACCAAAAATGCCCCTTAGCAGCAACTTCGCATCTGGTTTACGCGTTAGGGCTTCTCAATATCTATCAGATGATCGGGATTTGCAGGCACTTTCGATTTCCAGGTATCGGACGATCCTCGCGGACCCGCCCTGGCCTTTCCAGTGGGGCGGCGGTAAAGGCGGCCGTCGACGTCGTGAAACGGAGCTCGGTTATCGCACGATGACCGTGGAGCAGATCGCGGCCATGCCCGAGCCCGCCGCCTTCGCGCATCCAGAGGGCTGCAACCTCTTTCTCTGGGCCACGGATGAGGTCTACCGCGAGGGTCAAGCCGTAGCCATCGCTCGAGCGTGGGGTTTCGAGCCGGTTGGCCCCGCGATCATCTGGCGCAAGGAGAACTTCACGACCGGCCTGTTCCCGCGTCCCGGTCACGAGATGCTCATGGTCTGTCGAACGCGGGGGTCAAAGGCACTCTGGAACGCTGACGTCGACGGGCGGTGGGTCTTCGAGGTTCGCGCCACTCATTCGGTGCAGACCTGGGATCAGCCCCGCGCGTCGATGAACGGTGGGAAGCAGCACTCGCGCAAACCGGAAGGGGCGGGAGACCTCATCGAGTGTGTCAGCCCGGGACCCTACCTAGAGATGTTCGCGCGCCGTACTCGCTTCGGCTGGGATACGTGGGGCGACGAGGCGCTGGAGCATGTTTCTCTCGGATCGGCCACCAACTGATGCAGCACCTCAAGGCACGCGCAAAGGAGGCAGCGGAATGTCTGAGATGAACTATCGGCTCTGGGTCAACGAGACGCGCACCGTACTCGTGCGCTTGTGGGACAACGGAGACGTTGAGGTAGCGGCTCGGGAGACCGCGGCTCATACGTGGGGACCACCGACCCACTGCACTGAGGAAACGGTGACCCAGCCGGCAGGCAGCGCCGCCGGGAAGCAAGCGCAGGCGGAAGCTGAGTGACCCTCGGCACCTGCACCCTCAAGGACTGCGAGGCCAGGATCATCCGCTCCGATTTCCTCCGCCACGAACTCGTCCCAGACACCTGGACTCCCGACTCCGAGCACTTCCAGATGGTCGCGGTCGGTCAGCACGTCCGAGAGGGTTGCGCAGCCGGCCACCTTGTGACCCGCTATCAGGCGTACAACACGTGAGCGTCTGCACCTGCCGCAAGGGCGCCCGCTGTCCCTGGTGTCTCGGGCTGCTCGCGGACCATGCAGCGGCAGTCCCGGCCGAAGCCGGGAGTAGATGAGCAGCCTCTAGCTAGAGTTCAGTGCCCGCGAGGGCCACCGGGTGGGTAGTACCACGGCGCGCGGCACGTGGGGAGGCTGTAGGCCGGGAAGAGGACTCCGAGCCGGTAGTGGAAGGCGAGCGCGTAGGGCAGTAGCGCGTCGGCTTCCTCTGCGGTTCCCCCGAGCAGCCGCACACCGACCAGGAAGTGTCTGATCGCCATGCACTCGACGTGCGCCTCGTTCCACGACCACTCCCACTGGCGGGCGTGGTAGCTCTCGTGGATGAGTACGAGCACGCCGACCGCCCGCTCCCAGGCAGGTACCGAGACGTCATGGGCGCGAACCGCCTCGATGCCGTCGCACATCTCCTTGGCGAGGTTGATTCGCCCAGGATCGGGCAGCGAGTAGTAGCCCCAGGCACCCTCGGCGTAAGGGTCGTTCGGCTCTCCCGGCTCGTAGCAGGTCGCCTCGATCGTCCGCATGGCAAAGATGGAGGCGACCGCGCTCACGGCCGGGTCGGAGTGCGTGGCTGAGCCAGCACGCGCAACCTGGGCAGCGAGCACGAGGATCGCCGTCAGCGCGACGGCAAGGGCGAGCAGCCGCGCGAGTTGGGTGCGGGTCCACATGGGGACCTCCGATCTAGGGAAGCCGCTGTTGCGTGAACGCGCACCCGTCCCAGCGAATGTCCAGGCGCTCAGCGTCGTACATCGGGTACGCCTGCCCACGGTTCACGCCGTAGTTGACGAGATCCGAGCGCACCATGTCTGGGCTGTAGGGCTGCATGTCTTGACCCGTCACGGGGTCGGTGTAGTACGCCTCGGCCAGCACGTCCACGCCGAGCACGCCTGAATGACCGTTGATTACGCCGAGCGCCGTGGGTGTGAGCAGCCCGCCCTTAAGCGCCTCCAACACCAGCGCAGTTTCTCGCCACGGTCGCACTGACCGGAAGGCGTAAATGAAGGCGATGATCCAAGCCGAGAAGGAAAGAGCGTCCGGCGCCTTCGGAAGCTCGATGTTGGCGTGGACGGCGAGCTGATCGGTGCGAACGACGCCGCCCCAGCGCGTGCAGTCGTCGGAGAGCTTGCGCGCGAACGTGGCCGGGTCGAGCACGGGGTCATCCCAGACAGTGACGCGGTAGATGCCGCGCTCGAATGGGCTGCTCAGGATCGGCGTCGAGCGCGCGTCGGCGTACCAGCGCGTGATCCCATGCGCCTGGAACCGGGCCGTGTCGGGCAACGCGTTCAGGTCGAGCCAGAGCGCTCTCATGTATTCCTCCTAGCAAGGGATGGCGATGCGCAGGGCGAGTTCCTTCGGACAACCCGCGTGGATCAGGTCGTCGAGTTCGTGCAGCTCGAGCCGGATCAGAACCGCGATCAGACAGGCTTCCTGCTCGCTGTAGCCGAGCGCGAGCGCGTACTCCGTGCGCCAGGCCATGACTCGCTCGTCTTCCTCGGATCGCAGCAGCAGGTAGTCGCCCTCGGCCACGGCATCACGTCGGCGGGAGTCCCGTCGGGGTCATGGCTGTCGGCGGTGCAACTGGCCGCGCGGGCAAGCCCGCCGGACTGGGCGCAGATGGGGCGGCCGCGGCCGCTGCGGCGAGGATTTTGTGAGCCTCCAGCTCGGCGCGGTGCTTGCGGATTCTGACGTCGGCCCAGACGAGGACGGTGCCGATCAGACCCGACAGGCCCAGGATCGCGTACTGCTGCTGATGGCTGATGTGCAGGCCGAAGGAGACGGCGACGGCGAGCACGGCACCGATGACGGCGACGACCTGGGCCCTGGTGAAGTCGGGGGTCTGCATGGTCTCCTCACTTCTTGACGTAGTGGACCGGGTTGAAGGTGGCTGGTGCCACCAGGTGGACGATGAGCACGGCCAGGCCGGCGACGATCGCGATCGCGAACCAGCCGTTCGTCTTCACGATCAGGTTGCCGGCGGTCTCCGAGAGGGTCGGCCAGGGAACCCTCTTCGAGAAGGCGGCGAGGAGCTCGGGGATCGCGGCGAAGCCGAGAATGACCGCCCAGACGATGTATCCCCATGTCTCGCGTGTCATGCCATCACACCGCGCAAGGCGGAGTGCTCCTCCTGGCTCATCGCCAGGACGCGCGGATCCTTCGCTGGCCGAGCCGCGAGAAACTCTACGAGCCGCTCCCACCACGCCTTGGGGACGTAGGGGCGGCCGAACCGCGTCGGCAGGTTCTTGGGCCGGTACGTCGGATTGGCAGGACCGTAGGGCTTGAACGCTCCCTCACCGAGCCGCCACGCCGCCCACTCGTACCAGAGCTTGTCCGGGTCGATGTGCTTGACCGGCACGGGCGGGAAGGCAAGGATCTTCGAGAGGTCGTTGGCGTAGTCGAGGTCGACCGATCCGCCCACGCCCGGCCAGCCTCCCGTCCACCCGTACTGATGGAGGATGCTCGGGATGTTCGTGCGGCCGGCCGCGTGGCTGAGGTCGGCGATCCAGAGGTCGTCGCCCTTCCAGCCGCCGAGACGGCGCAGGTAGTCCGGGTAGGTGTAGAGCATCCGTCGCGGCGCCACGCCGAGGTTGTGCTCGACGCGAGCCTGGAAGGCGTAGCACCAGGCCGCCGAGGCGGGGTTCGTCTCCGCGTCGAGCGTCGGCCGAAGCTCGCCCTTGCGGATCGAGCCGAGCAGATGGGAGAAGTGGTCGGCCTCGGCGATGGGGTCGCCGTTGTCCGCGAAGTGATAGCCGCCGAAGGGGACAGCAGCGGCGTTGCACGCCGCGCGGATCTCGGGGAAGTACGGATCGACGTAGCCGGCGCCCTGGCTCGTCTTGAAGCTGACGAAGCCGGGATGGAAGGCGGCGAGCTTGTGGGGATCGAACGGCGCGTTGTTGTTCGAGGCGTCGAAGCCGTGCGCGGCAGCCATGTAACTCCTTAGAAAGACCCGTGGAAGACGACGAAGGCGATGATCGCCACTGTCGCCACGAGGGCCACTAGTAGCCAGGTTGGCAAGGTGCTCACCCCCTTAACGCAGGACTGTGATGGCGACGGCGACGATCGCTACGAGCAGAGCCCCGCCTGCAATCCAGAGGGAGCCCACCTGTCTCTTAGCGGTGGCCATGTTGAAGCCAGTGGCGACAGTCTCTCCCCGAGCGCCTGAGAGGCGAGCGGCCTCCTCGGCGGCGGACTGGGCCTTGGTCTCGGAGGCGACCTGCTTGCCCTCGATGGTGGCAAGCCGGGTCTGCAGGCCGCTCTTGTCCGAGTCGTACTTCTCGCTCGAGACGGTGGCGGCGAGAGTGGCGACCTGCTGCTCGTGGGCGTGGTTCAGGGTGATGAGACGGCGCTGCAGCTCGTTCCAGCCGAGGGCGACGATAACGGCGACGCTTCCGAACAAGACCCTGTTCAGGACGCGGTCGGCCTGGATCTCCCGGTCGTGCAACTCCTTGAGCGTGTCCACCGTCCAGCCCCCGCCTTCGTTCACGCTAGCCCCCTCTTTGCAGAAGCGTCAGTAGGTCTTGTCCGGCCTGAGTGGGCCGTGTCCCTGCGCCCAGGCCCCCGACGAGCCTCGCCGGCTGTCCGTTGATCGTCAGGCCGATCTCTCCGCTGCCGCCCGTCGTCAGCGGCGTACCAGCGCTGACGCGAGCACCGACACCGACGAGCGGGTTGGTCTCGGCCGAGTAGAAGCCGTCGTAGGTGCGACCGCCGATCGTGATCGGCTGGTGGAAGCGGACGACGACCGCCTTGCCTGTACCGCCGGCCCAGCCTTGGTCGATCCGGGTCACGACGCCGTCGAGGGGAGCGTGGATGGCGCTTGAGGTCGTGTAGTCCACACCCTGATCGACGCGGCCGAACTTCCAGCCCGCTTTGAAGGGAGAGCTGAAGGTGCCAGCAAGACCCTGGGGGGACGCTGGCAGGGTGCCGGCGGGGGCCTGGAAGGCAGCGGGGACCCGAGAAGCCGCGCCAGCCCTGCTCAGCGCCGAGTAGAAGCCGGGATCGTTCGCTGACTGGTTCGAGTTGAGCAGGGCGAGCGCGAGCGAACGACGGAAATCGGGGGCGGCTGCTGCAGGCGCTCCCTGCTGTGAGGGAGGCGGGAGCGGCATCTGCGGCATGGCGGTTCCACCCCCGAGCTTGCCGGCCTGACCGTAGGCGGCCAGAGCGCGGGCGATCTCGGCATCCGGCGCGGCCGGCCGCTCGAAGTTGCGAACGATCGCCTGGATCGCAGCGGGACCGTGTAACCCGGCGGCGCCAGCACCGGCCATCGAGCGCAGCGCGTACTCGATCCCGGCCGGTGACTCGGCCCAGGCCTGACCACGCCCGGCCGGAAGCGCACCGCCCTCGTGTAGCTGGAAGGGCCCGAAGGACGTCCCCTGATCGCCGACCCCGCCGCTCAGTCCCTCGACCATCGCGACCGCGAGAGCGGCGACGGGATCGAGGTTGTAGGCGGGGGCGCGAGCGCTGATGATGTTCGCCCAGTCCGATTGAGCCATGCGGCTCCCTTGTCAGTCGCGGCGGGAAGTGGGAAGATCGGCCGATGGACGATCTAGCCCGGCGGTTTGACCACTGGCTCGGTGACGAGATTCACGGAGAGCCGGTCTGGTTGAAAGCCGCGAAACTCGTCATCTCGCAGGCGTACAGCTGGGGCGTTGTGCTCGGCGCCTGCATGTTGCTCTGGCTCGTCTTCCACTAGCCGCGCCGAGGATGCCGCTCGAGGTAGGCGCTGTGCTGCGCCGCGTACGAGTTCAGCGTGCGAGGTCCGGCAGGCTTGGTGAGCAGATGGAGAATCGCCTGCCCGATCCCGTGAACGGGGAACGTCTTGCTGCCGCCGCCAACATCGCGCGAGAAACCGGCAGGAAGCGTCGGTGCCACGAGCCCCGCGAGGAACGATGCCGGGGTGCTCGGGTGGCCGGACTGTCCGTACTGGTTCAGCTCAAAAGCCGCTCGGGCGAGCGCCCCCGCTGCGGGGTTCAGGTATCCCCCCGCGGTTTGGTGGCCGGGGATCTGAAGAAGCGTGTTCACGATCCCGGCCGGCGTGGAGTACGGCGTCGCGGATGAAAAGTCCATCACCCGCGGCGCAGCATTCGACCCGCCTAATCTTGTCAGGCCCTGCAAGTAAAGGGGCAACTGGCCGAGCTGGCTTGCCTGCGTCTTCTGGCCGATTCTTCCGACTTGACCGAGCCCCGCAGCCTTCAGCGGATGTTCGAGCAGCGTGTTCCCCGCGAACCGCATCGACGCGCTGGTCCAGGGATAGAACCAGAACATGCGGGTCAGCTTCTGCCGCTCGAACGGAGTGAGCCGGTCGTAGGCGATCTGCTCTCTGTTCGCCCGGCGGGCAGTCCAGTCGATTTTCGCCCGCTGCGCGGCGTTCAGCCCTTCCGGGTTCTGAAGATCGCTGAGGAACTGGCGGAACTTCGCCGGGGTGTCGAACCCCGCCTTGCGGGCTTCGTAGGCGATGCTGTTGAACCGAAACGGGGCGTCGACGTGGCGCGCCCAGAACCGGGCGCCGCCGCTCGCGAACTGTCCGACCGCTGACGTTGTCTCCGCAGGAAGGGCGAGGTATCCCTGCTGGCCGGCGGCGGCGAGCGCCGTCGCTCTCTCGGACCCACTGAGCTCCTTCCACAACTTGACGCTCTGGGCAATCCCGACCGGCGTGGCCGAGCCCTGGACGATGTTCGCAAAGGCGTTCGTGCCAGCACGAGTGACGACGTGTCCCGGCTTGATATACACCGTCGCTGCAGTCACCGCAGCGTTGACGTCGTCCAGTCGGCGCACCGCCCAGCCGGGGTCGGGGTTGGCCGCCGGCTTCACCAGGTCGCCCATCAAGCCCCGGGGAACCCACTTGTAGCCGCGCGGGGCCGGCGCACCTAGCGGATGCGTCTTCTCGGTGGCGAAGTTGTCCAGCGTCCCGGGGACGGCCTGCTGGAGCCAGCTGCGGAATCCCGCCTCATGTGCAACCTGCTCCCCGACGTTCAGCTTGCGCTGGCCGAGCAGGGCTCGGTCGAGCTCGCCGACCTTGGCGTTCTTGATCTCCTGCGTGTTCACCAGCACGTCTTGGTGCGAGCGCTTCACGTCCGAGCCCATGCCGGCGAGTTGGGTGCGGAACTGTTCCGAGTTCGCCCGCCGATAGGCGCGCAGCATCCCTCGGGAGACGATTCCGGTCGTGTCTTCGGGGACAGCACCCGCGCGGAGTCCTGCGCCAGTGAAGGGCTTCGACTTGGAGATGAGACTCTGAACGCGGCCGACGACCGGACCGGGAGAACGGGTGAAGGGTGACGTGCCGCCTTTCGGTTCTGTTTGCGCGTAGCTGACGAAGCCACGGCCCGGCCGGGCTGCCTCGGCGCCGACGATCCCGGTCGGCTTCACGCGAGTCGCAGCAGCCTTCTCGGCGCTGGCGAGCTCGTCCTTGGCAACCGAGAGAGCGGCACCGAGACGTTCGACGGTCGGCGTGTAGGTGCCGCGCGGTGGCAGGGCCGTCGGCGTGCCAGGAGTCTTGGGACCAGCCGGAACTTCTACGCCGCTGGTGCGCGTATGGACATTGGGGTAGGGCTTCGCCTGCTGGCCCGCTCGCTCAATCGCTCGGTCGTAGCCCGCCTGCAAGCGCGCTACTCGCGCTGCCTTCGTCTGTACCATCGTGGGCACCGCAACAAGACGGGAATCTCCCCCCTTAAGCCGTATCGACCGGAAGGAGGGAACGCCAAGTTTGCCAGGGGTCGGCTTCTCGTACTCCCCGCCAGCGTGGACGATGTTCGGTGCGTTGATCCGCTGTTGCAGTCCCTGAGGGGTCATCTCGCCGTACTTGGCGAGAATCGCGTCACGCTCAGCTGACCCCGCAGCCACCTTTGCGTCCAATGCTGCGAGTTGCGGATGCGCCACCGGATCGATGAACACCCGCTGCCCGGTGGGCTTCGTCTCGTCCAGCTTGAGATAGCCCTTGGCCTGGACGTTCTCGAGGCGCTTGATCCACTGGGGGTTGTCGGCGACATTCCCTGCTGCAACCTCTCGCTTGGCGGCTGCGATCGCCTCCTGTGGCGTTGTCTGCTCGGCCGTCAGCCGAAGCGCGTCTTGTGCCTCCTGGGGTAGGCGCGCCCCGCTGCGCTGGATCGCCTGGGCCGGCACCTTCTGCATCGCGGTCTGGTAGCGGCGAGTCTCAGCGAGAGAGCTACCGAGTCGCCAGTTCCCGTACTGGGCGACCTTTCCCGCCGGATTCTTCGCAAGCGCCTTCTTCACGACGACATCGTGGAGGGCCTGACCGGCGCGAACCGCTGCGGACTTGGACGGCTGCAACGGCACCGTCTCCTTGCCCACCTGGAAGATGCGAGGCTGCACGGCCGGCTTGACGATGGCTTGCGCCACATCGCCCAGTCGGCCTCCCTCGCCGATCGCTTTCCCGACCGCTCCAGCGCGTGCGACCATGCCTCCGCCAAGAGACAGGGCTGCAAGAGCGTCTAGGAGCGTGTAGCCGGGATGACTGAGGGGGTGCTCGAAATCATGGGCGGTCTGCTGTACGACCGCCTTGCCGATCGGTGGCGTCTCCCAGGGGCCCGCAGCTGCTCGGCCGGCATAGGTCTTCGCGACCATCTTCCCGCCGAGCAGCCCGAACCCCTTCGCCGTATCGTGTGACACCGCTTTCCCCGCCGCGATGATCCCGCCGGGGATGTGCTCGGCCGTGCTCGCGAGATCCCTGCCGGTCTGGGCAAAGAAGTGGCCGATCCCGCCGAGTATCCCGCCGCCACCGCTCGACTTCGGCGACGGAGGCGCGGGCGGATTCTTGGCGTAGGCCGAGCCGCCGCTACTTCGCGGGGTTGCGTAGACTGATCCGCTGGCGCGGTTCGGCTCCTGGGCGTAGACGCTCATCTAGCCGAAGAGGCCGCCGGTCGGCTGCCCGGTCGGACCGTAGCTCGGGACCGCTCCGGCCTGGGGCGGCTGGTAGCCGGGACTGCGACCCGGCCGTCCGCGCTCACCAGGCTTGTAGAAGCGACCGAGGATCGGGATGGCGATCGCGTCCGGGATACCTTCTTTCCGCATCTCGTCCAGCGCGTCCTGGTAGCTGAGCGGCGGATGATTCGTAACGGCGCCGGTCTTCGCGTCGGTCACTTTGAATCCCTTGTAGGCGTTCTCGGCGACGACGGAGGCCGTGCCGCTGAGCTTGGCCGACTGGGCAGCGGTCAGAGAGGGCTGCTTGGCGGCCTTGGCCTGTGGTGCGAGCACCTGCCGCGTCGACCACGTCCCATCCTTGTTCTGCACCCAGGCGTAGCGGCTGCCGTTCGGTCCGGCGAAACTCGTCGGTGGCTTCGCGGCCTTCGCGGCTGCGCTGACCGGCTGAGGGGCAACGACCTGCTGGAGGCTCCAGTTGCCCTGCTTGTCCTGAGTCCAGGCGTAGCGGCTCCCTCGCGGGCCGGAGACAGACGACGGGGGCTTGGCTGCCGCCCTGCTGCCTGCGATCGCCTGGGCGGCAGCGATCTTCGCCTGGTTCGACTTCGAGTTCTCGTAGCCGCCGAACAGGTTGAGTAGGAGGTTGTTCACCTTGTCGCTCTGAGCCGTGCGCGCTCCCGCCTTGTCCGTCTCGTTGGCCTGCAACTGCTGAAGGATCCGAGCGCCGAGGTCCGCAGCCTGCGTGCGGACGCCGCCGAGTTGCGTGCCCAGTTCCGAGTTCAGCTGTGCCTGGAGGTTCCTGCCCTCCTGGACACCCTCCATCCCGGCGATCCCGGGCAGCTTGGCGCCGTAGGACTGCTCGGCTGCCTTGGTCGCGGCGAGGGCGGCGAGCGAGGCCGAGCCCTTGGCGAAGCCCGCGTTGGCGGCGCCGGCGCCGATGTTCGCCAGGTTGGCCGCGCCCCCGGTGTCCTGGCCGGCCTGCTGAAGCGCGCCGACGGTCTGGTTGGCGACCGTCTGCCCCGCGCCGCTCAGCCGGTTTGCCAGCCCCGTCTCGAGCGCGCCGATCGACTTGGCGGCGGTGTCGTAGGCGCCCCCGATGCGCGGCCCGTACTGGCCCTGGAGGTCGGCCAGCTGCCCGGTCAGGCTCTGGATCGCGGCCGTGCCCTGCGCCGAGCGCGCGGAGATCGAGCGGTTGATCTCGTCGATCAGCGGCCCGATCTGCGACTGGACGTAGGCGCTGGCGCGTGCCTGGAGTTCGGCGTCGGTCAGCGGCTGGTAGGCGGGATCGGTGCCGCCCATCCCGAGCATCGCCTTCAGCTGCGGGCCGTAGCGAGCCATGAAGGTGGCCAGGTCGCCGAAGTAGCCGCCACCACCGGGGTAGCCGGTAGCCACGGCGCCAGGACGCGGCGCAGCGGACCGGGCAGCCGCTGGCGGTGGCGGGACGAACCCGGCGCGAAGCCAGGACGGGTCGGGTTGGATGTAGGCCATCGAGTCCTCCTACTTCGGCCCGATCAGGGTCGTCTTGGCGTAGGGATTGAAGCCTCCCGATGGCGCAAGTCCGCCACCACCGTAGGGACTGCTCGGCCCGCTCACTGCGCCGAAACCCGCTGCAGGTCCGCCTGCGTAGCCCGAGAAGTCGTAGGTGCTCGGCCCGAAGTAGTTGGTCGCGGCCTGCAACGCGGCGAGTGCCTGAGCGGTCGTCGTCCCCTGCGGCAGCGGATTGCCGGCGAAGTAGTCGGCTGCGTTCGTCGGATAGTTGCCGCTCACCTCGCTCGGCGGATAGTTGCCGCCGCCCCCCCCATTGGCGAGCGCGAACGCCAGCGCCCGCTGGTAGGCGGCATCCTCGGCCGCAAGTTCGCGCTCGGCCGCGACCTGCTCCGCCGACAGCACGCTCATGTCCTGCCCGCGCATCCCCGCCTCGAGCGCGTTCTGGGCGAGCGACTGCCGCTGCAGGTAGCCGCGTCCCTCGTTCGTGAGGTCGAAGCCGCGCGTCGAGGAGTAGAACAGGTTGCGCTTGTTCGTGTCCTCGTTGATCCCGAGGTCGTTCTGGTTGTGGCCGAGCAGGAGCTGGGCGAGCGTCGAGAACGGGTTCTGCTGCGCGGCCCTAGCCGTGTTCTGATCGTGGATCGTCTGCAGGGCCAGATCGGGGGAGCCGAAGTCGATCAGCGAGCGCTGCTTCTCGGCCAGCGCACTCGCCTGCGCCGACTGGATGTACTTCGAGTTGAGCGCGCGCACCTTGGCCAGGATCGGATCGTCCCCGAACGACGTGCCGTTGAACGAGTTGCTCTGCGGCATCGTGAAGCTGGGGAAGCCAGCGTTCGCGTAGGGATCGACCGGCTTGACCGGCTGTGCCTGTGCCAGAGCCATCTACGCCACCCACCGGAAGCCGCCCATCAACCCGGACGGCCCGTTTGTGATCTGCTCGCCGAGGAAGAAGGTGGAGGCTGAGACGACCTTCGCGAACGGGAGCACGAGCGCGCTGGTCTTTGAGGCCGGGGAGGCGAGTCCGGTCGGGTTTTGCCAGCCGCTCGATTTGTAAGTGATCGTGTTCGCTGAGAGGGTCAGGATCGGGTCAACCGTGCCGACCGTTGTACCGGCAGCGGTGTCGCCGTCGAGGGCGTCCACAATCAGCAGTTCCAGGCTCGCAAGGGTGGCGGCGGATGCGCGCAGCGTGCCGGCGCAAAAGAGTTGGGGTCTCAGCCCAGCGTCGTAGAACGACTTGTAGCTTCTGATCGACAGCGGTGGCCCGATCAGCGCGCCTGTGAGAGGCACGTAGGTGGCGCTTGCGGTCGAGAAACCAGCCGTGCCCATTACGATCGGCCAGAAGGTCGAGGCGCTTATCCACTTCGCAGCCGCCGAGTTGTAGATGAGGTCTACGACGTCGGCGAACTGGTCGTTGCCGATCTGGATTCGGCCGATCTTCCCCGCAACGCCGGTCCCAAGTCCAGCGACGGTGGTCGAGTTGGTCCCGCTAGCACCACTGGGCACGAAGTTCGAGCCGTTCCAGACGAGGCCCTGGCCCGCGATCGCCCCGTTCTGCTTGATCTGCGTCCCGTCCAGGATCAGCCCGGCCGCGAACGCCATCTGCGTCGTGTCGCCGATCGCGTTCAGGGCGTTCTGAATCGCCTGGATCATGTTGTTCTGCGTGGTGTCCGACGAGGTAGCGCCCGCGGTCACCTTGTAGGAACTCAGATCCGAGGCCATCAGGCTCTCTCCTTACTTGTATTCGGTGACGACGATCACGCCGTTGGAGCCGGCGCCTCCTCCATGACTCACGCCGGCACCCCCAGACCCACCGCCGCCGTAGTTGCCACCGGCAATCCCAGCCGCGTTCTGTGTGCCCACCGCACCCCCGCCGAAGTGAGAACTACCACCCGTCCCGCCAGTCGAAAGAGCTGTCGATGCGGCACCGCCGGCCCCCGCTGCACCGGCAGCATGGAAGTCGCCCCCAGAGCCAGCAACGCCGCCAGCCCCCCCGGCTGCACTGTCCTGTCCTATGTTGATAAGGGCTCCGCCAGAGCCACCCTTGGCGACGATGGATCCGGCATTGAAGGTCGTGTCGCCTCCCACTCCTCCCGCAGTAGGAGTGACGCCGCTTCCCGCTGTGCCCCCCGTACCGATGGCGTAGGTATATGAGGCGGCTGGCGCCAAAATAAGCTTTCTGGTGTAGCCACCGGCGCCACCACCACCAGCCGCAGAAGAAACTGCGGAACTCGCTCCAGCCCCTCCTCCTCCTCCTCCCGCCGCGACCAGCTCGACCATGATCGCGCGCACGCTTGCGGGAGTCGTGTAGGTCGTGCCCGTCGCGAGCACCTGCACCGACGACGGGACGGCGACCGAGGATTTCAGCTGGACCCACGTTCCCGGCGTGCCCGCGACCGTGCAGACCCACAGGCTGCCGGTCTGGTCGATCACGAAGTCCCCGACTGCAAACGTGCCGGAAGCTGGCGCTCCGGAAGCGGTTGCGCCGGCGTACCTGCTGGCGGCGGTCGCGCCCGTCTTCGCCGCTGCGACGACTCCGTAGTAGTCGGCATCGACGGCGACAACCGCCCCCGTGCGCCCAAAGACGCTTGACACGGGCACGGCTGGCAGTGTCTTCGGCTCCCACGTGAGAGTGGTCGCGTTCCAGCCCGCGTACTGCAGGTCGGTCGCCGCACCCGGCCGAAGTTGCTTCAGGTCGAGGATCTGTCCGAGCGCGAAGTTCGTCTGGGTGATGTCCCCGATCGAGCGGACGGCGCGCTCGAGCCGCTGCAGGCGCTGTTCGAGATCGGTGTCCATGCTAGGAGAGTCCGAGCGGCGTGAACTGCAACTCAAGGCCGTACATGCCCCAGGCGCCGACCACCGGAGCGGTGCCAGCTTCGAGCAGCGCCGGCAGCGTCGAGGTCAGCATCGAACTCTCGGCGATGCGGATCTGGAAGGCGCGGGCGATTACGCCCGGAAAGAGCGTGCGATAGTCCTCGGCCGAGGGCGAACCCCAGGCGCCGACGTCCCAAGCGCCGGTGCCCCAGACGAAGCCGCTCACCGGACTCGCCACCGCGCCGACATAGCTGTCGACGGTGGAGAAGTCCTTGCGCACGCTCAGCGTCGCGCTGCCGCGGCCGAGCATCCGCACCTTCTGCATCCGCGCCTGACCGCCCCCGGTCGGCTGGAAGACCCTGGTCAGGAACCAGGAAGTGATCGCCGCACCGTCGTCCGAGCCGCCCGAGTTCAGCTTGTACGCCTGCCCGACGACGGTCGGCGAGGCGCCGAGCAGCGTTTCCTGGTCTGTGCCGTAGGTGACGTAGCAGGCCATCGCGTTCGAGCCGGCAACGATCCAGCCGAGCAGCGGATGGAGCTCGAGCGCGAGGTTGTTCACGGTCGCGCCGAACAGGGTCAGCGAGAAGTGCAGGCGTCCGCGCCAGTAGCAGGCGCAGAAGTTGTCAAGCTGGGAATAGGCGAGCGCGGCGTCGGTGAACTGCGGGGCCAGCTTCTCGGCCAGGGAGCGGAGCGCCGTCGCGCCGTCTGTGTGGTAGATGCCGCCCTGCGAGAGGATGAAGACGCTCCCGTACAGGCTGGTGATCGCCTTGGCCGAGGCGGCGCCGACCTTGCCGTCGAGCGTCGTGTAGGAGCCAGTCGAGGAGTCGTAGACGCGGTGCGTTGAGCCGGACGCCTTGCCGCGCTTGCAGACGATCAGGGGCGTGGCCGCGTGCAGGGCGATGATCGGGAAGTCGTTGCCCTCGCGGATGTCGTTCGAGCCGCCCCCGTCGGCCGAGGCCCACTTGGTCGGATCGCCAGCGGCGCTGAAGTAGAGCCTCGTCTTCTGTGCCGTGTCGCCCGCCACCCAGAGCTTGTTCTGCCAGACCTCGAGCAGGTCGCCCTTGGGAACGCTCCCGGAAACGGCGGTGACGATCGTCCAGGTCACTCCGTCCGGCGAGGAGTAAAGGCCGTCGACGGGATGGACGGCGTAGACCTTCCCGGCGAAGTCGACGATCGAGATGCGGGAGCCGCTCGTCCAGGTGCGCTGCAGGGTGAGCACGCCCGTCCCCGGATCGGAGTAGAGCTTGCCGTCCGCCTTCGAGTACCAGAGCAGCTTGCCGGCGGTCTTGGAGTC
>Ga0070706_100002532_pt1 | contig 18375 bp, 13 predicted proteins | sample KBSK5501metaG_FD_65476 | JGI IMG/M metagenome (GOLD analysis project Ga0070706, IMG submission 65476) | Corn, switchgrass and miscanthus rhizosphere microbial communities from Kellogg Biological Station, Michigan, USA - KBS K5-50-1 metaG | ecosystem: Host-associated > Plants > Roots >... | reverse complement strand
AGAAGCGCCGATTGCGCCCAGCATTGTTACAAAAGCGAGCCCCTTGCGAAGGCCTTTGGATCGATGGAATAAAACCGTGACCAAAGCGATGCCGGCAGTGACCATGGACACTTGACTCGTCAGTTCTCCCCAACGGGCATGTTCCTCGATTACCGATTTTGTTTCAGGTGCTCGCCGGGTGATCTGTTTCTCTTGATCATCTCCCGCCATAACGGCCAGCTGAGCCGAGGCTGCCGCCAAAACCAGCACTAGCGCCGTATACTGCGGCAACGCCGCCCGCTTTGTCAGAACCGAAAAAACAGAAAGCAACGTTCCAAAGAAAATCAGCACAATCGGAAAGTGAACAATCGCAGGATGAAGCGGATCAGGAAGTGAGAACATTGGGACGAGTGTGAGTGCGAGTGCGAGAAGGTTCGGTTGAGACGTTCGTTATCCGGAATTTATACGTCAAGAATCTATTGCGGCGGTAGCGAACAAGGGAGGATCTGGAGCCTAGGGGATTCGAACCCTGATTCCAATCGCGCCGGGCGCACCTTGATGCAGGCCGGATTGTGAACCGCGATCTGGATATGGGTCTTCTCCAGAACAAGTTCTATTGAGCCTCATATTCAAAGGAGACGACTCTGGGTGAGCGGTCCGGGCTCGCCGAATAGAAAACCTTGCGCAAAGTCGACTCCGATTTCGAGCAGCTTCCCCGCCGTCGTTTCTACCGCCACGAATTCCGCTATGCTCTTAATTTTCAATCGATGAGCAATATCGTTCATCATTTCCACGAATATCCACTTGCTGTGATCGTTCTCTGCATCCAGTATAAAACTCCCATCGATTTTGAGGTAGTTGGGAGCGAGGTCTTTCAGGTAGCTGAATGATGAAAAGCCGGCCCCGAAATCGTCTAGTGCCAATTGAAAGCCGACACCGCGCAGTTGGCGCATCATAGCCCGAGCGGCTGGCGGGTTGGAGATCACGGCTGTTTCCGTTATCTCGAAGGTCACACGGCAAGGTTCCACCTGAGCAGCTTTGAAGGCAGCCTCGATGAAATCTGGCAAGGTCTGGTCTGCAAACGATTGGCCGGAGAGATTGATGGCCAGACGCAAGGCGTTGTTTGCTGTCAGCTGCGACAAAGCCTTTTTGATCACTTGACGGTCGATTTCCGAAATCAGGTGAAATCGTTCTGCCACGGGAAGAAAAGTGCCCGGTAACAAGAGCTTCCCGTTGCTTGGTAGACGGACCAGCGCTTCGTAGAAGCTCGGGATACGCGTCCGGAGATCGACGATCGGTTGAAGCAACACTTCGAAACGATCACTAGCAATAGCCTCTTTGATTTCAGCAGCTCGCGGCAGCTGGCTACGAAACTCCACCATTGATTCGTCGCTGCCATCGTATGCTTCCACCCGATTACGCCCGTGCGCCTTGGCGCTGTAGCAGGCCGAGTCGGCAAAAGCCATGAACTCCTCGCCTCCGGCGGTTCCGTCGATCATGGCAATGCCGATGGAGGCGCCCACAATGAATGTCTTGGTCGAATCGGAAAAAGCGAACTCTTGTATCTGGGCAAGAACCCGCTCGGAGATTGCTTGCGCTGTTTCCAATCTGATATCGCGTAACAGAATCGCAAACTCGTCGCCGCCAACCCGGAAGGCGACATCTTGACTGCGTACTGACTTTCGCAACACCGTAGCTACTTTGGCCAGCAATTTGTCGCCTGCAGCGTGGCCCAGGGAATCGTTGATCAGCTTGAAATTGTCGAGGTCGATATAGATAAGCGCGCTGCGATCACCGGTTCGAGCTGTCTGGACCGCGTTCTGAAGTGTCTCCATCAACATTGCTCGATTTAACAGCTCGGTCAGCGGATCGTGTGTCGCCAGATAGTGGAGACGTTCTCGTTCCTGGCGCAAACTTGTTTCCAACGCTGCGCGTGTCTCAATGTTTTTTACTCGCTGTTGAGCGATAATCAGGCGCACTTCGAGCACATCGGCTTGATACGGTTTGGCGATGTAGTCATCTGCTCCCGCATCAAGGATCTTCTGCAAATCCTCTTTCCGATGACTTGCCGTCCCGACCAGAATGAGGTGTTGATCTCCATCTGGCTGGCTACGAACCCAGCGGCAGAGCGAGAACCCATCCATGCCCGGCAAAAACAGGTCAAGGAACAGTAGTGGGTAAAATCCGGTCTTATAGGCCTCAACGGCTTCCTCCGCGGTGGCGCAAGCGACAACGTCGTAGCTTCGGTCGGTGAGCATGCGGCTAAGGACCAACCGAGTGGCTGGATCGTCTTCAACAACGAGAACTTTCATGAAAGAGTTCTTGCAAATATCTGGCCACCCGGCAGCAAAATGCTTCTACTAAAGCTAGCAAATCTGTTTAATTATGGCAATTCATGAGACTGGCCACTATTGAAAGAAAGATCCTAGCCGGTTTTGTGCTCGCCCTAGGCATTTCGATTATTGTCGGCTGGGTACTCTACGAGCGTGCTACCGTGATAATGTCGACCCAGCGCTGGGTCAGACATACCGATGAAGTACTCGGTGACCTCGACAAGCTGCAAGATTCCCTGATCGATCTCGATGCGGGCCAGCGCGGCTACCTCCTGACTGCCAACGAAGCTTTCCTGAAGCCAGTGGACGCCGCGGAGCGAGCGATACCTGACCAAGTGGAAAGACTCCAGCAGTTGACCGCTGACAACGTCGCCCAACAGCAGCGAGTCGCGTCATTGCGTTCTTCTCTAAAGACGAGGCTGGAATCCGTGAACCAAGTAATCAATCTGCGACGAACCGCCGGAGTTGACGCGGCGGGCGAGGCGTTGGCTAACGATCTTAGCAAAGGCTACTTGGATGAGAGCCGCAATATTCTGATTCGCATGAAGGCGGAAGAGCGAAAGCTTTACCAAAGCCGCAGCGCGGCAGACCGCCAAAGCATACGCCTCGCTGCCAGAGCTACCGGAATCGCGTTCGGAATCCAATTCGCTGTTTTGGGTTTACTCTATTGGTTTACACACCTCGATGTTCTGGAGCGGCGCCGAGCGGAAACAGCCCTACAAAAGAGCACCGAAGAATTGAGAGGGGCGCGCGACGCCGCGGTTTCGGCCGCCAAGCTGAAATCTCAATTTCTGGCCAATATGAGCCATGAGATTCGCACGCCGATGAATGGGGTGTTGGGCATGACCGAAATCATGCTTAATAGCGAGCTGACGCCCAGACAACGCGAATTTGCCGAAACGATTCAGTCGAGCGCCAATGCGCTGTTGGCTATCATCGACGACATTCTCGACTTCTCGAAGATCGAGGCGGGCATGCTTCGCTTTGAGAATTCTCCATTCAATCTTCACCGGACGCTAGAAAACGTCATTGATCTCTTTGCCCAACCGGCACGAAGGAAAGATCTCGAACTCGCCCTCTTGATTGAGGATCAGGTGCCTGTCTCGGTAAGGGGAGATCCATTTCGCTTGCGACAGGTACTCACCAATCTTTTGAGCAACGCTATCAAATTTACCGAAAAAGGAGAAGTGGTCCTGCGCTGCCGGCGGCTTTCAGAGGTTGGGGATATTATTAGTGTACGCTTCGAGGTCTCGGACACAGGGATCGGTATTGCGCCGGAGGATCAGAAGCTCCTGTTCACTCCGTTTGTGCAGGCTGATGGATCAACAACGCGTCGTTTCGGCGGGACCGGCCTGGGGTTGGCGATCTGCCGAGATTTGGTGGTCGGCATGGGTGGCGAAGTCGGGTTAGAGAGCACTCTGGGCATAGGTTCTACCTTCTGGTTTAGTGCGAAGTTCACTTCCGCGAGGACGGCTGAGCCGGAGCCGGCCGTAACTGGAGATCTCCGCAATGTGCGCGTGCTTTTGGTAGACGACAATGCAACCAATCGAAAGATTCTCCATTATCAGGTGAGTTCCTTGGGTATGCGAGACGGGGTGGCCTCAAGTGGTCCAGCTTCTCTGAATTCTTTGCGCCGTGCAGCCACGCAAGGAGATCCTTTCGCGATTATCATTCTCGACACCCACATGCCGGAATTGAGTGGTATTCAGGTCGTCAAACTTATCCGGGCTAATCCGGCGATATCGTCGGTGAAAGTAGTTTTACTTACTTCATTGGGGCCAGACGAGTTGAGCGAATCTGTGCGCGGCGAAATCGATGCTTTCATCACCAAGCCAGTAAAGCAGTCGCAGCTATTCGAAACGTTGTGTTCAGTCTTAGGTATCAGGCCAAAGCGTCCTGAGACATTGCCGAGCAAAGCGGAGTCGCAATCATTGCCAGTTGCTAACGAGCGACTGCGTGTTCTTCTGGCTGAGGATAACGAGGTTAACCAACAGGTTGCCCTGTATCAACTTCGCATGCTCGACCATCATGTAGATCTTGCGCTCAACGGAGTTGAGGCTCTGAAGCTATTCGATAAGAATCCATACGATTTGGTCTTGATGGATATTCACATGCCGGAAATGGATGGCTACAAAACAACTGCTGAAATCCGCCGGCGGGAAGGAAATGGGAAGCACACCCCGATTATAGCGATGACCGCGAACGCATTGCCAGAAGATCGCGCGAAGTGCTTAGCGGCTGGAATGGATGATCACCTGGCGAAACCCGTTCAGGCCCGTGCGCTGGTCCGAGTCTTGGAGCAATGTACGGTAAAAGCAGAGCCAGCGAAGGCTGAACCAATCCCCTCCGCGATCGATCTCCGGCCGCTTATTGATTCAGGCATGGGCGACATTATACCGCGGCTGATTGAGATCTTCCTGGAAACTGCCCCTCGCGACCTGGAAAAGGCGAGGGGCGCGGCCCGCAGCTCTCAGGCCACGGATTTAGCAGAAGCCGCTCACAAATTGAAAGGGAGTTGTGGCAACTTGGGAGCCACGCGGTTGCGAGATATTTGCCAACGGCTTGAGAAGGTTGGACGGGACGGAACTCTGCAGGCTGCGCCCGAACTGCTAGCATCAATCGAGGAGGAATTCGGTCGAGTGCGCACGGAGCTTGTCGCTGCCCTCGAATACCACCGGACTCAGGAGGACACTATGACTGGCGCGTAATTCGCGGGTACGAGATCGTATTTCGCCCCGTGCCGGCCTGATCAAGCAAAGAATGAATATTTCTCAGTCACAGTCTGACAATTGGCGTCGATCCGAACCGCGCATCTCAATCGATCTGGGTTCGGCGTCTTTTCTAGGTTCACGGGAAAACGGACAACCGAGCTTCGCCTATCTTCTGCGGGACGTGAGTTCCAGCGGGGTCGGTATGATCGTCCCTCTAAACGAGGCAATGACGCCGATAGATGTTGGCGAAACCATAAATTTTCATCTGCCGTTTCAGCTAAACGAAAAATTCTACAATCAGGGAATCGTCCGCTGGCAACAGATCACACCGAATGGCCAGATGTGCGGCGCTCATCTCGAAAAGCGAGTTCCGCTCCGTTATCCGATCTATGTAGCATTCCAAACTGGGAACATCCGCTTTGCCAGCGAAGAGCTTGGAATCGCCAGCGCGAAAGACTTGATCGAACAGATTTTGGACGACGTCCTCTATTTGAAGAAGGGCATTGGCATTTACTTTGACCATCTTGCGCCCTACTTCACCCGGCATGGGCGGCAGAAAATGAAACCCGGAACGGGTGAGGATCTCGTGACCCGTCTTCGCCGCCAGATTCAAGAGAACATTCGCACGGTTAACGGTTTGAAAGACGCAGCTACAAAGCGCAGAGCGGAACAACCCTTTCCGAGTGGGGCGGACCTGGAATCACTGCGAGCTGCAATTGCACTAGAGTTCAATCTCAAGGTCTTAACCGAAAGATTCAATGCTTCGACTGTCCTTCCCTATATACGATCTGTCGGGCTGCTCGAGCACCAGCTCTACACCAGCTTTAACACCCTCGTTCTTCTGCATTTGCAAACTTCGGGACGCCAAATCATAGGTTCGTTCGGGCCGTGAGAGCGCACATTGCACGGGGCGTGCACGGCTCTCGCGGACGCCGACCACCTCCTCTCTCAATTACACTTACCGTCGACGGGTCAACAGAGCAGAGAGTGGGTAAGTCGGAGGGCTCTGGCTTTCAATAGCGGATCGAACAGCCGTGGTTGTGTCGAGACGCCAATCGATTTCCTTGTTCACTTCGAACCAGACCAGCGCGACAAGACCAAGCGACTGCGCGGAATCCAGCGCTGCAAAAATCCACTGTTCCTTGTTCCCACCTTCAGAAGCCGAACTGGTCTCAAAGACGGCAGCCGGTTTCGCCGGAGCGGTCTGCTTCAGCTCCCGCAGTGGACCCGAAAAAATCGAGTCGAAACTACGCCATTCACTATCCCATCCGTTCTTGGCACGGCTCTGTGTCCTGCCCCAGTTATAGCCGTCAAGACCTATGATATCGACGACATCATCCCCCGGATAGTAGGAGCCGATTTGATTCCAGGCCGCAGCCGGAACGGAATCAGCGTTCGGACAGAAGACCCAACGAGCATTATTCGCCCGTTCGGTGCGAAAGACCTCGACTACATGTCGAAACATCAAGCGATATTTGGTGACGCTGTCCGGCCCGAATTCTTGGGCATTGCTGCCCCAGTGATAGGTCGCCAGATTCATTTCGTGTGCGAATCGAATGAGATACGGTTTGTTCCATTGCCGACTCTCGGCCGCGAAGCGCCGCAGATAGTTATCGTATTTTCCGGCAACGATTGACTCCGCGCTGATCGTGGATTCGTGCTTTTCCGAATCGACGAATTTCGGCTCCCAAGTCAGTACCGGAAGAGCTCCACTCGACTCTATGGAACGTAATGCGCCGCCTGGGAAAACCCCCTTTTCCGGATCAGAGGGCCACTGAAGATAGAAGCTCACTAGTCTAGGCCGGACACCGGTTGTCTTTTCAAGAGAGGTCACATCGGACCGGGTTGGGAGGCCTTCGACGGCGAACCCAAACAACGGTTTACTTGGTCCCTGGGCTGCCTGGGCAGCAAACAGGGCCAGTAGCATCGTCATCGTAATAGTGAGCCGGCGAAACATTAGCCCTCGGCTGGTTGCGGGAGGACGGCTTCGTCGGGCTGGTTGAAATAAAGCACGTTGGAGATCAACCAGCAGTTGTATAAGCACCAAAAGATGTTCACTACCAGAGCCATAGCTGGTTCCCGAAAGTAGAAAAGCCGGTTCAAGCCCCAGACCGCCGCTGCCAGTGTGATGGTCATGGCAAGAAGATGGACCCACAACGAGCGGAGGGGAAGGGAACTACTTCCAGACTTTGGCGTCACGCCAAAGCGGCCACGAAAGCCGAAAAGCCCCATCAGCGAAGCCGTTACATAAACGGGAAACGCAACGTTAGCCAGCAGCAGACCGGTATAGATATCGCGCCGCCGATAAGAGCGGTCTTGCAGTGTATTCGTGAACGCGGTCATCGTCATGACAATATATGGCGCAAAGAAGAGTAAGAAGATCCCGGGGTGCGCAAAGTATCGAGGCGTATTGAAAAACAAATAGATCACCGGACAAATGAGCAAAACCAGGAAAGCCCACCCAACAAAATAATAGCTAGCGGAAAGCAGGTATTCGAGCCATTTAGCGAGCGACATCGCGCGCGGATTGCGCAAAAAGCTTCTAAGGACCTCGCGGAAAGAACCCGCTGTGCCAAGCGCCCACCGAAATTGTTGCTTAAAGTAAGCTCCTAGATCCTGCGGACCCATCCCGAACGCGCAGATTCGGTTGAGGTAAGCGGAGCTCCAGCCGCTACAATGCAGCTTGATCGAAGTAGCAAAATCTTCGGTAACCGAAGACTCGTCAAATCCCCCAACCTGCACAAGCGCTTGACGCCGAAACATGACGTTCGTTCCACAGCAAAACATAGCGTCTTGCGCCCCTTTGCCTTCGCAAATGTATTCGTAGAAAATGACCTGCTGCAACCCGGCCGCTCGCGCCACCCGATTGTTTTCGAAGTTGCTGTAGTACTGAGGCCTTTGCACGAAGGCTATCCTTTCATTTGCTTCCATGATCTGGACCAGTTCTTCTGCAAAGTCTGGCAACGGATTCATGTCCGCATCGAAGATCGCGATATATTTTTCGGCACCGGGAGTACCAGTTTTTTGAAACTGGCTAAATTCATAACCCTCCGGAGGATGCGCCTCGAGAAAGTCGAGAAAATCATTGATCATGCCGGCCTTGGCTCCATGCCAGCGGCGCCGAAAAAGGTTTACTCCTATCCGGCAACAGAGATCATCAATAGCAGCGCGGTACTGCTGCATCTCCAGCCCGTCACCTCTCGCGAGCTCGTAGCGTGTATCATCCAGGAGGTAAATGTGCTTGTTCGGATAGGTAAGGTTGCGGAAACAGATGAGGTTGGCCTCCACAACTTCAAGCGGCTCGTGATAAGAGGAAACCACGATTGCTATCGGAGGGTATTCGTCTAATTCCGGGATCCCTTCTGATGTAGTTGTCGGCCGGTTTTTTCCGACCAGGACGCGCCAAACATTCCCGAAGTAGCCAAGGCAGTTAATCAGGAAGAAAGACTCTGCGAAAAGCAACGCAGCGGAGATTAGTCGTTCGTACCAGAAACCGGAACTGACAAGGAACAGGGCTATCCTGATTACCAGGTAAGTACACGCAGCCAGCACGGCGATCACTACCAGCGCGACTAGCCGGGAGTTGGATGGCGAATGTCTCGTTTGTTCGCTCATGTTAGTGTACCGCCTTGAATACCACGGTGGGGTTGTTTCGCGGTCGCGGATCAGTTGAGTATTTTTTCAAGATGCGAGCGGCGAGCATGTCTTAGAATCGGTAGATTAAATTCACGTACGCCGCAGCCCCGTCCCAGGCCGGAGAGCGATCCAGCATTCCATGTACCTCAAAGGCCCAACGCGGGAGAAAGTCGTAATGCCACTCGGCTTCGAAGAGAACATTTTTATTACCGGTGGAATCGAAACCACCTCCGAGCCGGATTGTGTAATAGTGTTGTCGTCCACCAGTATAGAAATCGCGCGATAAATCGTGACGCCACTCGACGATGACGCTACCGCGAAAGTAGTCCTGCGGCGTCCAGTAAGGATGGATGATGTTATGAAGGTGAGATCCCTCAAACTCGAAGATCGACGCGTGCGTGGTGTCCCGGTAGTCGCCACGCAGGATCAATTTCAGCATATGCGGATCATCATGGAGAATGAACGCTGGTGCTAAGGTGAGCCAAACGCCCTGATTATCATCTGTGTAATGGGTCCATACGACACCACTTTTCACTTCCAGGTAATGGTTTAGATCGGAGTCGACCAAAAAACCGACGTTGTCGGATTGTACTCCTTGTTGCAGTCCGAACTGATTATGAAGCTCGTCTACACGAGCATATTGCAGTGTGAGATGCGCATAATCCCAGGCATTAAAGGTAAGATCGCCCTGCCCGGTATCGGTGGCATTGAACCGTGACTGGAAGTACTCCTTATGCGACCACTCAGCGGACGCTCGCCAATATTCATTGAAGACCGTGCGGAAGCCAAGGGTAACTCCTGCGGCATCGGCCTGGCTGGCTGATCCGGGCGATTCAATCCAGTAGTCTCCGCCTGCCCGCAGCTCGGTCTGACCGTTCAAAATAAATTCAGCACCAGATTGAAAGTGTTGCCGCTCGATATCAGAAGCGCGACCGATACCGTTCTCATCCCAGTAAGTATACTTGGCAAAGAAAGCGGGATGGTCGTGGACATTCACTTCACGCTCCAGCGCTTGCCTCGCGAGACCGTTCCAAGGATCGAGCTCCAGCAGCTCGCGATAGCTGGCAGCGCTATCGAGTGAAAGGCCTAGCGCTGCCTCGACTTGAGCCAGATCAAACCGGGCTTCCTCATTGCCCGGCTGAAGCTCCAACAGTTCCCGATAGGAGTGAGCTGATCGGAGGAATTTCTTGTTCCAGTTTAACCACTTCGCGCTACTCTCAAGCCAAATCGCTTTCTGCAGGCGATAGACCGGCTCCAAATTCACCAGCGCGTCTTCGACCGCAGGTCGAGAATCGGCAGGCAACCGGCCTGCGTCGACCAGCTGACGTACCCGCTCGTACTTTTCGTACGGTGATTTCCCATTCTTTGAGGCGCCCGAGAGTTCCTTAAGGACCACATGGTCCCGACCAGAACGCTTCAAAGCATCGATCAGCTGCTGATCCACTGGAGGCGTATACATTTCGGCATAGACCTCTCGGGCAAGTTTCATCTGTCTGCTCCAGGTGGCCACCCGCGCCATTTCCTTCCGCGGCACCGGATCCGCAGGATTCAATGCGCTGAGGTCGCGATAAGCTCGGATGGCCTCAGCATATCGGCGCGACCAGCTAAGAACCCGCGCCAAGGCAAGCTCGATCTTTGCGTCATCGGGAAATTCCTTCTCCAACCTCGAGAGAATGTCGATTGACTCATTGTAGCGATGCGTTGTCGCAAGCGCTTCAGCAAGTCCCGTGCGAGCCGGGAAATATTCCGGATCCTTTGCCAGCGCTGCTTCATAAAAAGCGATAGCTGAATCTAGATGCCCATCCGCCGCATAGAGCTCGGCCAGGGTTTTCAGCTCCGCCGCCGTCAGGCCACGCCATTCGAGTATCTGGGATGCAACCTCTCCTGTAGGCTTCCCTGCAAGTAAATAGCGGGTTCTGATGTCTCTAGCTCCCGCTTCTTGAGCACGTCGAAAATACGCTTGACCGCTCGCTTCGCCTTTTTGAGCTCGAGCCACGCGACCAAGCCCGATCCAACCGGAAATGTGGCCGCCCCGAAGCATAGTTAGCCGCCGAAAATCTTCTTTTGCCTCGTCGTAGCGGTGAAGCTTCAAGAGAGCCTCACCCCGCAGGTTTAGCGCCTCGATTTGCTCAGAATCAGTCTTGGCCGCTGCGTCCGCATACGGAAGTACCGCCCGAAAATCCTTTTCCAGCAAGCGAAGAGTCGCCAATCCGATTAGCGCCCTTGGTCTCGACCCTGCTACTTTGGCTAGTGACCGGTATTCGCTTTCAGCTGCTTCATAGCGTTGCTGGGCAACCAGCACGTCAGCCAAATCGAAGGCGGCGTCAGTGTCTTTTGGATGTTCTAGGGCATAGGCGCGCAGCTCCTTTTCGGCCAAATAGAAGTCGCCCCAAGATCGCGATTGGCGTGCATAACGCAGGCGCAACTCGGCGGCATTAACCGCTTTAGAAAGAGCCTTCTGGTATAGATCACGGCTACCTACGAAATGACCGCGGGCCGCCTCGAGATCCGCCAAATCGGCCAGCAAAACGGGATCATTGAGGCGGGTCTCCAGTAACCGCCGTAATTCCCTCTCGGCGGCTTCAATCTTTCCCAGCTTTCGAAGCACTCGCACTAGTTCCTGGCGTGCCTCCGATTCACTGACCTGATCTGATCGGGGCACAATAGTATCAAGATCGGCCGAAGTTTCGCCTCGAGCAGAAAATAGAGAGAGAGCCAGCAGCAGCGCGAGCGAACGACACCTCCTATTCATTTAAGCTTTGGCGCAGCTGTTCCGCCGCTTTCTCGTTCTGACCAGCCCAACTTAAAACCATCCCGTATTTCCGGCGCACCTGTCGATCGTGGGGCCGCGCTTTGAGAATCGCCTCGTAGGAGGCGATCGCCTCCGGATACCGTTTAATCCAGCTCTGAACGTCGGCTAGCCTAAGGCGAACCGTCCAATCATCCGGTTTCCGCTCCAGGTACGTCGAAAAAATTCGGATCGCCGGTTCGTAGTCCTTTTTGGCTACGAAGAGATCGGCCAACATCAATTTCCCTTTGTCGTCGAGCTTATCTTCTGGAACCCCCTTTAACGTAGCTGCCGCAGCTTCACTGTTTCCTGTCCAATACAGCACTTCGCTGAGTCCGATCTTCGCTTCCAGGTTGTCGGGTTCGGTTGCCAAAACCTGGCGATACACCTCCATGGCTTCCCCATAGCGCTTGTCATAGGTTAGTACTTTCGCCAACTCCAGACGCGTGGTGGTATCACTAATCTCGGTTTCGGCAGGTGAGGATCCAGTTGCCGGTGAAGGACTACTGGCTGCCGGATCGGTAGCGCGTGCGCTCCCGAGTAACAAAGCACAAACGATCGAACCGGTTAAACTGAAGCAGATTCTCATGGCTTAGCGAGGAGTTTTCGATATTCGTCTTCCGATTCTTTGTAATTACCGGCCCAGCTCAGGACACGAGCCAAGCTGAGGCGAGCTTGGCGATTCGCTGGTTCAACGGCCAATACTTGGCGAAGGCCTTGAACAGCCTCGTCATAGTGCCCCTGCCAACTGTCCATCTCGGCCAGTTCCACCTCCGCTACCGTTTTCTGCTTCAGGTCCTCGGCCGCCTGAATGTAATGGGGAGCGGCTTCATCATAGAGAGCCGCCTGGCGGTAAATGCGCGCCAATTGTAACTCGGCCGGAGGATCTAATTTTCCGCCCAGAGCGAGGTACTTGGTAAAGAGAGATATCGCCTTTTCCGGTTGTCGCGTCTTTTGGTATAGACCAGCAAGGAGTTTGATCGCCGAGAGCCGCTCTGGCTGCTGTTCGAGCAGTTTTAATAAAACGGTCTCCGCCTCGTCCATACGACCGACTGCCAGCCAGCATTTTGCCAGGTGTTCAAGCACTCTGGAATCGCTCAACTTCTGCGCAGCCCGCTCATACTGCGCGGCCGCCTCTAGATAAAGGCCACGATCAAACGCGATCTCGCCCTGCCGGAAAGCGATCCAAGGCCATTCGACTCTCCGAAAGAGCAACGAAACAAGTAGAGCGACCAAAAATACATAAAGCGCAAGCTTCACGAAAAAGCGGGGATAGCCGGTTTGATATAGCTGGCGATTGTCAACGCTACGGTGTTCAACAGCATAGGGGGATGAACCTAGTGGTTTCGAAAGTGTTCGCCCATAATTAATATAACAACGGGACTTATTGTAAAGAATCCAATGCAGCAGTGTAAAGAATCCAATGCAGCAGGCTTCTCGCAGTTCGAGCTAACGCGAGGACACGCGAGTAACCGAGGCACTCTGCGTTTTGCAGGTGTGTGAGTTGTCAGTAATCGGTGATCTGGGCTGTGGGATGAGACAACGCGCGCGCCTTGCGGTACTGGACGCCGTCCACCACTCAAACTGGACGGGCAGACAGGAAGGGAGGAGAGACAACTTATCTGGCTCGAGCGAGGAAACTCCCCAAGGCCGAAAGTTTTCCGGTTTGGGGGCCTAGCAATGTTTTGGACTATGGAAAGAGCAGGGAAGACGACTAACTAACAATTTGATTTAGGAGGGTATATGTTCGCTCGAGCGGTCAAGAATGTATTCCGGCGGTAGCGAACAAGGGAGGATCTGGAGCCTAGGGGATTCGAACCCCTGATTCCCCTGACCAGGCTCCACGGGTTTCCATAGTCGTCCGAATATCAGCCTGTAGAAAGGACTTCAAAGGTGATAGAAAATAATGGACGTTAACACATGTTACCATTATTGTTACCAGCATGGCCAGTCTAACCCGGAAACCGCGCTCCCGATTCTGGATCGCCTGTTTCCGTGACATCAACCGGAGGCAACGCCGGAGGTCGACAAAGACAACGGACCGAAAGAAGGCGATCAAAATCGCCGAGCAGTTTGAAGGGGTTGCCCAACGAAAGCTCCCCTCCCGGGTGGTCAGAGAAACTCTTGCTGAGCTGTACCGGGAGACCTACAACGAGGCGTTGCCGGTGGCGAGCGTTCGACAGTTCGTAGCCGATTGGCTCAGAGTGAAGGAGCCAGAAGTCAGCCCCGCCACACTCAGCTTCTACAAAAAGAGCACGACTAAATTCCTCGATTTCCTCGGCCCAGCTGCGGATCTCGACATTGTCTCGGTAACCCGTGCAACCTTGATTGAGTTCCGAAACCAGGTCGCACAGAAAGCTAGTGCCACAACGACCAACCATGACCTAAAAGCACTTAAGCAGCTCTTCCAGGCCGCGAGGCGCGATGGTTACATCATCGAAGACCCGAGCGAGTTTGTCGAGCCGGTCCGCAAAACTGAGAGAGATACCCGCCGTCCATTCACAATCCCAGAGATCCGGAGTGTGATCGAAGTTGCTGATTCGGAGTGGAGAAGCCTGATTCTGTTCGGGCTGTACACTGGCCAGCGTCTAGGCGATCTGGCCGCGCTGAGTTGGGACAATATCGACCTGGCCCGCAACGAAATCCGTTTCAGGACGCGGAAGACTGGTAAACGGATTTTGATTCCAATTGCGCCGCCCTTGAGAGCACATATTGAGAGCCTGCCAGCCGGTGATCAGCCCGGCAGTCCGGTTCATCCGAAGGCGTTCGCCACGCTGACCCGGCAAGGACGTAGCGGCAATCTTTCTAACCAGTTCGCGAATCTGCTCGCGCAAGCTGGTCTCCGCGAAAAGACGCCGCATAGAAGCTCAGGCAAAGGCCGCGACGCGAAACGCCCGTCAGGTGGCCTCAGCTTTCACTCCTTGCGGCATACCGCCGTGTCGCTACTGAAGGATGCCGGAATCCCTGAGGCGGTCGTCATGGAGCTAGTGGGGCACGACTCGCAGCAGATGTCGGCTCATTACACCCACGTGGGTTTCCCGGCACTCGAGCGAGCGGCGGCGGTCTTGCCCAAGGTTTAAGGTATGCCCGGCGAAGCTCAGAGGTGGTCAAAGTGGGATTTCGACTCACTCGAAGATTGGAAAGTGGACCATTGCTGGGCGTACGAGTTCACTAGGTTGGTGCCCGGGCTTGTGCGCCGTGTCATCTCTTGGCGGAAACAGATTCCCAAACGAGAAGGGCAGGACCTTTTCGAAGCGTACTTGTCTTGCCAAGGGGGGAGCGTCACCCCGTTCATTCAGATCGAGGGTAAGCTATTTCTGATCCCCTTGGGCGCTTACTATTTGTTGCCCGATTGGCCAGATACGCCCTTCCTCCAGATACCCTCGGTCAGATTCCAGCAGCTTAAAAAGCTCCCCGAATATGAGAAGGAGTGGTTTGAACTGCTTAAGGCCGAGATGCCTGGAGGTCCAACCAAGAAAGAGCCTTTCGTCTGGAAAAGAGGTAGAACCGAGTTGCGAGAGATCGACCCTCACCCCGGTGAGTACGGACTTGATCCTGTCAGCTACCGCGAATCCCAGTGGGACGATGACGCTTGGAAAAGGTTTACCGAGAGCTTGAAGGAAAATATCCTCCGCACAAACGCGCTGCGTGCTTTTCGCTCAGATCTGGAAGAGCTTGCGCTTCTTCGAATTCGTTGGGTCCTATCTGACAAACAGCTTATTGCTTTATTTACGAAATGGCTGGCCTCGAATCGCCCAATACCGTTCCAAAAGTATGGGACATTGGGCAGAAGCCATCCGCTGTCAAAGAAGCGAACCGAGCTGGGATATTTGCGTAAGTATCTGATCGTTCAGGAAACCGGCACTTGGAAAACTAAGGTCAACGGACTCCCATTGTTCCGGGATCGCTCGAGGTGGAATGATTGTAGAAAAGCCGTGAAAAGGATTCTCGCTGATCTCGGCTCTTATCCCGGTTGCACCATGTAACCGCATGCGATTAACCGGAGAGGACAAGGGACCGATACAAGGCGATCGGTTCCCATGTCACTTGTATCCAAACAAATTCATCTGGAAACGTACCCGCTAGGGAGCCCGATCCGGTCTCGATACCTGCGGGTTCAACAGGTCCTAGATCACTACCCTTTCAAACGGGCGAAACTGTACCAGTATCTCGCAGCGGGAGACATAAAGTCGTTCGTCCTCAAGGAAAAAGGTGCACTCAGAGGGATTCGGTTGATTGATAGAGATTCGCTCGAAGCCTTCCTGGAATCGCAGGCCATCACCGCGGAGGTCACCAAGTGAAATGAACACCTCTTCGATTTCAATGGAGCGGAGCTGGGAAACAATCTTACCCCTTTGCCAGGACGCTGCTGCTCTGCACATGAACGCCTCAGAATTGGTGGCGTACGAGCAGTCGCAGCAGACACTCATCCAGTCAGAAACCAACGAGCGTAACCTTTGGACTCGCATGCGCGAGCGCAAAAAGGCCCGGCAGTACGAAGGTGTGTCGGAGCCGGATAGGCGAACTCGGGCGCAACAAAGTCTAGGGCCATCGAGTACCAGCGAAGAAGGAGAGCTTATTCGCTATTTGACTCCGGAAGAAACAATTTCGTTTGGCGGGGTGAGAAGATGCGCAAGCCAAGCAGCACGCACTAGCGCCCACCTTTTACAAGCGGCTAGACAGAAGCTCCTAGCATTGGAAGCTGCCGCTCGTTGGAATGTACGCTGTGGCAGCTATTTCTACCCCGTGCTAGCTCCCTTGCCACAATGGGAGTTTCGCTCTTCAGGCTCCAACCGCTGTGCTAAGTGTGAAGACGACCTCCGCTGGGGTTTTGGGCCATTGCCTTTCAAAAGCTTCCATCCCGACCGGCGGCTGCCGCTGTTATTGTACGGCCCTTGGTGTTCCAGAAAAGGCACCAAAACGGGACGAGAGCTGGCTTAGAACGAAAAGCACCACTCCGTCTCAAGCTAAGCAAACCGAAGACGAACGGCTCGAAACCTCTACCCCAAACAAAACACCGTGACTAGCGATCCGCAGAACTCCGGTGCGTTGTTCAAGAACAAATTCCGACAGACTGAGCGCCATCCCAATTACACCGGACACGCCGTGATCGGTGGTGCCGGCTTCTGGGTCAGCGCCTGGATCAAACAAGGCGAGAAAGGGAAATTCATGAGCTTGTCCTTCCGACCTAAGTGTCCCGGCACGCGTCCGGCGGAAACTCCATTTTAAACTCAGTAGCCAAACAGCCACCGACGTCACCCGGTGGCTGTTCCAAAACTAACTGGATCTATGAAATCAATCTCCCAGCCATTCTATTTTGAATGCGCTCAAGCGTCAACCGTCTCTTCTTGTTCGGCCCCCGAGGGAAGGAGGCTCAAATGATTGACTTGGGCGAAACTTTCGAATCCGAGGAAATCAGGGTAATTAGCAAGGAGGAATACGACAGGTTAAGCGCAGAGATCAGACGTAGTCGTGGCGAGAAGGCGTCTAACGTCCAACCAGTCGCGTTGCCCGATTTGGTTTGGATCGATAATTTCGCCGGACCGGTCGATCATCCTTTAGACGCGACGGCAACCCCGAAGCGCATAACCCGGGAGGAGCACACAAGCAACGCTGATTCCCAGGATTCGTCGGTCAATGAGCCGCGCGATTCTTACAGCGGCGCTACTGATCCGGTTGTCACCCAGACAAGCAAGTGTCTCGGACCGGATCAGCCCTTATCCACCGTTCCGTCCTTGGCAAGCGACTCCGCTAACATGGAGAAAGCAGACGGAGCGAGTAACCGACGCGATGACATTGAGGAGCATGATAGCCAACAGCGGGAGCAAGACTCTGAAGGTAGTGAAAAACTTAACGAAGAGGAGATGATCGCGGAAGTTATCAAACAGTGTGGCGAGCCCGCATTCTTTAATCAGGACGGTAGGATGACAGCGATCAACGAACGGTTCTGGGCTAAGCTCACGGCCGCCGAGCACATTCTTGTGCACGAACCGGACGAGGTGCAGTTCTACTCCTACGAGGCTGAGAGCGGTTTGCACGTACCCAAGACCACCGATTCTATTCGCACAACGATGGCGGAGCGCATGTTCGGCGCAAGTCGTTCATGGAATGGTTTTGGACAATTGGTGCGCTTTACTGGAAGCCGGGTTCTCTCGGGTGCCATCGCTCACTTGCGGGGAGTTACAGAATCACGCGCGTTCATCGAACCCGCGTGCACCTTTATCCATTGCCAGAATTGCGTTCTGGAGCTGACGGAAAACGGATTTATTTGTCGCGACTTCTCGCCGCGGTTCAAGAGTCGGAACCGTTCACCGATTTCCTACGATCCGAAGGCGAAGTGTCCGCGCTTCCAGAAGGAAGTACTATCTGTCATTTGCGAGGAAGACAGTGAGGTCGTCCAGAAAGCGTTTGGCGCGATGCTGCTCGGCTACAATATCGCTCAGAAGATCCTTCTACTTCATGGAATCGGTAGCACCGGTAAAACAACGCTGGCACTCATTCTCCAAGATATCGTTGGATCAGAGAACATTTCCGAGCTCCGAACAACGCACCTTGATGAACGGTTCGAGATCGGCCGCTTCTTAGGTAAGAGTCTTCTAATTGGAGTCGATGTTGACTCGGACTTCCTGAGCGGTCCGGCGATCAGCCGATTGAAAGGATTGGTTGGTGGCGACTTCCTTGACGCGGAACGAAAGGGTGCAAATGCGAACTTTCGTCTGCACGGACGTTTTAATGTTCTTATCACGAGCAATTCCCGGTTGCGAGTGCGACTCCAAGGTGATCAATCCGCTTGGCGCCGAAGACTCCTGCTTGTGCCATACGAGAAGGAACGATCTTCTAAGACTATTCGCGATTTCTATTTGGTAATCCTGCGTGAAGAATCGTCAGGGATTTTGAATTGGGGTCTAGAAGGTCTCGCCAAGCTGCG
>Ga0070706_100002529_pt1 | contig 18394 bp, 18 predicted proteins | sample KBSK5501metaG_FD_65476 | JGI IMG/M metagenome (GOLD analysis project Ga0070706, IMG submission 65476) | Corn, switchgrass and miscanthus rhizosphere microbial communities from Kellogg Biological Station, Michigan, USA - KBS K5-50-1 metaG | ecosystem: Host-associated > Plants > Roots >... | reverse complement strand
GTCCTCATCAGCGGCACTTAGGCCTATTGCATTTGTCAAAAGGGGTAGTTAACATAGGTATGTGGCTGAGTATGAGCGCTGACTGAGGATTCGTCAAGAGAGCACCTCGAGAAGCGCAGAAGACTGAGTCCCCCAGGCCGCCCGCCAGGGCGGGTGACGATCTGACAAGGAGCCCATGTGTTGAACGCCAATTTGCGCACCAGTGACGACTACCTGCGTTCGCTACGCGACGGTCGTCGTGTCTATATTGATGGCCAGTGCGTGACTGACGTCACCGCACATCCCGCACTCGCCCAGGGGGCAAGGTCCCTAGCGAACCTGTTCGAGATCGCGGCGGCTCCCGAGAACCGGGAGAAGATGACCTTTACGTCGCCGAAGACAGGTAACCCGGTGCTCCGGGCCTACCAGATTCCGCGAACACACGAAGACCTGAAGGCCCGGCGGCTTGCTGCAGAGACGTGGGCGGAGTCGACCTTCGGCCTCATGGGGCGCTCGCCCGACCACGTGGCGGGCTTCTTCTGCGGCTACGCAGCGGTCCCCGAAGTCTTCGCCGCTGGCGGTCAGCGCTTCGCTGACAACGTCGTGGCGTTCTACGAGCACCTGCGCGACAACCACAAATACGTGACCTATGCGATCGTGCCGCCGCAGATCGATCGCAGCAAGCCGGCGCACCAGCAGACGGATCCAACGCTGTACGCCGGTGTGGTCAAGGAGCGCGACGATGGCATCGTCATCAAAGGAGGCCAGCAACTCGCGACAGCAGCCCTCTACGCCGACTACATCTACATCAGCAGCATCCATCCGCTGCAGCCGGGTGATGAGAACTACGCCATCGGCGTGGCCGTTCCTGCGAACGCCCCCGGTGTGAAGCTGTACCCACGGCGCCCGTTCGGTGCGCAGGCGACCAACTCCTTCGACTACCCGTTGTCAGGCCGCTTCGACGAGACGGACTGCTTCGTCGTGCTGGAGAACGTGTTTGTGCCTTGGGAGCACGTGTTCATCTACCGGAACCTGCAGGTCGCGCGCGACCAGTGGTGGAAGACCCCGGCGCACCTATATGGCAATCACCAGGCTCAGGCCCGGTACGTCACCAAACTGCGCTTCATGATCGGGTTGGCCAAGCGCATGAACGAGATGACGGGCAACGACTCCAACCCCGCCGTGCAGGTTCAGATGGGTGAGCTGGCTTCGCTCGTTTCCATTGTCGAGAGCTCGCTGCTTGCACAGGAAACGGCGGCCACGACCGACGCCAACGGTGTCCTGTGGCCATCGCGAACGGCCCTCTACTCCATCATGGCGCTGCAGTCGGAGCTCAATTCGCGAATGATCGAGATCATCCGCGAACTCACCGGGGCCGGCATGATCACTCTGCCGTCGTCGCAGCGTGACTTCACCAATCCGGAAACGCGGGCGGACATCGATCGGTACTATCGCTCGGCCACCACCGACGCAGAGAGTCGCGTGGCAGTGATGCGGATGGCGTGGGACTTCATCGGCTCTGAGTTCGGCAACCGCCACCAGCAGTACGAGAAGTTCTACGGCGGCGCATCGTTCATCGTCAAGCAGAACATGTTCCGGAACTTCGACTTCGCCCGCGCCACGAGTCTGGTCGACCGGGCGCTTGCCCTGCCACCGTTCGACAACTCGAACGTTCATTCGCGCTGACCCACGCGACCAGGAGGGTCCGCTTCGCCATTTGCGGCGAAGCGGACTTTGTTGCTTCGAGGCGCCGCTGCACGAAGCGCAGTAGGATGTATACAATGACTGACCTATCCTAGTGGCCCAACCGGAAGTGATCGGGAGGCCGGTCACAGCGGCGGTGCACACATGACAGAACGCACGAAGAGAACGTCAGCCAAAAACGAGGAAGCCGTACGGTCAATGCCCGTAGTCTCACAACCCCTTGACTTCGATCGATTGCGCCGCCGCGGCAATGCGGCGAAGAAGGCACGGGAGACGGAGGACAAGCACACCTACTTCGTCGGCGTCGCGGAGGCGCGGTACGTTCTTCGCAAGGTGTTTCGAATCGTGGAAGAGCAGGCGAAGAAGTTCGACCTCGACCCGCTGGCGCATCAGGCATTGATTCAGATCTACGGCAGTCCGGGCATGGAACTGCAGGTGAACCAGATTGCCAGCCGACTGGACATCACGCCAGCGTTCGCTTCCAGCTTGGTTCGCATCCTCTTCAACAAGGATCTCATCAGTCGCAGGAGGGACGAGCGCGACCAGAGAGTCACCTTCGTGAGCATCACCCGCCGCGGCCGGGAAGTCATGGACGCGATCGACGAGAACGTGAAGTTCCACGTCGACTACTTTGTGGGACAGCTGACGATCGAGGAGCGAGAGCGAGCTCTTTCTATACTCATGTTCTACGTCGGCGCGAAGATCTAGCGCCCCTGTAGCGCTTCGTAGCGCAGGAGTGCACGCACGGACTCGCATCGGCGGCCGCTACCAGCGGTTCCTTCTCAAAGAGACGTCGCGCGACGTCGGAACTCGCTCGGCGTATGTCCCGCCTCGCGTTTGAAGAACTTGCTGAAATGTGTGGCTTCATCGAAGCCCAGCCGTTGCGCGATGGCCCCGACGGGCAGATCCGTATGCGCCAGGAGGCGCTTCGCTTCCAACTGAATGCGCGCCGAGATGAATGCCTTCGCGCTCATACCAACCGCTTCGGTCGTGACGCGCGTCAAGCTTCTTTCGGTGCAGCCAAGACGCTTGGCGTAAGCGTCCACGTGGCTCCACTCAGCGAAGTGCTGCTCGACAAGTTCCTGAAAGCGGATGAAACGCAGCAGTGTTCGCGAGGGGGCGGCCTCGTGCCGGCGCTGGCGTTCGTGGATTGCGACAAGCCAGGTCACGAGCGAGTACAGCTGATAACGCAGCAGCGCATGGACGTCGTCCGGGCAAGCGTCGAGAGAGGCGTCGTCGCGCATGCGCTCGATAGATGCGGACGCGCGTCTCAGGTCGGCTCTCTTTAGGGTCACGAAGTCGGGCAACCTTGCGAAGTCGAAGGCGACTTCCAGTTCACGTGAAGGGGACAGAGAGGGCAGAAGAAACTCCGGGCGAAACAGGGTGATCCATCCGTCCCATTGCTCGTCGCGTCCGAAGTTGTGCGCCTGGCCGGGTCGCACCGTAAGCAGCGCGCCCACGTTGCAGGAGACCGGCGTGAAGTCCACCCATTGCGCGCAGCGGCCGCGGGTGACGCACACGAGCATGTGGCATTCGTACCGATAGGTCCGGCGCATCGCTTCGACGCGGCTGCGCCGTTTGAGCTCCGATACGCGAAAGACCTCCAGGTCGTATCGATACGGCGTGGCGGGCCTGTAGCGAAGGTGCCCGATGTCCGCTCGCTTGCTTGGCGGCTGCGTTGTCCGGGAAGTGTCAGTCATTGACGCGAACTCTGCCGTTCCTTTTCGAAGCAATGCCGGATAGCAGCGCGGACATCAGCATTTGAGGACGAGAAGAAATGTCAAGCAGTGAACATGAAGCGCTCCTGGTCCAGGCGCGTTCGGTCTGCAAGTCGGGCATACGAACGCTTCATTCGGAAGAGCCCGCGCGCGCTTCGGCCACGAGGCGGCGCCACAAAGCGCGTTGACCACCAGGGCTAGTGCGCAGCCCATTGGATGGAAGCCATGTCAACGCCGTCTTGATGCATCTCCCAGAGGGGACTCAAGTCTCTCAGTCTCTCTACCGTTTCGACAACCTGCCGGACGGCCTCATCTACTTCCTCCGCGGTCGTGTAGCGGCCCAGCGTGAACCGGATCGAACTGTGTGCCAGTTCGTCACTTCGACCAAGTGCGCGGAGCACGAACGACGGCTCGAGCGAAGCTGATGTGCACGCGGAACCAGAGGAAACCGCCACGCCCTTGATCCCCATGATCAGCGATTCCCCTTCCACGAAGTTGAAGCTGACGTTGACGTTGTGAGGGACGCGCTGCTCGAGACTACCGTTCACATAGACCTGCTCAAGTTGCTGAAGGCCCCTCAAGAGGCGGTCACGCAGTTCCCCGATGCGGCGTGACTCCTCGGCCATTTCAAGCCTGGCCAAGCGGAAGGCCTCTCCCATGCCCACGATCTGATGCGTCGGCAAGGTACCGGATCTCATCCCTCTCTCATGCCCGCCCCCATGGATCTGCGCTTCGATGCGCGTGCGCGGCTTGCGCCGAACGTACAAGGCGCCGATACCTTTGGGGCCATAGACCTTGTGCGCCGTCACCGTGAGCAGGTCGATCTTGAGGTCAGCCAAGTCGATGTCGATCTTGCCGGCAGCTTGCACGGCATCGCAATGGAAGATGATGCCTCGCTGACGGCAGGCTTCGCCGATCTCCCGGATCGGCTGGATAACTCCGATCTCGTTGTTGACCATCATCACCGACACGAGGATCGTGTCGTGGCGAAGCGCGGCCAGGAACTGGTCAAAGTCGACCAGCCCGTCACCCCGCACTTCGAGGTACGTGACCTCAAAGCCCTGACGTTCGAGATCGCGGCAGGTGTCGAGCACTGCCTTGTGCTCCGTCTTGACTGTGACGATGTGCTTGCCACGCCCAGAGTAGAAGTGGGCGGCTCCCTTGATGGCCAGGTTGTTCCCTTCGGTCGCGCCCGAAGTCCACACGATCTCCCGAGGGTCGGCGTTGAGCAGATCGGCGACATGCTGCCGCGCCGTTTCCACTGCAGCTTCCCCCTCCCAGCCGTAGACGTGACTGCGAGAGGCAGGATTGCCGAACAGTTCGAACAGGTAGGGCGTCATACAGGCGACCACTCGTGGATCCACGGGTGTGGTCGCGCTGTAGTCCATGTAGATGGGTCGAGACGAGGCAGCGGCATTGTTCATAGGCACTCCGGACATGGTCTGAAAGTCTATCAATCGACCCCGGTTTGATGAAGACAAACCCTTGCCGGATCTCTGGCTTTGTTCGCTAGACTAGGTGTCTTGAATACCCTAGTTGACAGATGTATGGGGCTTGCTTACCATGACCCGTACGCGTCCATCAGCCCAACCACCAGCCCCTGGGGAATAGCATGTCTCTGAACCGCAGAACCCTCCTGTCCGGCGCCGCCAGCCTCGCCCTTCCCGCGTTCATCCGGCCGGCCTCGGCGCAGGGCGACGCGATCAAGATTGGGGTGGCCACAGGCATCACGGGCAACTGGTCAGCGCTGGGGGCTCAGATCCAGCGTTCGTGCCGGCTGTACGCGAAGACCGTGAACGCGAAGGGCGGCATAGACGGACGCCCTGTCGAGTTCATCTACGAAGACACCCAGGGCGACCCGGCTGCGTGCGTACGCAAGACGACCGAACTCGTCGAAAGCCGCGGCGTCAAGCTCATTACGGGGCTGATCTCCAGCCCGGAGTCGCTGGCGATCATGCCGCGGCTGGCGGGTTGGAACGCGCTGTACCTCGCGCCGATCAGCGGCGCCGGGTCGCTCACCTCGACCGCGTTCGTTCCGAACGCCTTCCGTACCTGCACCTCCGGGCCGATGCGGGCGCGAGCGATCTCGTTATGGCTGGCGAAGTCGCCCAAGCAGCGCTTCTTCACCATCGCGCAGGACTATGCTTGGGGGAAGAACAGCCTGGCCACCTTTGAGAAGCTGATCACCGACCTCAAGAAGGAGACGGTGGGCAACGTCCTGACGCCGCTCGGAACGAAGGACTACTCGAGCTTCATCGCCCGCATCCGCGAGGCTCGCCCGGACGTGCTGTACGTGGCGATGAGCGGCGACGACGCCACGGCGTTCCTGAAGCAGGCGGGTCAGTATCGACTGTCGGAGCGCATGCAAATCGTGACCGAGGTGCTCGACCTCTTCAACACGAAGCCCCTTGGGGACGCCGGAATCGGACTCCACGGCATCAGCCAATACAACTACGCCCATGCGGCGCCTGCGAACGCGGAGTTCGTCCGACTGTTCCGTGCCGAGTACCAGGACATTCCCGACACGTGGGAAGGCGAGATGTGGCAGACGCTGGAATTCCTGGCGCAAGGCATTCGCCGAGCGAAGTCCACGGACGCCAACGCGCTGCGCGGAGCGCTCGAATCGATCGAGATCGACAGCGTGAAGGGGAAGGTGACCATGCGGGCATGCGACCACCAAGCCGAGCAGCCCGTGTTTATGGCGCGCCTCGACAAGGATCCGGCCATACCCTATCCGACGGCGAAGATCATCGAGACGTTTCAGGCCGATGCAGTGATCCCGGGTTGCCGCAAGGACACGTACTAAAGAACACTGTGGCGCGATGCAGCCCCTGTGCAAAGCGAGGGCGGACGCGCCAGGGACACACCGATGAATGCCTGGCAGCTGCTGCTGACGCTCCTACTGAACACGCTCGCTCTCGCATCGCTGCTGGCGATGCTGACGGTGGGCCTCACGCTGATCTTCGGGATCATGCGTATCATGAACTTCGCCCACGGCGCGCTGTACATGTTCGGCGCGTACGCGGGGATATCCGCCGCGAGGCTGGTGGACAGCTTCTGGGCGGGCCTCCTGGTCGCGCCCCTGGTCGCGGGCGCCGTCGGAAGCGCGTTCGAGTATTTTCTGCTGCGACGGCTCTACAAGCGCGACGGAGGAAGCTTCCTCCTCATCACCTTCGGTTGGGCGCTCGCCATGTCGGAGCTAGTGCGACTCATCTGGGGGTCCAACACACGGGACGTGCAACTGCCGGAAATCCTTTCGGGTATCGTCATGCTCGCGGGCGAGCCGTTCCCGATGTACCGGGTGTTCTTGGTGGTCTTCGGGTCGGCCACTCTTTTTGCGCTGACCTACGCAATCCTGCGCTCCAGGCTGGGGCTGTTGATCCGCTCGATCTCGCAGAACGCGGAAATGACCCATGCCTTGGGCGTGGACGTCGGAGCGATTCGATCGCTGACGTTCGCCGTCGGTTGCGGGTTCGCAGGCCTGGGAGGCTTCCTTGCGGTCCCGTTGATCACCGGCTACATCGGCATGGGCGGTGCGGCGATCATTGACTCGTTCGTGATCGTGATGATTGGCGGCATGGGAAGCTTCCTGGGGTCGGCGGTGGGAAGCCTGCTGGTCGCTGCGACGCAGAGCTTCGGGAACTTCTACTTTCCGGACCTCGCACTCGTCGTGACCTATCTGCTGATGATCTGCGTACTCCTGCTCCGTCCGGGCGGCCTATTCGGAGAAGAAGAATGAACAAGACCGCTCTGCCATTGATCGTCGCTCTCGCTGCGGCCCCGCTTGTGCTCTCGGGGTTCCAGGTCACGCTGTTGACGGAGATTCTCATCTTTGCGCTGTTCGCGATGGGCCTTGACGTTCAGATGGGCTATGCGAAGCTGTTCTCGTTCGGGCACGTGCTGCCCTACGGCATCGGCGCCTACGTGACGGCGTTTGCTCTACTGCACGGATGGCCCCTGCCTCTTGCCGTAGGGGTCGCATTCGTAGCCGTGATCTTGCTGGCGGTTCCGATGGGATGGCTCTGCACTCGTACGAGCGGCGTCGCCTTCGCGATGCTCACCCTCGCGTTTGCGCAGCTGGGCTACGCGATCGTCTTCAAGTGGACCAGCCTGACGGGCGGGTCCGACGGCCTGTCCGGCTTCGTTCGAAACCCCGGCCCGTTCGGCTTTGAAGGCTTCGTCTCCCGCGAGGGCTTCTATTGGTTAACGCTCGCCGTTGTCGTCGGGGCGCTGTTCCTGGCGCAGGCGTTCATGCGCTCGGCAATGGGAACCGCGATCGTCGCGGCGCGAGAGAGTGAGAAGCGCGCCGTGGCCCTGGGCTATGAGCCGCGTTCGCTGCGTGTGGTTGCCTTCAGCGTGTCGAACGCGATCGCCGGTCTGGCGGGCGCGCTGCACGCGGGCTTCCTGCTCTTTGTCTCTCCCGAGCTGCTCCACTGGGCGCTCTCGGGGCACGTGATCATTGCCGTGATTCTCGGCGGTGCAGGAACGTTGATCGGTCCGATGATCGGCGCGGCGCTGTTCGTGCTGGCCCAGCATCAACTCAGCGCCATCACGGACAGTTGGCCGCTCGTGATGGGTGTTCTCTTCATCGCCTTCGTGATCGCCGCCCCGAAGGGTCTTTGGGGCATGCAGGAGTCAATTCGCGCTCGCCTGGCGCACCGCAAGACCAACCGTATGGGAGTCACGAATGTCGCTCCTTGATTGCCAAGGCCTCACCAAGAAGTGGGGCGCAATGATCGCCGTGGACCAGGTGGACCTGTCGGTCAATGCAGGCGAAGTCGTGGCCCTCATCGGTCCAAACGGCGCCGGCAAGAGCACGGTGTTCAATCTGATCGCTGGCGCGACCAGCAGAACCGCCGGAACCATATCGTTCGCGGGTGAGCGGGTCGAGAAGCTGCGAGCATCCACACTGGCACGCCGCGGCCTCGCCCGCACGTACCAGATCACCTGCCTCTTTCCGCAGCTGACCGCACTGGAGAACGTCCGGCTCGCGCTGCAGTCGAAGGAGGCCGGGCGGCTCAATCCGTTCCCCTCCGCGGCGATGGCCAAGCGCACGACGGCCCATGCCCTCGAGTGGCTGGGGCGCGTGCGGCTTTCTTCAAATGCGCATACGCTGGCGGGGGTGCTGTCGCACGGCGACCAGCGTCTGCTTGAAATCGCGACCGCCCTTTCCAGCAAGCCGCAGCTGGTGCTCTTGGACGAGCCGACGCAAGGCATGTCGCTCGACGAGACCCGAGCGACGGTGAACCTGTTGAAGGAACTGCTGCAAGGAACCGAGATGGCGGTGTTGCTCGTGGAGCATGATCTCGAAGTCGTCTTCGGGCTGGCCGACCGGATTGTGGTGCTCGACCAAGGACGCAAGATCGCGGATGGGCTGCCCGAAGCCGTGCGAGCGGATCCCGCCGTGCAGCAAGCTTACTTGGGAGTGGGCAATGCTGCGTGTTGACAAGATGGAGGGGGGCTACGGCTCGGGCAAAGTCCTCTTCGGCATGGACTTCCACGTGCCAAGGGGGGAAGTGACGGCCGTGATCGGCCGCAACGGCGTCGGCAAGACAACGAGCCTCAAGGGGATCCTTGGCCTGCTCCCGGATCGATCCGGGCAGATCATTCTGGACGGCGAGGACCTGAGCAGCAAGCCGGTGCATGCGATCGTTCGTGCCGGCCTGGGTTACGTGCCGGAAGGCCGCCAGATCTTTCCCAAGCTGACGGTCCTTGAGAACCTGAGAGTGGGACAGCGCCACGCACCGCGCGTTTGGACGGAGGAGCGGGTGCTGGACCTGTTTCCCAATCTGCGCAACCGCATCAAGAACCCCGGTCACGCCCTGTCTGGCGGGGAGCAGCAGATGCTCGCGATCGCGCGCGCACTGGTCACCGATGTCAAGGTGTTGATGCTGGACGAGCCGACCCAGGGCCTTGCTCCGTTGGTGGTGGTGCAAATTGCTCAGGTCATCCGGCGACTGAAGGCTGAAGGCGTGGCGATATTGCTCGTCGAGCAGAACCTCAACCTCACATCGACGGTGTCCGACCGTGTACTCGTCATGTCCAAAGGCAAGGTCGTGGAGACGCTCAATATCGACGAGTTCAAACGCGACCAGGAACGGATCCACCACCAATGGCTGACCATCTGATGATGCTTGAACTGAACGGACGCCCCCTGTTGTCGGGTCAGGTGGCGGTAGTGACCGGCGCCGGACAAGGCATGGGCAAGGAGATCGCCGTGGGCCTCGCGCAAGCTGGGGCCGCCGTCGTGGCTGCGGACGTCAACCGAGAGACGGCCGCCGCGACATCGGACGCCATCCTAGCGGAGGGTGGGAAGGCATGGTCCGTCGAGTGGAACGTCGCTGACCCGGACGCGGCGCCTCGCGTGGCTGCCCGGGTCAAGGAGTTGGCCGGTGACGTCTCGATCCTGGTCAACAACGCCGGCATCCATCGGCGCGGCCTCGTCGGCGCACCGGAGCACCTGCAGACCTGGCGCGACGTCATGTCCGTCAATGTCGACGGCATTCTGCTTGCCGTCACCGCCTTTCTCGAGCAACTCAAGCGCACGCGCGGCAACGTCATCAATCTCGCTTCGATCCAGTCGTTCGCTGCGGCGCCGAACGACACGACCGCCTACACGACCAGCAAGGGCGCGGTGGCAATGCTCACGAAAGCCCTGGCCGTCGAGTTTGCTCGATATGAGATTCGCGTCAATGCGGTGGCGCCCGGCTTCATAGATACACCGCAGACTGCTGTTTCTCGAGCCAACGCCGATCGCATGGCGTTCGTGCTGTCCCACACTCCCATGAAGCGAGTCGGCCAGGCCAGCGAGATGGCGGGACCGGTCGTGTTCCTGGCCTCTCCGCTCGCCAGCTTCGTCAATGGGACAGTGCTCCCCGTCGACGGCGGTTTCCTTACTCTCTAGTGTGCAAAGGACCTTACATGAACACCGAGGCGCGTTTCGACGTCCTTTCCCACGTTGGCCCGGGCACCAAGACCGGAGCGCTGTTCCGCTCGGTGTGGTTACCGGCACTCCTGTCGTCGCAATTGCCGCAACCAGGCGGCGCGCCGGTTCGCATCAAGCTGCTGGGCGAGGAACTCGTCGCCTTCCGCAATGGGAAAGGAGAGGTGGGGATCGTGCAGGCGAACTGCGCGCATCGCCTCGCCCCGCTGTTCTACGGCAAGGTCGAGCAAGAGGGCATTCGGTGCAGCTACCACGGCTGGCTCTATGCCAAGGACGGCCAGTGCCTGGAGATGAAGAACGAGGCCGATCGTTCAGTGTGCGCGAAGGTCAAGATCAAGTCCTATCAGGCGATAGAAAAGGCTGACATCGTCTGGGTCTACATGGGCGAGGGTGAGCCGCCTGCCTTGCCCCGTTTCCCTTGGATGGATCTTCCGAAGGCGCAGCGCAACGCGACGGTCTGGATCCAGGAGTCGAACTGGCTACAGGGCCTCGAAGGCGAACTGGACAGCTCTCACGTCTCGATCCTGCACACGAATCCCCAGACGATGGCGACTTCGCCCGTCCACCGGCCGTACTCGGCGAAAGACTTGACCCCGAAGCTGTACGCGAAGAACACTTCGATCGGGGTCCTGGCGATCGCGCGGCGCGATGCCGACGGCGACTACTACTGGCGCGCAGCGCAGTTCATGCTGCCGGCCTTCAGTTCAATCCCGAGCGTCGACTTCCCCATAGGTGGCCGGGCTTTCGTCCCCATCGACGACCACAATACCTACACGTGGGACTTCAACTACTACGCAAAGGGTCCTTTGCCGCCGGCGTTTCTCGACTATGCCGGCAAAGGACTGGCGTTTCCTCCCGACAGCGAGTACCGCGCGTACAAGTTGAACACGGGCGCCATCATTGACACGTTCGTACCGACGCGCACTGCACAGAACAACTACCTGATCAATCGCGAGGCGAACAGTTACTCCAGCCCCTCCGGCATCCACGGACTGAACGATCAGGATCGAGCGATGCAGGAGGGCATGATGGCCCTCGAGGGAACCGAGGGCCGCATCGTCGATCGCTCCAAGGAGTTCCTCGTCGCCTCAGACATCGCCATCGTGCGCGCGCGACGCCGGATGCTGGACTGCATCCAGGACGATGAGAGCCTGGCCCGGTTCCGCGAGACAGTCCGTGACGGCAGCGCATTCTCTGTCGTTCCGCTTGACGTCGTATGCGACATCGGAGACGTCGGCGCGTTTACCGATAAGTATGCGGAAGCACTGGGCCCGCAGGCAGTCGTCGTTTGAGGGATGAAACGATGACCTGGCATTACGTAACGACCTGCGGGAAGGTCTTGCCCGATTCTCCCGTCGCCTTCAATGCGGGCGACACAGCCGTGGCGTTGTTCAAAGTAGGAGACGCCTTTTATGCGACGGACAACGTCTGTCCGCATGCGTACGCGTTGTTGACGGATGGTTTCGTGGAAGGCGACAAGGTGGAGTGCCCACTGCATGGCGCCATGTTCCACATTCCATCGGGGCGTTGCCTGGCCGCTCCTGCAGAGTCGGACCTGAAGACGTATCCGATCAAGATCGAGGGCGACAGCATCTACGTCGATGTCTGATGGCTGAACAGATCGTCATCGTCGGTGGCGGCCAGGCGGCAGGCTGGGCCGCCAAGACACTGCGCGACAGCGGCTACAGGGGACGCGTGATCCTTGTGGGAGATGAGTCGCATCCTCCGTACGAGCGCCCGCCGCTGTCGAAGGCTGTCTTGACTGGAAGCAGGCCACCGGAGAGTTGCTATCTCTGGGCTCGCGAGCGTCTGCAGGCGTTGGAGGTCGAGCAGCGACAGGACCCCGCGGTGGCGATCGATCGCTGGCAACATGAAGTCCGACTTTCAAGCGGCACCAGGTTGCACTACGACAAACTTCTTCTCGCCATGGGCTCGCGTCCGCGGCGCCTCAGGTGCACGGGCGCGGACCTACCTGGCGTCAGGTACCTGAGGACGATTCAGGACAGCGTCGAAATCGGCCAATCCTTGCATCCGGGCGAGCCGTTGCTGGTTGTCGGTGGCGGATGGATCGGACTGGAGGTTGCGGCAAGCGCCATGTCGAAGGGCGTTCCGGTGATCTTGGTCGAGTCGTCCGATCGGCTGTGCGGCCGGTCGCTGCCCCTCGCGTTGGGGAACTACTTCCTCGAACTGCATCGAGGTAGGGGCGTGGACGTCTGCCTCAACGTCTCGCACTTTGCACTGGAAGGTCGAGGCCGTCTGGAGCGTGCCGTCCTCCACGACGGACGCAGTATCAGTGTCTCATCGGCCGTCGTCGGAATCGGAGTCGAGCCCAACATCGAACTCGCCAAGGCTTGTGGTCTCGAGGTGGCCAACGGCATCGTCGTTGATGTACGCGCCCGCACATCCGATCCGGACATCTTTGCGGCCGGTGACGTGGCGAACCAACCTCTCGGAAGCGATGAGGGACGGATCCGATTCGAGTCCTGGAAGAACGCGCAAGATCACGGCATCCTGGCTGCAAAGGCGATGTTGGGTCAGGAGGTGCCGAAGCGAGACATCCCTTGGTTCTGGTCGGATCAATACGACGTCAACTTTCAGATGCTGGGTATTCCGCCGTCTGGCGGTCGCGTCTACCAAAAGGGCGCAACTTCCGCTGGCTCCTTCGTCCACTACTTCGTGCGCGATGAACGCCTGGTCTCGGTTGGTGCGGTGAACAGTCCACGTGACCTTCGCGAGGCAAAGCGGGTGATGGTTGACGGCAAGCCCTTTGACCCCGCCTCTTTGTCGGCGGTGGCGGTCAACTGAACACGGAGTCAAACATGTCAAAGGCAACAGCGTTCGTCCTGGAGTCCGAGCGCAACCTTCAGGCTCGTGAGTTTGCGCTTCCTGAGATTGGCGCAGACGATGCCTTGCTGAAGGTGGAGGCCTGCGGACTGTGCGGGACCGATTACGAGCAATGGCTCGGGCACATGAAGGACTGGGGTGGCGGCATGCCGATCATTCCCGGCCACGAGATCATGGGCCACATCGAGCGCATTGGTCCCCTCGCCGCGAAGCGCTGGAAGGTCAAGGAGGGGGACCGCGTCGCGATCGAGCCCATCATTCCTTGCGGACACTGCGAAGACTGCGTGCAGGGTGAATACACGCGCTGCCAGTCGGACCTTGGCTACGGTCTCTATCAGAGCGTGACGGTCGCCCCGCACTTGTGGGGCGGGTACTCGACGCACGTCTATTTGCACCCGCGGGCGATGGTGCACAAGTTGCCGACTGATATCCCAACGGACACGATGACGCTCATCAATCCGTTGTCGAATGCCATCCGCTGGGCTTACGAAGTCGGAGGCGCAAGCCTGGGCAAGACTGTCGTCATCGCGGGACCTGGTCAGCGGGGCCTCCTCGCGGCGGCCGCGGCTCGCAAGGCGGGCGCCTCGAAGATCATCGTTACCGGAACCAGCGCGGACGCCGCGCGCCTTGCTCTCGCACTAAAGCTCGGCGCTACTGCCGTGATCAATGTGGAAACGGAGGACCCCGTTGCGCGCGTACGCGAACTCACGGATGGTGCCTTGGCCGACGTGGTGCTCGACGTTTCCGCCGGTGCCGTCACCCCGATCCTTCAGGGCATCGACATGGTCAAACGCGGCGGTCGAATTGTGCTCGCCGGATTGAAGGGGAAGAACCAACTGAACAACTTTCCGGTCGACAAGGTTGTGCTGCGCGAGGTCCAACTGCTCGGCGTGCTGAGTGCCGGTTGGCAATCGACGGAGTTGGCGATCGAGATGATCCGGTCCGACGCGGAACAGCTGAAAGCCCTCTGTTCGCACGTGTTCACACTGGACAAGGCCACAGAAGCTGTTCGCACTCTCGGTCGCGAGATCAGCGACGGCAAGGATGCCGTGCACATCACATTGGTCCCGGGCTGAGCCGACATGTGCACTGCTTGCGCGCGACGCCTGTTGTTCGCGCAGCTTCTTGCCTCGAGCACAGACTCGAGGTCGGACTTTGCTAGTTCGAGCCCGGAAACTTCGACTGGGCTCCCAACTGAGGCCACGCAACGGGAGCCGACGCCGCCTCCAGCCGCGACTGAATCGGAAGGTCCTGCCGCCACTTCTGGGCAACGATTCTGATGCCGTTGGCCTTGTCGGCGTCCTGGCTGCAAAGCCACAGGAGCGGAGCCAGCATCTGCTCGGGCTGAATCAGGTCGGTTGGGGACAGGCCGCTTTCCTGCGGGACCATCCGAGTGTTCACCGGGCCGCCCGGAACGAGCACGTTGGCAGTGACACCTGTTCCTTCCAGGTCCTGCGACATCACACGGGTAAGGGCCTCCAGAGCGGCTTTGCAGGGCCCGTAGGCGCCGATTCCCTGGCGGTACATCGTGTCCAGACTGGTCGTGATGTTGACGATCCGACCCCAGCCGCGGTCGAGCATGCCGGCAACGAACGTGCGGCTCATGAGCTGAGCGCCGAGGATGTTGACCCGCAGCATCGCCAGCCAGAGCTCGTCCGGCGTCGTCCAGAACTTGGGCTTGTCCACCAGATAGCGCGGCGAGTTCTTCTCGGGGCCAATGGCCGCGTTGTTCACGAGTACGTCGATGCCAAGGAAATTGCGGCGCACCGACTCATCCAGTGCGGACACAGACTCGGGCCGCGAGATGTCGGCTTCTATCGCGAGCACGTGTCCGCCGTCCTTCTCGATCGCGGCGGCAACCTCCGCAAGCGGCTCCTTCGCGATGTCGACCAGAACGACAGCGGCGCCCGCCTGAGCCAGCCCCATTGCGAACGAGCGGCCAATACCCATCGCTGCGCCAGTCACCAGGACGCGCTTGCCCGTCAATCCGGCCTCGGTTTTCATACCCGTGCTCCGATGTGGCTCTTGAGGAAGGACAAAACCCGGCCTCTGGCGAGTTGGTGCGCTTCAGGATTGAAGCGATCCAGACGGTACCGGTTGTAGAAGGCGTGCTCGGCCCCGGGATAAACAAAGAACTCGTCGTCATTGCGCCGCCGTGAGTCGACGATGCTCCGCACTTCCTCGATGACGGCCGGAGGATTGTGGTTGTCGTTGTCGCCGAAGTGGAACTGAGCGGCGCAGGCGATGGCGCGGATCTCCTGCGCCAGCTTCGGTATCCCCACGCCGTACATCGAAACCATGCAGCTCAGATTCGACATTGCGGCGACACGAACTGCCATTCGACCACCGAGGCAAAAGCCAATCACCGCCGGCTTGGACGGTGCTGCGAGCGACGCGCTCTGCAGCCACTTGACGGCAGCGACGAGATCGTCCGTGCCCAGCGTTTCGTCGTAGCTGTTGGAGTACCGCACCGCTTCGTCCCGCTGAGCCTGGTCTTCGCCGTTGCCCAAGTCCACGTTGCGTTCGATGCGCCAGTAAATGTCTGGCACCAGCACCAAATAACCTTCGGATGCGAAGTCATTGGCAATGGCGCGCATCGCCGGCGTCACGCCGAAGATCTCCTGGATGAGCAGAACGCTGCCGCGGGGGACGCCGCTGGGCGCCGCCACGTACCCGCCCATACCCTGAACTGACGCGCCGAGCGACGCGGCGGCCGAAGCTGCGGGGGGGTGTTCGACCGGAATGAGTACGTCGCCGGACTCCAACTTGCTCATGGCACCTCCGACATATAGGTTCGTAGACAAAGGTAGTTCACGGATGTAGTATGGCACACAGCAAAGGAGAATGTGCGACCCATGGCCAAGAAATCGTCTGCGCCGCTGGACGGCGTGCGCGTCGTGGAACTCACCTCGATGATCACCGGGCCGCTGGCAGGCACGCTGCTCGCCGACCTCGGCGCGGAGGTCATCAAGGTCGAAAACCCGACCGATGGAGACCCCTTCCGGTCGTTCCGCGGCGGCAGCTACAGCCCCTACTTCTGCACCTACAACCGCAACAAGAAGGGCCTGACGCTCAACTTGAAGGGCAGTCACGGCCGAGCAGCCTTCCTGAAACTGGTCGAGTCCGCCGACGTGCTGATCGTCAACTTCCGCTCGGGCGTCATGGAGCGGCTGGGCCTCGGTGCGGAGACTTTGCAAGAGCTGAATCCCCGGTTGATCGTGTGTTCCATCACGGGCTTCGGAGAATCGGGACCGTATGCGGACAGGCCGGCATACGACGCGGTCGGCCAGGCTCTCAGCGGCATCTCCAGCCTGCTTCTTGGGGCGGACGCGCAGATTACAGGCCCGTCGATCGCCGACAACCTTACCGGCATGACTGCGAGCTACGCAATCCTCGGCGCCTTGTACCAACGCGAACGCACAGGGCAGGGCAGAAGCATCCAGCTCAACATGCTGGAGTCGACGATCGCGTTCATTGCCGACCCGTTCGCCAACTACACGATGGCGGGCGTCCGGCCCGACCCGCTCATGCGCGTGAGAGCGTCGCAGTCGTACGCCTTGCGCTGCGCAGACGGGAAGCTCTTGGCCATCCACATGTCTTCTCCGGCCAAGTTCTGGACCGGGATGCTGCAGGCGCTTGACCGGATGGATCTGGCGTCCGATCCGAGGTTCAGCGAGCGGGTGGCGCGGCTGGACAACTACGATGCGCTCGCCGTGGAACTCAACAAGACGTCGGGAACGCAGACGCGCGAGCACTGGATCGAACGGCTGGTCGCCAACGACGTTCCTCACGCCCCGGTCCTGACGTTGCCCGAAGTGGTCGAAGACCCGCAGGTGCAGCATCTGGGGACGTTCACCGAGATCACCCACCCGGTTCACGGTCCGCAGATGACGATTCGGCGGCCCGTGTTGTACGACGGCTCCCGCGACGATCAACCGCTCGATGCGGCGCCCGATCTTGGCGAGCACTCTGTCGAAGTCCTGACTTCGCTCGGTCTTTCCGCCGAAGTGGTCGAGGCCGTTCGGCGAGGCGAGTGAGCGGGCTCGCCCGCCAGTCTGCGACAGACGAGGAACATCGAAATGGCCACGACAAAGATCGGCACCCATCCCAGCGATACCAAACGGCTGCGGATGCGAGGCAAGGACACTCTGTCCGACGTCATCGGGAAACTCTCGTTCTCGGAGGGCTTCTACTTCATCGTGACGGGGCGGCAGCCCACGGCGACGCAGGCCCGAGTGCTCGACGCGGCGCTACTGATCCTCATGGACCACGGATTGACCCCCAGCGTTCTGGTGGCCCGGCTTGTCGCGGACTCGAACCCCGATGACATCCAGATCCCGCTTGCCGCGGGCATCCTCATGGTGGGCAACAAGTACGCGGGAACGATGGGGGGCGCCGGCCTGGTCCTTGCGGAAGGCATGGCTCACAAAGGCGACAAGCGCGCCTGGGCGCTCGAGGTGGTTCGCAAGTACAGGCAGGCTAAGAAGCGCCTGCCCGGCTTCGGGCACCCCGACTACGTCGGCACCGACCCGCGTGCCGAGCGTCTCATCCAGGTGGCCAGGGAGGCCGGGGTCGAGGGCCGATATCTCGACTTGCTGCAGATCCTCAAAGAGGCCGTCGACGCCGAAGCCAAGAAGCCCATCGTGCTGAACGTGACAGGCGTGCTAGGCGCCTTGTTGCACGAGATCGATTTTCCGGTTGAGGCGATGCGGTCGGTGGCCGTCGTCGGTCGCTGTGCCGGCCTCGTGGCACACGTGCAAGAAGAGAGAGTGTCGCCAACCGTCCCCGATCTGTGGGGCTTCAGCGAGTCGATCGAGTACAGCGAAGAACGCTTGGAGCCTCCGCCCTACTGAGCAAACACAACGTCGGGCGACTCAGCCCCAACAGCTCAGACCACTCAAACCGAAGACGACCGCTACAAGGCGTACTGAACGAAGCTCAACGAAACGGCATCAAGAAGCGAAGGGACCCGCTGCTCTTTGCTTGCACGTACCAGCTCGGCGTTCCCGCGCGGGGAGATCGGCCGACAGTTCTTCCCAAGGAGTCCTGCTCTTGCCGCTGCCGCTTCGTCGGTGACTGACGCATGAAGTTTAGGTTTGTCCGATACCTGCCCGCGCGCGATGACGTTGCTTCGAGCCGGCAAGACCCGAGGGCAGGTGTTGGACAAACCTCTAGGGAGAAAACCGCGGCAAGGGCGGCTTGGTTC
>Ga0070706_100002527_pt1 | contig 18396 bp, 14 predicted proteins | sample KBSK5501metaG_FD_65476 | JGI IMG/M metagenome (GOLD analysis project Ga0070706, IMG submission 65476) | Corn, switchgrass and miscanthus rhizosphere microbial communities from Kellogg Biological Station, Michigan, USA - KBS K5-50-1 metaG | ecosystem: Host-associated > Plants > Roots >... | reverse complement strand
GCGGGAGCGAAGCGCAGCGAGCGGACCAGGGCCGCGGTCGAGGCCGCAACCGGCCGAGCCGAGGCCCGGTGCGTCAGCAGGTCCGCTCGCGAAGCGAAGCGACGTGCATAAAAAAGGCGGCCCCGACATTTCGCGTCGGGGCCGGGAAGGAAGGTATCGCGTGCTGACCTACCCAACAGGGGGCGCCCGAAAATTATTTCCTCTCTAACTACTGATAAAAGGGGACTTACTGGCGAACGACCTCGAAGCCGGAAAGTGGGAGCGTCGCGTCGGGAACGAGCTCGATCGAGATCCCGAGCGCCTCCTCCACCTCGCCGAGAATCCGAGGGTCCTCGTCGGAACAGAGCCTCGCGACCCCCGGTCTGACGCGAACCCGGACTCTCTCGCCCGAGTTGAAGAGAACGGGTGGCCGCAGGAGAGCCCGCCGCAGATCCAGGGCGACCGTCAGGTCGGTCTTCGTCCGGCCGCTGCCCGCGCAGCACGGGCAGGCGCGGGTCAGGACACGCTCGAGATTGCTCCGCGTCCGCTGCCGGGTCACCTCGATCAGGCCGAACTCCGAGAGCTGGAGGATTCGGGTTCGCGCCCGGTCGCGTGCGAGCTCCTCCTCGAAACGCTCGAAGACCCGGCGGCGATGCTCCGGCGCCTCCATGTCGATGAAGTCGACCACCAGGAGCCCGCCCAAGTCGCGCAGCCGAATCTGTCGCGCGACCTCCGGGACCGCTTCGAGATTCGTGGCGAAAACGGTCTCCTCGAGCCCGTCCTTGCCCACGAACTTGCCCGTGTTGACGTCGATGGCGACGAGCGCCTCGGTCTGGTGGATGACGAGCGAGCCGCCCGAGCGCAGCGCGACTCGGCTCTTCAACGCGTTCTCGATCTCCGCCTCTACCCCGAAGAGCTCGAAGAGGGGCTCCGGCCGGTCGTGCAGCTCCAGACGGTGAACGAGAGACGGGGCGTCGGACTGGAGAAACTCCTTCAGCCGATCGTGGGTCGCGGCGTCGTCGACGCGGATGAGATCGCAGGCATCCCCCGCGAGGTCACGAACGCTGCGTAGCGCGAGATCGAGCTCGCGATGGAGAAGCGCGGGGGGCGTGGCGCTCTGGCGCCGCCGTTCGATGCGAGCGGACAGATCGGTCAGATAGAGAAGGTCCGGCCGGAGCTGGTCCTCCGTCTTCCCGAACGCCGCCGTGCGAGCGATGAATCCGCCATCCGCCGCGAAACCTTCCAGGATCGCACGCAGGCGCTCGCGTTCCGCCTCGTCCGTCACGCGGCGAGACACGCCGACGTCGCCGGAGCCCGGCAGATAGACCAACGTGCGGCCGGGAAGCGAGACCCCGGCGGTCACCCTCGGTCCCTTGCCTGCGATCGGGTCCTTCGTGACCTGCACCACGATCTCCTGGCCCTCCCTCAGAAGGTCGTCGATGCGAGGTCGATCCCCACGCTCGGCGAGCTCGCGACCGGGCTCGTCCCCTTCGTCCCGGTCGTCGTCGTCCAGCTCGGCGGGACGCGGCGAGACGTCCTCCACGTACAGGAAGGCGTCGCGATCGATCCCGATCGAGACGAAGGCGGCCTGGATTCCGGGCAGGACGCGGTGCACGCGGCCGAGGTAGACGTTGCCGACCAACCCCTGGCGGCCGCGGCGCTCATGGAGCACCTCGACGGCGCGTCCGTCCTCGAGCAACGCCACCCGGGTCTCGGGCGGGCTCGCGCTGATGAGGAGCTCTTTCCTCACGCGTTGACGAAGCGGCGGTACTCGACCCCCAGGATCAACCCCACGCCGAGAAACGTCGTCGCGACCGACGAGCCGCCGTAAGAAACCAGCGGCAGCGGAATTCCGGTCGTGGGTGCAAGCCCGATCATCATCGATGCGTTCACGACGACCGAGAAGAAGAGCGTCGCCGTCAGCCCCAGCACCAGGAACACGCCACCGCGGTCCCGCGCCGTCTGCGCCAGCTTGAGTGCGCGCAGGATCAGAGCCGCGAAGAGCCCCAGAACGAGGATCACGCCGAGGAATCCCCACTCCTCGGCGATGACCGCGAGAATGAAATCGGTGTGCTGCACGGGCAGGAACCGCAGCTGGCTCTGAGTGCCGCTACGGAACCCCTTCCCGGAGAATCCGCCCGAGCCGACGGCGATCTTCGACTGACGCACCTGATAGCCCGAGCCAAGGATGTCCGTGTCGGGGTTCAGGAAGGTTCCGATCCGAGCCCTCTGGTAATCCTTGAGCAGGAACCAGCCGCCCCCGGCCAGAACCGCCAGAAGCAGGCCGATCGCGACCCATCCACGCGCGGGCAACCCTCCGAAGAAGAGGCCGACGAAGAGCAGGGGCAGAAACGTCAGCGCCAGTCCCACGTCCGGCTGGGCGAAGATCAGCAGAGCGGGCACGCCGACGATCGCCCCGAGCTTCACGATGGCCGACGTGCGCAACCGCTTCTGGTCCTCGTTCTCGAAGAGATAGGCGACGAGGAGCGCCGTCGCGATCTTCGACAGTTCCGCGGGCTGAAACTGGAAATGGCCGAACCGAATCCACGAGCGGACGTTCGCGATCCGCTCCCCGAAGGCGAGCAGATAGACGAGAGGCAGCAGAGACGCGCAATAGATGGCGAAGGAGAACTTCAAAAGCATTCGGTAGTCGAAGAGAATGGCGGCGATCATCGCCGCGAGCCCCACACCGATCCAGACCGCCTGCCGGGAGGCGAGACCCTCGTAATGAGTCCCCCCGGTGGCCGACGCGACGAAGAGGACGCCCAGACTCGCGAGCGCCACGGCGCAGCCGAGCACGACCCAGTCGAGTCTTCGCGTCCGCGGCAGCGCGCCGATCATGGCATCTCCCGCCGTGCGGCCTGGCGGATCCCCGGGGCGTCCGGAGCCGTCGCCCGGACCGCGGGGGGTGGCTGCGGCAAGCGAGAGCCGACGCCGAAGCGCGCCTCGAAAAGAGCCTTGGCGAGCGGAGCTGCGGCCAGGTTGCCGTGTCCGCCGTTCTCGACGAAGACGACGACCACCATTTTCGGATCCTCGACCGGTCCGAAGCCCTCGAACCAGGCGTGGTCCTGGAGCCGCTTGGGATCGGCGCCCGCGCGGCGGGTCGTCTCTCGGCCCACGACCTGGGCCGTTCCCGTCTTGCCTCCGATCTCCACTCCGGAGGAGCGCGAGCCGAACGCGGTCCCTCCCGGCTCGTTGACGACGGCCCACATTCCGCTCTTGACGATCCGCAGCTTCTCCGGCGGCAGCTCCAGGGCGTGGTGAGACTCGGTCTTGTAGCGAAGCTGCGCTCCCGTGCGCGGGTCGAAAGACGAGTAGAAGAGGTGCGGCGTGGGAAGCTGCCCCCCCTCGATCACTCCGGCCAGTGCCCTCGCCATCTGCATCGTGGTGACGAGCACGGGGCCCTGGCCGATCGCGACGGAGATCGTCTCGCTCGGATACCAGCGCGCGCCGCGCCTGGTCCGCGCCCATTCCTCGGAGGGCACCAGGCCCGCCTTCTCGAACGCGAGGTCGACGCCGGTGGGCGAGCCAAACCCGAAGCTCGTCGCGATCTCGCTAATGTGGTCGATGCCGAGCCGCTTTCCGAGGTTGTAGAAGTAGACGTCGCAAGACACCTTGATCGCGTCACGCAGGGCCACCCATCCGTGCCCCCCCTTCTTGTGGCAGTGAAACTCGCGGCCGTAGAACGTCGCGTGCCCCGGACAGAAGATCCGCATCTCGGGATCGACCAGGTTGAGCGCGAGCGCGCCATAGGCGAGGTACGGCTTGAAGGTGGAGCCGGGCGAGTACATGTTCTGGATCGCGCGGTTCTGGAGCGGTTTGTCGGGATTCTCGAGGAGCCCGGACCATTCGGCTGCCGTTACGCGGCGCGTGAACCAGTTCGGGTCGTAGGACGGGGAGGACACGAGCGCCAGGATCTCCCCCGTCTCGGGCTCCAGGGCGACCACGGAGCCGACCTTGTCCCGGAAGTACTGCTCCGCGATGTCCTGGAGCTTCAGGTCGAGCGTCAGAAACAGATTCTGCCCGGGCGTCGCCTCGAGCCGGTTGGCTTCCGAGACTTCCCGGCCGTGTGAGTCGACGATGACGCGGCGTTCGCCGTTCGCTCCCGCGAGCAGCCGCTCGTACGCGCCCTCGATGCCCTTCTGGCCGATCCAGTCGCCGACCTGATACAGGCTGCCCGCGTTCTTGATCTGGTCGGGAGTGGCTTCCGAGAGATAACCCAGAACATGGGCTGCCGCGCCCCCGTGCTTGTAGAGGCGGCGCTGCGAGACCGTGATGGCGAACTCGGGGTGCTCGACCGCGCGCGCCTCCACCGCCGCGACCTCCTCGATGCCGAGGTTCTCGGCGATGGAGATCGGGACGAACTCCGGATCCCGGCGGCCGCGCTCGACCCGCGAGCGAACGAGCTCGGGATTCAAGCCGAGCAGGTCCACGATGAACGCGATGGAGGCGTCCAGATCCCTCGCCTCCCGCCGGTAGAGGTGGAGCGTATAGGCGGGCTCGTTCTCGACGAGAGCGGCTCCGTTGCGGTCCAGCACGTAACCTCTCGGCGCCGTGATCTTCACCGCGCGGATCCGGTTGTTCTCCGACAGCGAGAAGTAGTAGTCGCCCCGCACGATCTGGACGAACCAGTACGCCGTGGCGAGCAGGGAGAGCAGGGCTCCGGCCGCGATGCGGGAGACCTCGATCCGCCGCAGCAGCGGCTGCCGGTCCTCCCGGATTCTCAGCATGGGGCACCACCGGGGTCGGTAGACGGTAGACGGTAGACGGCAGGCGAAACGGAGATCCGGGTCCGCCTCCCCCCTTTCGCCTCCCGCCTTCCGATGATCACCTCAATCTCCTCAAGCGCCGGCGGGTCCACCACTCCTGCCAGTGAAAGCTCCATGCCGCCTCGAGCGCGCTGCCCGTGACGCCCGTCGCGGCCGCACGCCAGACGGCTTCGCGCGAGATCACGACGATCGGCGCCTGAAGCAACAGCGCCCCGAGCAGCGCGACCAGCGCCTCGTTGATCAGAGATGCTACGGCGAGCGCCGCCCCGGCGGCGATCGCGCCGCCGAACACGACCCGCACGGAGACGATCGCCAGAGCGTAGCCAATCGCGGCCTTCGCGAACGCGTTGAAGCCCAGGAGCTGTTGCGACAACCCGTCCTCGAGAAATCCGGCTGCCGCGCCGGCCAGAATGGCCCTCACGAAGTCGCCGCTCCGAGCGACGACCGCGGTCGCGATGAGAAACCAATCGACGGGCAAGAGCGACCGGTGCGGAGAGCCGCCCAGGAGGAACTCCAGGACGGCGGCGCCGGCGAGCAGCAGGGCGATCCGGCGGGTTTTCAATGTGCCCCGCTCCGATTCCGCTCGGGGCTCTCGCGCAGGGCGGGCGAAGGCGCGAGAAGCAGCACGTCGGCCAGCCGCCCGAAATCCGCCGAGGGCTTCACGCGCACCTCCAAAAACAGCTTGTTGCCCCGGGAAACCGACGCGACTCTGCCGATCGGGACGCCCCTCGGATAGATCCCGTCGATCCCGGCCGACTCGATCAGGTCGCCGCGGGCGATGCTGGACGTCGTCGCGATGCTGTTCAACAGGAGCCCGCCGCGGCCGTCCCCGCGCACGACTCCCAGCTCGCCCGTCCGCGCGATGCGCGCGCCGGCCGCCGCCGAGGCGTCCAGCAGCAGCTGCACCCGGGAGATCCCGCGGCCGACCGTCACGACGCGCCCCACCAGACCCGAAGGGACCGCGAGCGGAGAGCCGGGCACGACACCCTTCTCGCTTCCCGCTCCAATCAACGCGCTGTGAACGCCCGCTCGCGTCTCGACGAGGAGCACGGGTACGCTCGCGAGGATCCGAGGCAGGACCGAGCTCGAGGCGCTCAAGCGCCGTTCCTCGCCCAGCTGGCCGATCTCGGCGCGCAGACGAAAGAGCTCCCGGTCGCGCGCGTCGAGGTCTCGCCGCAACCTCTGGTTCGCGTCCCGAGCGCCGACGAGCTCCGCCGCCGAATCGGCGGCGTTCGAGACTGTGCGCGAGACCGAGGCCGCGGCACCGGCCACCGGGGCCGAGGCAGTCAGGATCCACTCCTGCAGGACGGTTCCGCGGCCGGAGCGGGACCGCGCCTGCGCCGAGAGGATCAGCAGACAGGCGACGAGAACCGTGATCAGGACCGCGCCGCCCCTGCGGGGGTTGAGCGCCGCGATGTCGGCCGGGGGGCTCGGGGGTCTCATGCGACGGGAGGAGGGAGACGGGAGGCGGGAGGAGACCACGGAGTCATGGGGAGACGATTCATTATCGCAGTTCCGCCTACCGCCGACCGCCTACCGGGATCACGTGATGCTGATCTTCCTCAAGAGATCCATGTCGGTCAGCATGGCCCCGGTCCCGAGCGCCACCGAGGCGAGAGGGTCCTCGGCGTAGGAGATGGGCAGGCCCGTCTCCTCGGAGAGGCGGCGGTCTAGATTGCGCAGGAGCGAGCCTCCACCCGTGATGATGATCCCCTTGTCCATGATGTCGGCGGAGAGCTCCGGAGGCGTGCGCTCCAGCGCCACCCGCACCGTCTCGACGATCGCGGCGACGACCTCCGAGAGAGCCTCCCGCACCTCCTCGTCCGTCAGGATCAACGTCTTCGGGACTCCCTCGACGAGGTCGCGCCCCTTGACCTCCATCGTCAGCGGCTCGTCCAGAGGATGGGCGGAGCCAATCTCGATCTTGATCTGCTCGGCCGTCCGCTCGCCGATCAACAGGTTGTACTTTCGTTTCAGATACTGAATCAGAGCCTCGTCCATTTCGTTCGAGGCCGTCCGGACCGACCGGCTGTAGACGATCCCGGCGAGGGAGATGACCGCGACGTCCGTCGTGCCGCCGCCGATGTCCACGATCATGTTTCCCGTCGGTTCCGTGATCGGCAACCCCGCGCCGATGGCGGCCGCGACCGCCTGCTCGATGATGAACACCTCCGAGGCGCCCGCGCGCAGCGCGGAGTCCTGCACCGCCCGCTTCTCGACCTGGGTGATGCCCGAGGGCACGGAGATCACGATGCGCGGCCGCACGAACAGCGAGCGCCCGTGCGCCTTCTTGATGAAGTGGTCGAGCATTTTCTCGGTGACCTCGAAGTCGGCGATGACGCCGTCCTTCATCGGACGGATCGCGACGATGTTTCCGGGGGTTCGACCCAGCATCTCCTTCGCGTCCGTGCCGACCGCCTCGACGCGGTTCGTCTGAGTGTTGACGGCCACGATCGACGGCTCGCGCACGATGATGCCTTTGCCGCGGGCGAACACGAGCGTGTTCGCCGTTCCGAGGTCTACCGCGAGATCGTTGGAGAAGATCGAGAAGATGGATTTCCAGGCCAAGAGACCTCCTAGAGACAGCGCATCATAGAGTCTCCACGAAGACTCGAACCCGCCTCACGCTTTCGTTCCCGGCCGCATCGACCGACTTGACGACCAGGACCGCGGCTCCATCGCGCTCGATCGTGACCGTTTTCTTGAACGCGCCGTCCGGTTCAACGTCGGCCGGCTCCGCGTTGACCGTCACGATCGCGCCCGGTTCCGTCTTGCCGTAGACCAGGAACAGGTTGCCCATCTGTTGCGGGGGATACACCGTCAGCTCGGGGGGCGTCGTGTCGCCGCCGCCGGCGCGCTGGGGCTCGGTCATCATCTTGAAACGCCGGACCCCGCTCCAGTCGGAGGGGACGGCGCTCCGGTCGATCGAGGCGACGCGCCAGAAATAGGAGCCCTCCTTCGAGACCTTGACGCGGGCGTTGGTCTGCACCCGATCGTCGAGATCGACCTCGGTCGCGTCGGGCACGAAGAGCCGCGAACGCGAGATCTGCAGGCGATAGCGCGCGGCTTCGGGGACCTTCGACCACTTCAAGTCGATCTGATCTCCCGTCTTCAGGTCGTAGATCCGATTGTCGGCCGGCAGGAGGGGCTGAGGCGAATCGGGCAGCGGGACCTTGGCGGAAATGAGACGGCTGCGGGCGTCCGCGGAGATCTTCTCCCGGCCTTCGAGAGCCACGGTTTCTTTTCCGGTCGAAACCGTAGTGCGGCCCCTGAAGCTCGTGACCTCGGTCTTCTCGCCGACCGCGACGTCCACCGCCACGCGCGAATCGCGGTCGATCGCCGCGGTCGCCGCATCGGTGGAGACGGTGGAAGTCGATGCGGAGGTGTAGACGTTGATGGCGCCCGAGACCATCTTGATCTGGCTGCCGCTCGCGTCGGAAGAAGCCGGTCTCCGGCACTCGAACAATGTTCCGGGACGGATCGTGTACAACGTTCCGTCGAAGAACATGATCTCGGCGGATCCCGTCTTAGAGGCCTTGACGAAGTCACCCTCGAAGAGAGGCTGGCGCTGGCGCGCCGGCTCGAAGGTGGACCGTCCCGCCCGCTGGAGCGAGACGTCCCCCTCCACGAAGATGAACGTCGCGTCCCCGTTTTCGCCGGCGCCGGAGCCGCCGAGCGTTCGGCGGGAGTAGGACTGAGACTCGACCGCGAGGCGGAACGCCTCCTCGTAGCGCGTCCCGGAGAAGGACTCGCGAGCATCCTTGAGGAAATCGCGTGCCTGCGCGATGTTGGAGCCCGGCCGAATGACGCCGACCGATTTCGTCGCGCGAGCGAGAAGCGTCTCCGCCTCGCCGATCTCGGCGCGGGCCCGCTCCTCCGGAGAACGACGGTTCCGGCTGTAGAGCAAATAGCCGACCACGCCGGCGGCCAGAACGACGAGGATGATGATTCCCCACTGGCGGATCGTCTGGATCGGGATGACGAACCAGTCGAGATCAGTCCCAGCCGGCTGACCGGACTTCCGTTTTCGCATAAACTCCCGAAATTGCGGGACTTACACCCGTTGCTTATAGCACAGTTGGAGCTCTTTTGGTCACTTCGGAGCGCTCGGAAGCGCTGTCGGGAGGCGGCGGGGAGCTCCGGAACAGGCCTGCTATAGTCGCGCGTTCTCATATCCGAGGACGGAGGACTCGATGCTCAAGACGATGCGCAACAGCTTCCACCAGCTCAAGTGGACGCTGTTCGCTGTGATCGGGGTGTTCATCCTCGGATTCGTCTTCTGGTCCGGCTCAGGCACGGACCCGAAGGCGAGTCAGATCGTGGCGAGGGTGGGCGGAGAGCGGATCACGGCCATCGACTTCGAACGACAGTACAAGGCGCAGACGGAGCGCTACCGCCAGATGTACCAGGGCAACTTCTCTCCGGAGCTGGCTCGCGCGCTCGATCTTCCGCGCAACGTCCTCGACGCGATGATCGAGCGGCTGCTCCGGCTGGAATCGGCCCGAAAACTGGAGCTGCGCGTCTCGGACGACGAACTCCAGAAGAAGATCGTCTCGCTCCCCTTCTTTCAGGAGAACGGGCAGTTCATCGGGCTCCAGAGATACGAGCGCATGCTGCGCGCCAACGGCCTCGTTCCCGAGCGCTTCGAAGAGGAGCTTCGCGAAGACCTGCTGCTCGAGAAGTATTCCGGGCTCGTCAAGGCCTCCATCGTGGTGCCCGACGCGGACCTCCTCCGCGAGTACGCGACCCGTAACGACAAAGCCACGATCGAGTACATCCTGATTCCCGCCAGTCGGCTCGAGACGGCCGCGCAACCTTCCGACGCCGATCTGCAGGCGTATCTGGAGAAGCACAAGGACCGCTATCGGACGCCCGTGCAGCGCACGATCAAGTACCTTCTGCTCGACCGCTCCCGCGTCCGCGCGAAGATCAAGCCGAGCGAGGCCGAGATCCGCGCCGAATACGAGAAGCGCAAGGACAGCTTCAACATGCCCGAGCAGGTCACGGCCGCGCACATCCTGGTGTCCGTCAAGCCGGACTCGGGACCCGAAGCGGAGGCGGCCGCTCGAAAGAAAGCCGAGGATCTCGCGGCGAAAGCCAAGTCTGGCGCCGACTTCGCCAAGCTCGCCGACGAGAACACAGACGATCCGAGCGGCAAGGGTCAGGGCGGAAAGCTTCCCCCCTTCTCACGCGGCCAGATGGTCCCCGAGTTCGAAGAGGCCGCTTTCGCGATGGCGCCCGGCGAGATCCGCGGGCCGATCAAGACGCAGTTCGGCTATCACATCATCAAGCTGATCGAGAAGACCTCGGCGCGGACGCGGCCCCTCGAAGAGGTGCGCTCGCAGATCGCGGCGGACCTGGCGGACCGGCAGGCGACCGCGGAGCTCGAACGGCTCTCCCGCGAGCTCGCCGACAAGCTCAAGTCGATGCGCTCGGCCTCGGACGACGAGCTGCGGAAGCTCCAGAACGACGCGATTACGTTCAACACGACGGAGTGGACGGCCCGGGGAGACGCGATTCCGGGAATCGGCGCCAGCCAGAAGTTCTCCGACGAGGCCTGGTCGACTCCGCTCGGAAAGGTCTCCCCGACTCCGATTCCGATCGGCCGCGGCATCGCGTTCGTGAAGCCCGCCGAGGAGCGGGCGGCGGGAGTGCCTCCGTTCGCCGAGTTGAAGCCTCGGCTCGCTCAAGACTGGAAGACGGAACGCCGCGAGAAGGACGCGGTGGCGCAGCTCGAGCCCGCCTCTCGGGAACTGGCCTCCGGGACGACGCTGGCCGCGCTGGCGACCCGCTACTCGACCGAGGTGAAAACGACCACCGAGTTCGGGCCGGCCGGCCCGGTTCCGGAGATCGGCGCGGCTCCCGAGCTCGCGAGCGCCGTCTTCCGAACGCCGCAGGGGCAGGCGGGACCTCCCGTTGCCGTGCCGAACGGGTTCGTCCTCTTCCGCGTCCTGACGAAGACGGAGGCGAATCGCGGCGCCTTCGAAGCGCAGAAGGAGCAGCTTCGCGACTCGATTCAAAATCGCGAAGCGGACCGCTTGATCCGCGCGTACCTGCAGCAGGTGCGCACGGCGAAGAAGGTCGAGGTCAACGAGGCGCTGCTCGCCTCGTTCCTGCCCGAAAGCCGGGGCGGTCGGCGGAGCTGATCGGACCGAGACGATGATCGGACGCCTGACCGGGCGTCTCGCGGCGAAGGCACCCGACCAGGTCCTGCTCGACGTTGGGGGCGTCGGTTATCTCGTGCACATCCCCCTCTCCACGTTCTACGAGCTACCCGAGCAGGAGAGTCCCGCCTCACTCTGGGTGCACACCCACGTGAGGGAGGAGGCGCTCGCGCTCTACGGGTTCCTGACCGAACGAGAGCGCGCCCTGTTTCTGCTCCTTCTCGGCGTGACCGGGATCGGGCCTCGAGTCGCCCTGACGGTCCTCTCCGGAATTCCGCCGGCCGAGCTCGTCGAGGCGTTACACAAACAGGACGTGCGGCGGCTCGTCGCGATTCCGGGCGTCGGCCGCAAGACGGCCGAGAGAATGGTGCTCGAGCTCGCGGAGAAGGTCGCCCGGCTGCCGGGAGACGTTCCAGCGGGGGGCCCGGCTCCCGTGTCCAACGACGACGTCGTCTCCGCGCTCGTCAACCTGGGCTACCGAAAGGCCGAAGCGGAGAGAACCGTCGAGGCGATCGCGCGGCAGGGCGGGCCGGAGGACTTCGGCGAGTTCTTGAAACTGGCGCTGAAGCGATTGACGGGCGGGTGAGAAGGTCTCGAGTCTCAAGTCTCACGTCTCAGGCGTGGAAGGAGTTGAGACTCGGACCTGAGACCTGAGACAGAAACAGTAGACTTCCTCAATGTCACCGGAACGCGAGATCCTGGCCCCGACGGCGCTCGAAGAGGACGCCGCGGTCGAGCCGAAGCTGCGGCCTCAGACGCTCGGGGAGTACGTCGGGCAGACCAAGGTTCGGGAGAATCTCTCCGTCTTCCTGACCGCCGCGCGGGGCCGCGGCGAGCCGCTGGACCACGTCCTGCTGACCGGACCGCCCGGTCTCGGAAAGACGACGCTGGCGCACATCGTCGCGCGCGAAATGGGCACCGGGCTCCGGATGACATCGGGACCGATGATCGCGCGCGCCGGGGATCTCGCGGGAATCCTGACGAACCTGCAGCCGAGGGACGTCCTCTTCATCGATGAGATCCACCGGCTCAATCCGGCGGTCGAGGAGATCCTCTACCCCGCCATGGAGGATTTTCGGCTGGACGTGATGATCGGCGAAGGCCCCATGGCGCGCACGATGAAGGTCGATCTGCCCCCGTTCACTCTCGTCGGAGCCACGACGCGCCCCGGCCTCCTGTCGCAGCCGCTCCACGGCCGTTTCGGCATCGCCCTGCGGCTCGACTTCTACGACGTGGCGTCGCTCGAGAAGATCGTCCAGCGTTCCGCCCGAATCCTCTCGATTCGCGTTGACCCCGAAGCGGCTCGAGAGATTGCCGCGCGCAGCCGCGGTACTCCCCGCATTGCAAACCGCCTCCTTCGCCGGTTGCGCGACTTCGCGGAGGTGGCCGGCAAGGAGGAGATCGACCTCGTGGTCGCGCGCGCCGCGCTCGCCCGGCTCGAGGTGGACGAGCACGGGTTCGACGAGCTCGATCGGCGGATCCTCTCCACGATCATCGAGAAGTTCGGCGGAGGACCGGTCGGCGTCGGCGCGCTGGCCGCGTCCCTCGGAGAGGATCGAGGCACCCTCGAAGACCTGTACGAGCCTTATCTGCTCCAGGCGGGCTTCTTGTTGCGCACACCCCGCGGACGGGTGGCCTCCCCGGCGGCCTATCGGCATCTGGGTCTGCTCGCGCCGAAACGGGAGGGGGAATTGTTTTAGGTTCAAGTTTCAGGTTTCAGGCTTCAAGCTTCAGGATGGCTCGGCCGCTTCCCTGACAGCAACCCTGAAACCTGAAACCCCGAAACCTGAAACTCCACGATGAAGCGCGGCATCCTGATCTACAACCCCACGGCCGGCCAGAGAGATCGCCGCGCGCAGATGGGAGCCCTGATCGAGCGAATGCGTTCGCGCGGCCTGGAGCTCGTCAACGCCCCGACGAGCGGACCGGGAGACGCGACCGCGATCGTTCGCTCGTTCTTGCCGCGAGGTCCCGACGTCGTCGCGGTCTGCGGCGGAGACGGGACGATCTCGGAGGCGGTCTGCGGCCTCGCCAACTCGGACGTCCCCCTTGCGGTTCTGCCCGGTGGCACATCGAACGTCCTCGCGCGGGAGCTCGCCATCCCGCTGCATCTCGCGGGCGCCGAGTCGCTCCTGCTCGACGGCGTGGCGACCGCCGTGCGCCTCGGGCACGCGGATGGGAGGCCGTTCCTTTTGTGGGCGGGCGTCGGGCTGGACGCGCGCGTCATGCGCTACGTGAAACCGCGGCTGAAGCGCTGGCTCGGCCGACAGGGTATCTTCTTGACGGCGGCGTCGCAGTTCGCGCGCTACGAGTTCCCCCGGCTGCGCGTTCGGATCGACGCGGAGGAGTACTCCGCCACGTTCGCGGTTGTCTGCCGCGCGCGCCACTACGCGGGAGACTGGATCATCGCCCCGGACGCTCGTCCTCACGGCGAGACCCTCGACGTCCTGCTTTTCGATCATCGAAGCCACTGGAAGCTCTACCGGTTGTTCAAGGAGATGGAGGCCGGCCGCGCGGGACATCTTCAGAACGGCCTCGCGCGAGTCGTCCGGGGCCGGGAGGTCGAGATCTTGTCGGCGGAGAACTATCCGGTCGAGGTGGAGGTCGACGGGGACTGCGTTCTGGAGACACCGCTCAGGTGTCGGGTGGGAGATGAGACGGTGAAGATATTGGTGCCCAGAGCAATTGAGAATTGAGAATTGTGAATTGAGAGTACCTGAGTGCCGGTTTTTCTAATTCTCAATTCTCAACTCTCAACTCTCAATTCTTCGACTGCACGGTCCGCTCTACCTCATCGATCTCCCTCGGCGCCGCGCACGACAGACACTCGTATCCCGACGGCGTGACCAGCACGGTGTCCTCGATACGCACGCCGATGTTCCACCACTTCGGATCGACCCCCTGGGTGTTGGCGGGTATGTAGATCCCTGGCTCGATCGTGAAGACCATTCCCGGCTCGAGCATCCGGGGGGACCCGGGCGCGCCGTAGGAGCCGGTGTCGTGAACGTCCAGGCCGACCCAGTGCGAAACGCCGTGCAGCGTGAGCCTCCGATGTCCGAAGCTTTTGACCAGCGCCGCCGGATCGCCCGTCAGCAGACCGAGCCTGACAAGCCCTTCCGTCTGGATCTGCGCCGATTTCTTCTCGACCTCGTCGTGCGGCAGTCCCGGCGTGACCAGCGCCATCGCCGCCTTCTGCGCCGCCAGCACGATCTCGTAGATCGCGCGCTGCTCGGCGGAGAAGTGACCGTTGACCGGATAGGTGCGGGTGATGTCGGTTGCGTAGAACCCGTATTCGGCGCCGGAGTCGTTCAAGACGAGCTCGCCGTCCTTCATCTGACGACTGCTCTCGTCGTAGTGCAGGATGCAGGAGTTGGGACCCGAGCCCACGATCGAGGGGTAGGCCATCAGTCGCACGCCGTTGGCCGCGCAGTACCCGTCCAGCGCCTGTTGCACCTCGAACTCCCATTTTCCCGGCGCGACCGCCTGCATTGCGCGGATGTGGCCACGAGCGGACATCTCGGCCGCGCGCCGCATGAAACGCAGATCCTCCGCGTCCTTGATCAGGCGCATCTCGTGAATCAGCGAGCGGGCATCCACCAGCATCGAAGGTGCCTGGCCGTGCTCTCTCAGCCTGTCGAAGCTCGTCCGAAACTTCGCGGCCCACTCCTCGTCGCCGCCTTCGGAGAGGTAGAGCCGTTCGAGGCCGATCAGATAGCCGCTCGCCTGGTACGTATTGCGATCGAACTCGGCGAGCTTCTTCTCGAATTCGTCGATCGGAAATGCCGAGTCGGACCCGTACGAAGCGGCGGCCTCCACGGGGCCCACGCGTTTGCCCGCCCAGGCCTCACGCCTGGGATCCCGCGGCGGGAGAAACAGCACGTACTTCTTTCCGTCCGCCGCGCCGGGACGCAAGACGGCGATCACGTCGTCCTCGGCGATGCCGGTCAGGTAGTAGAGGTCGGAGTCGGGCCGATACAGGTATTCGACGTCCCGCGACATCGTCCGCATCGGAGCGGAGCGAAGGATCACGATCGACTTCGCAGGCAGCTGCGCCATGAACTTCTCTCGGCGCGCCTTGAAGGCCGCGGGATCGGGCGTCAACGGAGGAAAGTCCAGCGAGAACGACGGCCCGGCGATCAGGACCAGTGCCGCGACCAGCAACAATTTTGGATTTTGGATTAGAGGACGATGCGAGATCACGGCGTGCTCAGCAATCTAAAATCTAAAATCCAAAATCCAAAATCTAGTCTCGTCTGCCAGACACTATCTTTTTGCGATGAACGCCCACGGCGGAGTCGCCGACGCCGCTTGCGGAAACACTCTGGCTCGCACGACCGCGTCGATCCGGTCGCGATGCGCCTTCAAGAGTCGGCGGACCGGCACGCCCGCCGCCGCCTCCTCGAGGATGTCGGCGCCGGATTCGTCGACCTTGGCGAGGAACGCCTCCCAGACGGCCTCGCCCACGGGCATTCCCCGGAAGACCACGTTCGGGATGCGGGCGAGCTCGCGCTGCAGGAACGAGAGCTTTTCCTTGAGCGCGGCCTCCTCGGCCAACGATTCATCCTCGTACGGCGTGTGGGGCTTGGGGATGAACGCGTTGACGGACGGCACGATCTCGGCGATGCGTCCGAAGCGCTTTCCCTCCTGGCGCGCGAGGCCGTGGAGCTCGCGGACCAAGCCGACGAGGTCGTCCACGTCGGAATCGGTCTCCGAGGGCAAACCGACCTGCAGGTAGAGCTTGAGGCGCGTGAAGCCGTGCGCGAAGACGCTTCGGACCTTCTCGAGCAGCATCGCGTCCGAGACCTTTTTGTTGATGAACCGGCGCAGCCGCTCGTTGCCCGCCTCCGGCGCGATCGAGAGCGCCCTTTCCCCCTGACGCGCGAGGATCTCGAGGATCGGATCGTCGATGGCGTCGATCTTGATCGAGGAGAGCGCGATGTGGTACCCGAGCTCCGCCAGGCCCTGGAGGATCGGCACGATCTCGGGGTGGTCGCACACCGCGGTGGCGATCAGGCCCGTGCGATCGGTCAGCGGCCGAGCGTCGCGGGCGACCTTCAGGATGGACTCGGCCGGATACTGCTTGACGGGCGCCATCGCGTAGGCCGCCCAGCAGAAGCGGCACATTTCGGTGCAGCCGCGCGAGATCTCGATCAGGAGCTTCGCGGCGAGCTCGGTTCGGGGCGTCAGAATCGTGGTGTGCGGGACCTCGAAGCCGGGCCCGATCTCCCGCCGCGACATCGGCTGCTGGATCACGACGCGTCCACCCTCGGCAGACTCCGCGCGCGGGCCCTGCACGGAGGGGACGAAGAAGCCGGGCAGCTGGGCCGCCGCCGAAAGGAATGCTTCGCGGTCGAGTCCGGCTCGGAGCATCTCGGCGATCCGTGGCACCAGCCGCTCGCCGTCGCCCAGCGCGAAGAGGTCGACGAACGGAGAGAGCGCGGCCGGGTTCATCCGAGCGATGTCGCCGCCGACCAGAAGCAAGGGGTGACGCTCGTCGCGGTCCTCCCGACGCGCCGGAATCCCCGCCGACGCGAGCGTCCGGAGGATGTTGACGATGTCCATCTCCCAGGAGAGCGACCACGCCAGAAGGCCGAAGTCCGACAGCGGCGCGCCCGTCTCGAAGGTCGCGGCGGGCTCGCCCTCCTCGAAGAAGAAGCGCTCGCAGGAGAGGTCCGGGATCCGATTGAACAGACGGTAAACCCACTGGAATCCGAGGTTCGACATGCCGATCTCGTAGGAGTTCGGGAACCCCAGGGCCATGCGATAAGCGCCGAACCGGTTCGGCTCTTCGGTGAAGCGTTCGAGAGCGGCGCGCTCCCGATTCTTGGGCGTCGCGGTCATGACGGAACCGCGCATTATACGGGGCGGTTGGAGCCAGGAACGGCGTTGAGCCGGAAAAGCACCTTCAGCGGCTCCCGGACTCTGATGATCCCGAACGAAGGGTCGGCGAGGTCGTATGCCTTCCAACTCAGAGGGAAGGAACCGCTCAAGACGGCATGGTCTGAGAGGACCTCGACGTCGACCGGAAGCCGAACAGGGAGAGCCTTGCCGTGCACGGTCAGGTCGCCCGAGACTTCGACGGTGAAGCGCTGGCCGGGTCGGAAGCGGGCGAGATCGGCGACGATCCGCCGCGACTCGAACACGATCTCCGGGAAGCGATCGGTCTCCAGGACCTTCTCGCGCATCGTCCGGTCCCTCGACGCGTTCCCGGTCGCCATCGCGGAGGCGGCAGCAGCGATGCGGCTCCGGATCCTCCACTCTCCACCCGGGGTCGGCTCCGCGTCGACGGTGCCCTCGACCTGCGGAGCGGTCCCGTGCACGGTGTGCAGCGTCGCCGGAAGCTCCCAGCGCAGCTCGGATCCGGCGCTCACGACTCTGTAGTGGAGCGCCTCGGGCTCTCCTGCCACGCACGTCGCCGCGAGCAGGAACAGAGTCGCACGGGACCCCCAGCCTCGCATGAGCGTCATTGTGTCACCCGGTCGCCCGCCCCTCGGATTCCGAACACCCAGTCGCCCACGTTGGTGCCCGTGGGTCCGGTGCGGAGGAGAAGACCGAGCCGGTCGAAGAACGGGTGCGTGTCGTGGAGAGACAGGGCCGCTTTCGGATCCAGGCCACGTTCGCGGCCGAGCGAAGCCGTGGTGTCGCCGGCAAACGCTCCGGCGGCGGTCGAGCTGCCGTCTCTGCCGTCGGAGCCCGCCGCGAGAAGCACGGTCTCCGGGCCTCCTTCCAAGGCGAGGGCCGCGGACAGTGCGACCTCCAGAGAGCGGCCGCCGCGGCCCGCCCGGGGTCCGAGTGTCACGACCGTCTCCCCGCCGGAGAGAAACAGCGTCCGCGGGGGCAGAGCGCGAAGACGCCTCGCGAGGCGGCGCCCGGCGGAGGAGGCCTCACCGGAGAGCCGCTCGTCGGCGCGGCGGACCGCGAATCCCCTCCGCTGTGCCTCGAGCGCGGCCGCGTCGAGACCCGTGCGGTTGGATCCGATTACCCGCACGACGTCGCCGCGCCGCCCGCGCACCGTCGGACCCGAGCCGACGACGGCGGCGCGGTCGCCCGGCACGTCCGAGAGCACCAGCGTGATCAGGCGCGCGCGCGTCATTCGGCCGAGCCGGCCCCCCTTGATCGCGGAGAGGGACGTGCGCAAGCGGTTGACGGCCAGAACCGAGGCGCCGCTCCGCGTGAGATCGGCGACCGCGCGGCGCTTCTGCTCGAGGGTGAGTCCCTCCCGGGGCAACGCGAGGAGAGAGGAAGCGCCGCCCGAGACGAGGCACAGGATCACGTCGCCGGCTCCGAAGCCGGCGAAGAAGCCGCGGGCGCGCCGGGCCGCCCGCACGCTCGCCGCACTGGGCTCGGGATGGGAGGCGAAAACCGCGAACCGCCGGATGTCTCGCGGTGCGGCGTAGCCCTCAGGCAGAACGACCAGTCCGTCTCGAGGGTCGACTCTCGCAAGCGCCCCCGCGGCCATTCCCGCTGCCGCCTTTCCGACGGCG
>Ga0070706_100002526_pt1 | contig 18400 bp, 16 predicted proteins | sample KBSK5501metaG_FD_65476 | JGI IMG/M metagenome (GOLD analysis project Ga0070706, IMG submission 65476) | Corn, switchgrass and miscanthus rhizosphere microbial communities from Kellogg Biological Station, Michigan, USA - KBS K5-50-1 metaG | ecosystem: Host-associated > Plants > Roots >... | reverse complement strand
GCACACGGAACGAGAATGGCCGGCGCAGCCGGTGCACGAGCAGATACGCGCCGTCCGGGGACTCCTCGACGTACTGGTAGAGCCCGGCCGGCCCGAGATCCTTGCGGCCTCCGGTGGCCGGATCCACCCGCACCGGGACCGTGGTCGCCAGCGACTCGAAGATGTCCTCGTCGCTCGCCGTGTGCAGCAGGTCCTGGAACGTCGCCATCTGCGAGCGCTTCCCCGCTGTCTCCTCCAGGTGCGGCTCGATCGGCGCCACGGGCAGCGTGACAGGCTCCGCGGGGGCGGCGAGCGCCAGCAGCGATCGCCCGTCCCGAGACCACCGGACTGCGCCGCCGTCGGCCGCCGGCTCGCCGCCGAGCACGTCGCGGACCCGCAGCCCGGGAACCGGGCTGGCGGTCGCGGTCTCGGCGTCGGCGACCCAGACACCGATGCCATCCGGCTCGTCCACGGTAAACGCGAGATGGCGCCCGTCGGGGGCCCAGACGGGGGGACTCACCTGTGCTCCCTCGGGCAGCGGCAGTGACCGCTGCGACCCGTCCGCGAGGCGCAGCACAGAGATGCCGGTCAGCCGGCGCAGCCGCCGCCGGCCGCCGAGAACCGGGTCAATCCGGATCCCGGCGAGCGGCAGGTACGGCTTGGCCAGCATGGTGACGGGGGGATGGGACTCGTAGTGCACAAGCGCAAGATGGCCGGCGGCGGGGGCCAGCCGCACCAGCGGGGTGGGCGGCGCGTCGACGATCGAGACGACGTCGCTCATGGGGGTCGCGTACGGCACGTGTGCATCCTCCCACGGGCACATGCGGAGTGCGGCGGTCAGAACAACCGGGCGAAGCGGCGCAGCGACGCCCGCAGCCCCCACGCGGCGACGGGCCGGATCAGCGCGCCCGCGAGGGCGCCCAGGGCGGCAGGCAGTGGCAGGTCGAGGTACTCGCCCCAGCGGAACTCGCAGCGCGGTCCGGCGCCGGCGACTTCGAACACGCCCGTGCCGCGCACGACCCGGCCGGTGTGCTGGACCACGCACCGGCGCGGCGGATCCCACTCGGTGATCACCATGGTGTCCGTGAAGCCCACCGGCCCGATGCCGGTCCGCCCAGTTACCTCAGCGCCGACCCCGTGGCCGCCGGTCACCCGGGTCCCCCATATCCACTCGCGCTGCCGGGACCAGTCGGTCGCGGCCCGCCATACCCGCTCGGGATCGGCTGGCACGGTGACCCGTGCGACGATCTCGAGTGCGCTGCCCACCACCTCAGGCTACTGACGGTGATGGCGCCAGCGACCGCGGGCGGCCGGCCGTGCGGCGAACACCGCCGGCGTTTCCGCGGAAACGCCGGCGCCCGGGGCCGAGTTGAGGGTCACCACATTGCGGCACGCTGGCGAACTGCGCGCGCTGCTCGGCGAACTGCTGGCCAAAGCCCAGCGGCGCGGCGTGGTGCGGGCAGGCATCGACGAGGCGGACCTGCACGCGATCGCCCTGGGTGCGCTCGCGGCCGAGCAGCACCGTGCCGATGCCCAGCCGGGGCGGCTCACCGCTCTGATCTGCGACGGCCTGCGACCACCCAGCGAAGAGTCCGTGCAGCGGGGCCTGTCCTCACCGCATGCCGTGCCGGGCCCGCTGTCAGCCGAGGAGGATGCGGTCGACCAGATCGTCACCATGATCGCCCGTGGCTACCAGGGCCCGCCCGTCTGGAACACCAGCGCCGCCGCCTCCGTCAGCTGACCTCGGCCAAAGCCGAGGCAACGTCCGCATTCGGTGGCCCAAGCGGCGTTAAGGGTCCGAATCGGCGGTAGCAGTCGGCGTGGTCCCGGTCCGTGACGTGCTCAATGGCCGCCATGACCTGCTGCGCTTTCGCCGCGATCAGGGGGTCAGGGTCGCTGGCCAGATGCCCGGCCAGATCCCTATCTACCGCGGCGGGCTGGACCTCAGCCACTTCGAGCAGGGCCTGTGCTACTGCGTGCCTGTCGTGCAGGTCGGCGCCGGCGGCCAGCGATTCGAGGATCACATACGCGTCGCGCCGGTGCAGGACTAGTTCCTGAACTGCGGCCATGGCCGGTGCCCAGACGAACCAGTCCTCCACGCTGGGCGAGGCCAGCCTGCCCAGCATGTCGACGGGGACGTCGCATGGTGCCACCGTGGCCCGATCCCGCAGCACGTTCGCCGCGCAGGAGCGCGCCACGTACCCGGGATGGGTGGCGAGCGTCTCGACCATCTCGATCGATACCAGCGCATGATCCAGCCTCGAAGCCGCTTCGAGGAGCGAGGCGGCGGCGAGCTTGCGGGCCTGATCATCGGACTCCATGACCTCGCCGTGCAACTCGCGGACGATCTGTCGGCGCTGGTCTGTGGCCCGATCGCGGAGCAGCCGGTAGATCCGCCTGCGCGCCTCATCGTGATCGTCGGGCCGCAGGCCGGCGACGAGGGCGTTCACGTCACCCGCCTCAGCGGCCGCGGGGCGCGGTGCCGCTGGCGGGCTCGCCGGCCCGGGCACCAGCCCCCACTGCCGGAGCTGGCTCAGTATGACGTCGGCCGCCACCGCCGGCGCGGCCACGTCCAGGCAGTCGTAGGTCGGGTTGATGTCGCTCGGCAGCAGCACGTCGGGCGGCCTCAGGACCTGGCAGCGGTCCCGCAGGTGAGGGCGGGTGCAGGCCAGATGGATCTCGTCGATGATGCTGGCCCGTGGGTACTTCGTGCCGTCGCTGAGCTCGTGGTCGGCTGTGCACAGCGCGACGAAGGCGGATGCTGCGTCAAGATAACGCCCGGTATTCGCCTCCGCACCACCGCGGATACCGGGCAGCGGCGGCTCGTCGCGCACGATGATGGCGCATAGGCCATGACCTGTCAGCACATCACGAACTGGCCACGCGACCGCAGGCTTGAACTTCTCGGAACAAGACAAGACGATTGCGACCTGTCCCCGCAGCATTCGGATCACTCCTCCGCGAACAGCCTGCCAGGACAGTGCGCCGTGTGTCCTCGTAAATGGCCAGGAGCGCTGCGGTCCGGCAGCGCCCGCCCGCCGGGTGGGTCAGGCTAGCGCGGCGGGGCCGCGCTTGACCATCTGACTGGCGATGATCGCGCGTTGGATTTCGCTGGTGCCTTCCCAGATCCGTTCCACGCGCAGTTCGCGATAGAAACGTTCGGCACCGTTTCTCGCATGTAACCGCGGCCACTGAAGACCTGCACGGCCCGGTCGGTATCAGGAGCCGGGCAGAGGGCGGGCTAGTCAATCGGTGGCGCGCTCCCGCGGGACAGCCAGGGCATCCACGGGATCGCCCAGTCCGGGCCTTGGATGGGCGGGTTCCCGGTTACAGGCCGGTGCTGGGCGGCGCGGCGAGCACGCGGTGCCGGGCCGCACCGATGCACAGGACCGGGCCGCGCTGGTCGGACACGTGGCCATCCCGGTCCGGAGGCAGGCCGCGCAGCGCGGCCAGGGCGTTCTCGTCGAGCAGCACATGCCCGTCCCCGAGATCTGTGATCAGGCCGCTGACGCCCTGCCCGTAGAATCCCGCCACGCTGAGCGGCCCGCGAGCCGTGTCAGCCAGCCACCGCGCTTCGGCCCGGCCGACATCTGCCATATAAGTTGTCATCCTGCCCCTCCCCAGGGTGATCACGCACGGTCGTGAAGCGCGTTTCAGGGCCCCGCCGTTACACCGCCGGGCGGCGGTGCGGCCGACCGCAGGACGCTGGCGAGGATGTCCCGCGCGACGCTCCGGTAGCGGTCCGGGTACTGGTGCGCCATGCCGAGTGACCACGGCCGGAGCCGGCTGTCTCCGAGGGGTTTGACTGAACGTTCAGTCTAGAAAGCTGGTACCTTTGGCCACAAGGGCGCGCGCCAGATCCGGCCGGCCGGGCAGGCCGCGCGTCCGGCGCCGAGAGCCCGGACGCGAGGACGATTCAGTCCGGGCGTCAGATCGGCCGAGGCAGGTGCTCAAATCGCTGCGGTCCGCGAGGATGTGCGCATGAAGGAGCAGGCTGTGGACGTCGGCCCGGCCGACCAGCGTCGCGAGCAAATGCTGCGCGCCGCCCTGGAGGTGATCCAGGAGCGAGGCTTCCCAGAGACCCGGATCGCGGACGTCGCGGAGCGCGCGGGAACCAGCCCGGCGCTGGTCATCTACTACTTCAAGACCAAGGACCAGCTACTCACCGAGGCGATCAGGTTCTCCGAGGACACGTGGTACGCGGCCGCGAAGCGCCGCGTGGCAGCGATCCCGACGGCGGCCGGGCAGCTCGAAGAGCTTGTCGCCATGAGTTGCCTGCCGGAAGTGGACGCGGAGCTGCCGACCTCATGGGTGCTCTGGCTTGACCTGTGGGCCCAGGCAGTGCGGCACGCCGAGGTCGCCAGCGTCCGGCAGAAGTCCGACGAGCGCTGGCGGCAGACGATCTGCTCACTGGTCCTGGCCGGCCAGGCGGCCGGGGAGTTCGGCCAGGTGAACGTCGGTGATTTCGTCGACTCGCTGTGCGCGCTGCTGGACGGGCTCACCATCCAGATCGCGCTCGATGACCCGTCGGTGGACGCAGGCCGGGCCTTCGAGCTGAGCATGCGCTTCGTGTCCGGGCAGCTGGGTATTGAGTGGACCCCGCGCCCTCGGTCGTAGCGGGGAGGCCCACCGCCTGCTCTCAGGCGCCTGGTTCTCAGCCGCCGTCGGCGGCCAGGCGGTATCCGGCGCCACGCACCGTCTGGAGTGCCCGGCGGCCGAACGGCGTGTCGACCTTGCGCCGGAGGTAACCCGCGTACACCTCGACCACGTTGAGGTCGACGCTGTCGTAGGCGTCCCACACATGCTCGAGCAGCTGGGACTTGGACACCACCTGACCGGCCCGCCGGATCAGGTACTCCAGCAGAGCGAACTCGCGCGCGGTCAGCACGATCTCGGTCTCGCCGCGGCGTACGCGCTTGCTGGCCGGGTCCAGCGACAGGTCACCGGCCTGCAGTTCGGCAGGCCGGGGGACTGCACCGCGGCGGAGCAGGGCGCGGAGCCTGGCGGCCAGCACCACATAAGAGAAAGGCTTGGTGAGGTAGTCGTCCGCGCCGAGGTCCAGCCCGTCGGCCTGATCGTATTCGCCGTCCTTGGCGGAAAGGATCAAGATGGGCACCCAGTTCTTCTCGGCCCGCAGCTGCTGGCACACCCGGTAGCCGGAGATCTTCGGCAGCATCAGGTCGAGGACCACCGCGTCGTAGCCGCCCTCGCGGGCCAGGTGGAGCCCATCCTCACCGTCATAGGCGATATCAACCGCGAAGCCCTCCGCCGACAGGCCCCGCCGCACAGCGGCAGCCAGCCTCCGTTCGTCCTCCACCACGAGCACCCGCACGGCCCTGGCTCCCCTCATCCCCGGTAAATCGTGTCCCATCCAGTTTGGCTCACAGGATGAGCACAGGAGCCATGCGGCATGATGGCTAGTACCCGCCGGAAAGCCAGGGCGGGGACGCTGACCGGCTCAGTCAGCTTGACTGGGCCGAATCGGATTGGCGCTGAAATTGGACTGGCGCTGAATTGGACTAGCTCAGATCGAACTGGCCCAAAGCGAACTGGCCCAAAGCGAACTGGCACAGTAGCGAACTGGCACAGTGAGGTGCGATGAACCCGATGCTGAGGCTCTCCCCACGGGCACGATGGGCGGTGCCGGGCGGCGTAGTGGCCGTCATCGCAGCCATCACCGCCGGGTCCATGATCACTGTAGCCCAGGCGTCCCCTGAGCTGCCCGCACGTACCCCAGCGCAACTACTCGCGGCCGCCGCCGGGCACACCGGCCTACCGCCCGCGCTGACCGGCACGGTGGTGGAGACCGCGTCGCTCGGCATCCCGGACCTCCCGAGTACCGGCAGCCCCACATCCATCACCTCGCTGCTGGCCGGCTCGCACACGCTGAAGGTCTGGTACGCCGACCCGGCGCACATCAGGCTGGCCGTTCCGGTGACGATGAGCGAAACGGACCTGATCCGCAACGGGTCGACCGTCTGGCTGTGGCAGAGCCAGGGGAACACGGTGACCAAGATGCTGCTGCCAGCCAAGGCCGACGGGACGCCGGAGGCAACCCCGGCGCCCGCGGGGACGCCGCTCACCCCACAGCAGGCCGCGCAGCAGGTGCTCGCGGCAGTCGGGCCGAGCACCACGGTCAGCGTGGACCCGGCCGCGACGGTCGCGGGCCAGGCGGCCTATGAACTCGTCCTGGCTCCCAAGAGCAGCAGTTCGCTGATCGGCAAAGTAACCATCGCACTTGACGGGCAGCATACGGACGTGCCGCTCCGGGTGCAGGTGTTCGCCCGGGGCGCGACCACGCCAGCCTTCCAGGTCGGCTACACCTCGGTCGACTTCGTCAAGCCGGCCGCGGCGAACTTCGATTTCACCCCGCCCCCGGGCGCCAAGGTCACCACCACCGGCTCGAGCGGCTCCTCCACGGCTCACAGGGCGGACTTGCAGCAGGGCGCGCCGACGGTGCTTGGCCAGGACTGGCTGTCGGTGGCGGTGCTCCCGGCCGACGCGCTGTACGGGATCTCCGGCACTGGTAACGCCGCGAGCGCAGCGGGGCAGGCCGCGCAGAACGTGGCTGGCGGCCCGGGGTCCGGCGGCGGTGACAATGCCGCCATCCTGGGCGCGCTGCTCAAGTCGGCCACCCCGGTGCACGGCACGTGGGGCAGCGGCAAGCTGCTGCGCACCAGCCTCGTCTCCATCCTGATCACAGATAGCGGGAAGGTCCTGGTCGGCTCGGTTACTCCCGCGGTCCTCTACAGCGCCGCAGCCCAGGTCAAGTGAGCGCGGCCGGCGAGGTCACCGCTGAGGCGGCCGGCGAGGTCACCGGCGTCGCCCCGGCGATCACCACCACCGGGCTGACCAAGCGGTTCCGGGGCGGCCAGCTCGCCGTAGTCGACCTCGCCATGGTGGTTCCGCGCGGCTCGGTGTACGGGTTCCTGGGGCCGAACGGGTCTGGCAAGACCACCACCATCCGGATGCTGCTCGGCCTGGTTTACCCAACCCGGGGCAGCCACCAGCTGCTCGGCACTCCCATGCCGAACGGATCGTCGCATGTGCTGCCGAAGGTCGGTTCCTTGGTCGAGGGCCCGGCCTTCTATCCCCAGTTGTCCGGGCCGGCCAACCTGGCCAGGATCGACGCCGCCGACCGGACCGCCGACCCTGGCACCGCGGGGGAGCGGATCGCCGCCGCGCTGGAGCGGGTCGGCCTGCTCGCCGCGAAGAAGAAGCACTACCGCGCCTACTCACTGGGCATGAAGCAGCGGCTCGCGATCGCCGCCAGCCTGCTCCAGCCGCGCGAACTGATCATCTTGGACGAGCCCACCAACGGCCTCGACCCGCAAGGCACCCGGGAGGTGCGCGGCCTCATCCGCGAGATCGCCACCGGCGGCATCACCGTGCTGGTCTCCTCCCATCTGCTGGCGGAGGTCGAGCAGATCTGCAGCCATGTCGGCGTCATGCGCACCGGCCGGCTGGTCTTCCAGGGCACCTTGGACGAGTTGCGGGCCCGTGGTGCCGCCCGGATCGAGGTCCGCACGACGGAGGTGGAGCGGACGGCCGAGATTTTCGGCAAGCTCGGGCTGGCCGACGTCCAGACCGCCGAAGGCGAAGTAACCGCGCAGCTAGCGGATCAGGCGCCCGAGCGGATCTGCCGCGAACTCGTCTACGCAGACGTTCCCGTCGCCGGGCTGAACACCATCAAACCCAACCTGGAGGAGCTGTTCGTCGAGCTCACGGGGGAGGGATTCGATGTCGACGGCTGAACTCACAGCCGCCCCGGACAGCGGCGCGCAACGGCCGGTGGCGCGGCACCCGGGCGCCTTCCGGTCATGGTGCCGGCTGCTCGGGTCGGAACTGCGCCTGGTCTTCCGGCGGCTGCGCAATCTCGCCCTGCTCGCGGTGCTGATCGTGCTCCCGGCCGCCCTCGGGTTCGCGCTGTGGGCGGCCGCGCCGCGCGGCGGCGGCGGCGGGCCGAACGCGTCCTTCGTGGATCAGCTCGCCGGGAACGGAGTTTTCCTGTCGTTCATCGCGCTCACCATCATGCTCACGTTGGTGCTGCCGCTGGTTGTGGCGGTAGTGGCGGGCGACTCGATCGCTGGGGAGGCAGGCTACGGCACGCTGCGGTACCTGCTCACGGTGCCCGCCGGGCGGACCAGGCTGCTGTCGGTCAAGTACGTCGCGGTGGTGATCTTCGGCCTGGCCTCGTGCCTGCTGGTCTCGGGGGTGTCCTTGATCCTCGGGGTGGCGCTGTTCCCGGTCGGGCCGGTGACTCTGCTGTCCGGGACGACTGTGCCACTGGCGGACGGACTGCTGAGACTGCTGTTCGTGACGCTGTACGTGGCCGGGGCGATGGCCGCGCTGGGCGCTATCGGGCTGGCGGTCTCGACGCTGACCGAGCACGCGATCGGCGCGATTGCGGCGGTCATGATCCTGGCGGTGGCCAGCGAGGTGACCGACAACGTGCCGCAGTTCGCGGCGGTCCACGCGTACCTGCCCACGCACTGGTGGCTGTCGTTCGACGCGCTGCTCCGCTCCCCGGTCGCCACCGGCGACCTGCTGCACGGGCTGCTGTCCTTCGCGGCGTACATCGTGGTCTTCGGCACGATCGCCTGGGCCCGCTTCACCAGCGCCGACGTCACCAGCTGAGCCGCGCCGAGGGCCTTTCATGATCCCGGTAACCTGTCAGTCGTCGTGACTGAAGAAATACCGTGATCATGGACGTCGGCTGTGGTTGACTTGAGTAAGCCGCCCGCGCTCAACACGGGCCGGATGCTCCGCCTGGCCGCCTCGGCCTTCGTGGTGCTGGCCGCCGAGCCGTCCTTCATCCTCATCGATACCGCGGTGGTGGGCCATCTCGGGCCGCTGCCACTGGGGGCGCTCGGCATCGGCGGGACGCTGCTGTCACTTATCGCGATGATCGGCGGATTCCTCGACTACGGCACGACCGGCCGGGCGGCCCGCTGGTATGGCGCCGGGCAGCGGGACCGGGCGGTCGAGGAGGGAACCACCGCGTCGGTGCTCGCCCTGGTGCTGGGCGTGGTGGCGGCCGCCGGCGGCGAGCTGTTCGCCGGGCCGCTGCTGCGGCTGCTGGCGGGCGGCGCAGGCCCCATGGCCAGCGCCGCCGAGACGTGGTTTCGCATCGCCGTGCTCGGCGTGCCGGGCATCCTGCTCGTCCTCGCGGGCAATGGCTGGATGCGCGGCGTGCAGGACACCCGGCGGCCGGTCCGGATCGTGCTCATCGCCAACGCGCTGTCGGCGGCTGCGTCGCCGATCCTGGTGTACCCGCTGGGACTCGGCCTGGCCGGCTCGGCGGTGGCCAACGTCGGCGCCCAGGTCGTCGGCGGCCTGCTCTTCTTGCGCGCGGCGAGCGGCGAGCGCCGCCGGTGGCGGCCGCAATGGGCTGTCATGCGAGGTCAGCTCGCGGTGGGCCGCGAACTCCTGCTGCGCGAGGCAGGTTTCCAGGCCGCGTTCCTCACCGCGGCCGCGGTCGCGGCGCGGATGGGCACCGCCCAGGTCGCTGCGCACCAGATCGGGCTTGAGCTATGGGAGTTCACCGCCCTGCTGCTTGATTCCTTCGCCATCGCCGCGCAGTCGCTGGTCGGGGCGGCGCTGGGAAGCGGTGACGCCCGCGAGGCACGCCGCACCGCCTGGCAGGTCGCGCGGTACGGGCTGGCGGCCGGGATCGCGTTCAGCGTCATGCTGGCGGCCGGCTGGTGGCTGATCCCCGTCGCATTCACCTCCTCCGCTGCGGTGCAGCACCAGGCCCACCTGCTGTGGCCGTTCTTCGTCGGCCTGCAGCCCGCCGCCGGCGTCGTCTTCGCCCTGGACGGCGTGCTCATCGGGGCCGGCGATGTCGGCTTCCTGCGAACCGTGACGCTGGTCGCCGCGGTCGGGGTTTTCGTCCCCATCACGCTCGCGGCGCTGCACTGGCACTGGGGCATCGGCGGGGTGTGGGCCGGGCTGGCCGCCTTCATCGGCGCCCGGCTGATCGGCATGCTGGCGCGCACCGCCCGGGGCCGCTGGGCGGTGACCGGGACGGCGGCGCAGGCCGCCTGATCCTGCGCTGCCGTGCAGCCGATCAGCGTCGCGTGGCCACTCACCTCGTGCTGGGGTCAGTCGTTGTCGAGAGCACCGGCTGTGGCGGCAGCGGCACGGCCGGCCGGAAGGCCGCCGCACGTCGCACCGGGGTGCGGGGTGAGGGTCGTATTCGCCGGGCACGGGTTCAGGATCAGTGGTGGCTGTGGGCGCTGCTGGAAGTCGAATTCAGTCGTCAGGTTGCCGAGACCGGGAGCGACCTCCCGCACGACGGGCCGCGAGTCGGGGCGGCCGTCGGTAGCCGGGTTGAGCCGCGCGCCGTGCAGGAAGTCATCCTCGATGAACCTGAGGTAAGCGTCCGGCGACAGGGTCTGGTGGTCGATGTAGCCGCGCCGGGCATAGGGGCTGATCACCATGGCGGAGACCCGGATGCCGTAGCCCTCGGCGTCGACGGCCGGCGGATTCACGTGGTCGTAGAAGCCACCCCAGTCGTCCCAGGCGACGAAGATCGCGGTGGAGCCCCAGTCCTTACTGTGCATCACCGCATCGATGATCCTGGTTACGTAGGCCTGGCCGGTGCTGACCAGGTAGGGCGGGTGCTCGCTGTCGCTGCTGCGCGGCAGCACCCAGGAAACCGCGGGCAGCGTGCCGGCCCTGGCCTGGGCGTAGAACCTGCTCAGGAGATCCACTCCGCCCGACTGCGCGCCCTGGTGGAGGTCGGTGAACCCGGGCAGCACATTCCAGATCGTCGGCACGCCCGTCCGGGTGGCGCCGCGCTTCTTGCCCGCCGGCTTCTTGCCCGCCGGCTGGGCGCCGTGGTCGAGGTACCAGCCCCAGCTCACGTGCTGCTTGCTGAGCAGATAGGTCAGGCTGGTCCAGGCGAACGGGGTCGGGTTGGACGTGCTCCTGTTCGTCGGCTGGTCGTTGCTTGTGCAGCTCATCGGGTTGTTGTCACTGGTGCAGTCCGCCGACCAGCCCGAGGCCATGTACAGGTGGAAGGGCAGGCTCCACGAGTGCACCGATTCGTACATGTGGTCCTGCAGCACGAAGTTGCGCGCGTAGGCCCAGTAGTCGGGGATGTCGGAGCCGGTGTGGTAGCCCATGACGTCGGTCGGGCAGGGCCCGGTCGGCTGGCATGCGGGGTGCTTGCGGGTTGTCTTGGTGATCTGCGCCTGGCCGATGAAGCCGTCCATAGCGCCGTTGTGGGTGTCCGCGGCGCTGTTGAGCGCCTGGTGCGGCCCGCCGGTGTTGCTGTCCGCATGGTCCGCGTATGGCTTGACGCAGGTCTGGGTGCGCGGGTCGGGCACACAGACCGTCGGCGTGCCGTTCGTCATCGGGATGCCGTCGGCACCGGGGAAGGTGGCGAAGTAGGAGTCGAACGACCTGTTCTCCTGCATGATGATCACTACATGCTTGATCTTGTGGATGCCACTGGAGTTCGCGCTGGGCTGGCTTGACGCCGTCGTCTGCGCTTGACAGCCGGCGGTCACACACGTCGCCGCGATGGCCAGGCCCACCGAGGCGGCCGCCCCATACAGGTGACGAACTTTCATCGGGGCACTCCTGGGGGTCAGGAATCGGGTTCTTTGCCGCGCAGTTCGTCTGAAGCGTTTCTGATGTGCCTGGGAGGATGCCTGGAGTCCTATGGGAGCAGGTTCAGAAAACTCTGCGGATGCGGCGCAGCCGGCGTCTCGTCGTGACGGCTACGGCCGCGGCGGGGGGGTGTCGGCCTGGGCGGGGCTCCGGCCGGGGCAGACGATGCCTGTCTCATAGCCGAGGACGACCGCCTGCACCCGGTCCCGGAGCCGGAGCTTGGTCAGGATCCGGGTCACGTGCGTTTTGACGGTGGCCTCGCTGAGCGTCAGGTGCGCCGCGATCTCCGCATTGCTCAGCCCGCGGGCGACCAGGCCGAGCACCTCCCGCTCGCGCGGGGTCAGCGCCGAGAGGTCCTGGTCCGCGGGCTGGTGATCCGGGCCGCGCGGAGCGAATCTCTCCACCAGCCGCCTGGTGATGGAGGGCGCCAGGAGGGCATCGCCGGTGCGCACCAGGCGCACCGCGGCGACCAGGTGCTCCGGCGTCACGTCCTTGAGCAGGAAGCCGCTGGCGCCGGCGGTGAGCGCCGCGTAGACGTACTGGTCCAGGTCGAAGGTGGTCAAGATGATGATCCGGCAGCCCCGTCCCGGCTGCGACGCGAGGATCCGCCTGGTGGCCTCCAGCCCGTCCATGCCGGGCATCCGGATGTCCATCAGCACCACGTCGGGCCGGTGCCGGAGGACCTCGGTGACGGCCTCGGCGCCGTCGGCCGCCTCCGCCGCGACCGGGATGCCCGCCGAGTTGAGGATCATGCGGAACCCGCTGCGCACGAGGGTCTGGTCGTCGGCGATGACCACGCGCGGCGGCGCGTCCGGCACGGCGGCGGGCTCCGCGGCCTGGCTCATGCCCGTTCCCCCGCTCGCCTCAGTCCAGGCGGCACCGCGCCCCTCCGGCTCGCTCATGCTGTGTTTCCCGCTCGCCTGCGGGCCGCTTGGAGGCGCCGCCTTCCCTCGTCGCTCGTGCTCTGCTCCCCGCTCGCCCGCCGGAGCGCTTTAAGGCGCCGCCTTCCCTCGTCGCTCGTTCCTCGCTCCTCAGTCCAGGCAGCACCGCGCCCCGACGGCTCGCTCACACTCCGCTCCTCAGTCCAGGCGGCACCGCGCCCCCCCGGCTCGCTCATGCTGGGATCCGGGCCCTGACCAGCCAGCCGCCGCCCGGCCGCAGGCCCGCGTCGAGATCACCGCCGTATAGTTCCACCCGCTCGCGCAGCCCGAGGAGGCCCCGCCCCGGGGTGCTGCCCGCGCCGCCTGCGCTGCCGCCGGTCCCGTCGTCGGCGATCTCGACGACCAGCTCATCGGGCCGGTAGTCGAGCCTGATCTCGGCTCGGGCCTGGCCGGCATGCCTGATCACGTTGGTCAGCGCCTCCTGGACGACGCGGAAGACGGCCAGGTCCAGGCCCGGTGGCAGCTCGCGTTGGTTTCCGGATACGTGCAGCTCGACAGGCAGTCCCGCCGCGGCGACCGGATCCATGAGCGAGCGCAGCTGGCCGAGCCCGGGCTGCGGGCTCAGCACCTGCGCGGTCCCGGCGATGGTGGCGGGAGCGCTGTCGGCGGCGCCGGGCGGGCCGAGCAGGCCGAGCAGATGGCGCAGTTCCGTCATGGCCGCCCGGCCGCTTGATTCCACGGCGAGCATCGCCTCGCGCGCATCGTCGGGCGTGTCGTCGAGCACCCGCCGGGCCGCGCCCGCCTGCACCACCATCACGCTCACGTTGCGCGTCACCACGTCGTGCAGTTCGCTCGCGATGCGCGACCGCTCGACCTCGAGCGCGCGCCGGGTGGCCTCCTCGTGCTCAGCCGCCAGCCGGCGCAGCCGATCCTGCGAATCGCCTGCCCGGCGCCGCCAGGTGTGCATCGCGTTGCCGACGATCGCGATCGGGATAAAGATCGCGATCGGCGTGGCCCGCGCGGGAATGGGCGGCGAGGAGTTCGGGAAGATCGCCATCACGGCGACCGCCGCGAGGGCCAGGCTGAGCAGGGCCGGGCCGCGGAACCGGCTGCGCACAACGGCGTTGTACGCGGCGAAAACGACGGCGAGGAAGGTGGCCAGTGTCGAATAGTGGCTGGTAGCGGCCATGGCGGCGAGCAGTACCCAGAACGTGGTGAGCGGGAACAGCCTGCGGGCGGCCAGCGGCAGAGACGTCGAGACCGCCGCCGCCGCGCCCGGCCAGCTGGCCCAGGATGCCGGCGTCAGGGCAACCACGACCCGCGGATCGAGCTCCACGCCCCCGGGCAGTACCGGGATCAGCCGGTATGCGGAGCTGGCCGGGCTCCCCATCCGTGCCACCTCGATCAGCGAGAACACGAGAAAGCCGACGGCCAGCGCCACATCAGCGGCCGCCACCCGCCTCGGCTCCGCGGAGCGCGGCTCCGCGGCCCGGGCGAGCGCCAGGGCCGCGCGCAGCCAGCCCCGGGCCGCTGTCCGCCACTCGCCGTTCACCAGCCCATTGTGACCCGTGACGGGCCGCACGGCCGTCCGTCCAGCGGTGTACTCGCCTGCACCAGCGGGATGACCCGCCGGGGCCGTCATCCGCACGCGGTACCCACATTGCATCCGCCAGGCGATGACCAGATCACGGCGGCCCGGCCACCCTGGCACCGTGAACGCACTCATGCAGCTCAGCGACGTCAGCAAACGCTACGACAACGACGGGCCGGCCGCGGTCGACCGGGTCAGCCTCGATCTCGCGACGGGTGAGTCGGTCGCGGTGATGGGCCCCTCGGGCAGCGGGAAGTCGACCCTGCTCAACCTGGTCGCCGGCCTGGACCGGCCATCCGCCGGCACGGTCACCGTCGCCGGGGAGCGCATCGACACCCTCAGCGAGACCGGCCTGGCCCGGTTCCGCGGCCGGCGGATCGGCATGATCTTCCAGTTCTTCAACCTGCTCGACGATCTGACCGTCGCCGACAATGTGCTGCTTCCCGCGCAACTCGCGGGGATGCCCAGGGCCAGGGCGCGGGCCCGCGTCGGGCAGTTGCTTGAGGCGCTGCGGATCGAGCGGCACCGCGACGCCTATCCGGCCCGGCTGTCCGGTGGCGAGCGGCAGCGGGTCGCGATAGCCCGGGCCCTGGTGAACCAGCCCGACCTGCTGCTCGCCGATGAGCCGACCGGGGCCCTGGACACCGCGACCGGGGAGGGGATCTGCGAGCTGCTCCTCGATCTGGTCCGCTCGGGCCAGAGCATGCTGCTGGTGACGCACAACCCCGACCTGGCGGCGCGCTGCGCGAGCCGCACCATCCAGCTTGTTGACGGCAGCCTCGTCAGCGACGTCCGCGGGGCCGGGGTGCCGCGATGAGGCCGGGCCCGGTGGTGCGGGCCGTGCGCGGCGGCCTGTCGCGGCGGCGGGTGCAGACCGTCGTCATCGGCCTCGTCGTGCTCATCTTCACCGCCGCCTGCACTCTGGCCCTGGGCCTCCTGGTGGACTCCAGCGCCCCGTTCGACCATGCGTTCGCGGCCCAGCGCGGTGCCCACCTGGCCACGGCCGTTGACCTGGCCAAGGCCACCCCGGCGCAGATCGCCGCCACTGCCCACCTGCCCGGTGTGACCGCCATGTCCGGGCCCTACGCCGAGGTGGTCATCAGCGGCCAGGTCAGCCTCCCCGGCATTCCCGGGCCGGTCCGCCTGCCGCTGGTCACCCTGGCCGGGCGGGCGCGCCCGGGCGGGCCGGTCGACGACATCACCCTCGACTCCGGCCGCTGGGTGAGAAACCCGGGGGAGGTGGTTATCTCCCGCGACCTGGACGGTCCCACCCTCAAGCTAGGCCAGCAGGTCACGGTGACCGGCGTTCCGGGGGCGCCGCGGCTCACCGTCGTCGGCATCGCCAAGTCGATCACCGACTCGGCTGGCGGCTGGGTCATGCCAGCCGAGATCGCGGCGCTGGCCGCGCATGGGACGCCCCCCTTGGCCCAGGTGCTCTACCGCTTCGCCACCGCCGGAACGACGACACAGGTGAGTGCGGACCTGGCCGAGGTCGGCGCGGCGCTCCCAGCGGGCGCCGTCACCGGCGGGCAGTCGTACCTCCCCATCAGGCTTCAGGCGAGCGAGTCGCTGGCGCCGATCGTTCCGTTTGTGGTGGCGTTCGGAATTATCGGGCTTGTCATGTCGGTGCTGATCGTTTCCAACGTGGTTAGCGGTGCGGTGGTCGCGGGTTACCGCCGGATCGGCATCCTGAAGAGCATCGGGTTCACCCCGGCGCAGGTGGTGGCGGCCTACGTGGGCCAGGTCGTCTTCTCGGCCGTAATCGGCTGCCTGGCGGGCGTGGCCCTCGGGAACCTGCTGTCCGCGCCGCTGCTCAGCAAGACGGCGAACGTTTATGGCGTCGGTGTGCTCACGGTGCCCACGTGGGTCAGCGTGCTGGTGCCGGCCGCCGTGTGCGTCCTGGTGGGGATCGCGGCGCTGCTCCCCGCGCTGCGGGCGGGACGGCTCAGCGCGATCCAGGCGATCGCCACCGGGCGCGCTCCCCGCAGCGGCCGTGGCTACGCAGCGCACCGGCTGCTGGGCAGGCTCAGGCTGCCCCGCCCGGTAACCATCGGCCTGGCCACTCCGTTCGCGCGGCCGGCGCGTACCGCCGTCACGTTGGTGGCGATCGTGTGCGGCGCCGGTACCGTGACGTTCGCCGTCGGCCTGAGTACTTCTCTGAGCATGGTGGCCGCCGCGGTGTCGCACTCGGCGTCCGAGCCCGTCCAGATCGCGCTATCCGGAGGTTTCGAGCACAAGGCCAGACCGGCGGCCCCGGCCGGGCCGGGGGCCGGGCAGCAGCCGTCGCCAGCGGCCCAGCAGCGGGCACCGCAGGCGGCGCTGCGAGCCGAGCCCGGCACGCTCCGCTACGTCGCCGAGGCGGTGCAACAGGCGAACGTGCCCGGGCTGGCCCACCAGATCCCCGTGCACGCCTTCCGTGGCAACGCCACCTGGACGGGCTATGACCTCATCAGCGGGCGCTGGTACCGGGGGCCAGGCGAGGTAGAAGTTCCCACGTACTTCCTCACCGTCACCGGCAAGGCCGTCGGTGACACCGTGACGATCACGGTCGGCGGTGCGCAGGTCCCGGTGCGGATCGTCGGCGAGGTCTTCGACACCGAGAACCGTGGCCTGGCCATGCTCACCGGCTGGCCGACGCTGGCCCGGGCGGTTCCCGGACTGGCCCCGCAGTGGTATGACGTGGCGCTCCGGCCGGGCACCAATGCCCAGGCCTACGCGAACGCGATCGGCGGCAAGCTCGGCCCGGGTTTCGACGTGAGCCTGAACGCGAACGACCCGTTCTTCCTGACCCTGGTCGGGATGATCGGCATCCTCACCCTCATGCTGGCCCTCGTCGCGGGCCTTGGCGTCCTGAACACAGTCGTGTTGAGCACCCGGGACCGGGTGCATGACATCGGCGTGTTCAAAGCGTTGGGCATGACGCCTCGGCAGATCATCGTCATGGTGGTCTGCTGGGTCGCCGGGACCGGGCTGGCCGCCGGCCTCCTCGCGGTTCCGGCCGGCATCGCGCTGCACAGATATGTCCTGCCGGTCATGGCCCAGTCGGCGGGCACCAATGTGCCGGCCAGCTTCCTGCACGTCTACCGCCTGGACGAACTAGCGCTGCTTGGCCTGTCCGGACTGGTGATCGCGGTGCTCGGCGCGCTCCTGCCGGCGGGCTGGGCGGCGAAGATATCGACGGCATCGGCGCTGCGCGCCGAGTGAGCCGCCTGACGGTGCCCGCGCTCGGCTCAGCCGCCGGCCAGCAGCATCGCGAGCCGGTGCCACTGGTCAGCGGTGAGCCGGGCGGCGCAGGCGTCCGGGGACACGCCCACCCGGGACAGCACTCCGCGGATCCGGCCGCCCGCGCTGCGCGGGCGGCCGCGCGCGGCGGGCTCGCGCAGCACGTCACGCACCATGTGATGCACCGGCGCGTCCGGCCACCGGTAGGCGACCCGCAGCAGCCGCCGCAGCAGGCGCTGGCCCTCGGCCGAGGCCACGAGGGGACGCGGCCGGATGGACAGGTGCGCGGCGCTGACCCGTGGCCGCGGGGCGAAGCTCGCGGCAGGAACCCGGCCGGCGATGCGCATCTGGTAGCGGCTCGTCCACCAGGCCGTCTCGGCGTCCCGCGGCACCGGCGCGGTCAGCCATCTCGCCACGCCCCAGGCCGTGATCAGCTCGGCCCCGGCCAGCGGCACCGACGGGTCCCCGGCCAGCCGCCGCATCAGGGCCGTGGTGATCGAGAAGGGGACGCTGGCCACGACCAGGAAATCCCGTCGTGGCAGCGGGACCTCGCGCAGGTCGGCCTCTACCACGCTGACCCGGGGATGGCCCGCGACGCGACGGCGCAACCGGGCGGCGCAGCGCGGGTCGCGTTCGATGGCGATCACCCGGGCACCACTGGACGCCAGGGCCATCGTGATGGCGCCGTGCCCCGCGCCCAGGTCAAGGACAAGGTGCCCATCGCCAGCACCTGAGGCGCGGACCAGCCGGGCGATCAGCGTGCGGTCACGCAGGAAGTGGGCCCCGGCCGGGTTCGGCGCTGCTGGCCGCCGCCCTGGCACGGAAGACCATGACCATCGACATGGCCCAGCTCCTCGGCTCGGATGTGATCAGCACAGACGGTAGGCCGGCCGGACGCCGGCCGTCCACTGGATTTCCGGCCGCCGGCCCCGGCCGCCGGCCCCGGCCGCCCTCGTCCCGGAGCGTTTCTGCGGGAACGCCGGTGGGGCGTTTCTGCGGGAACGCCGGTGGCGCGTTTCCGCGGAAACGCCGGGCTTACCGCGCTCCACCTTGTGGTCCGTGAGGGCCGGCCAGGGCCGGCTCTGCGCCTGACCAGGCACACGACAAC
>Ga0070706_100002524_pt1 | contig 18411 bp, 14 predicted proteins | sample KBSK5501metaG_FD_65476 | JGI IMG/M metagenome (GOLD analysis project Ga0070706, IMG submission 65476) | Corn, switchgrass and miscanthus rhizosphere microbial communities from Kellogg Biological Station, Michigan, USA - KBS K5-50-1 metaG | ecosystem: Host-associated > Plants > Roots >... | reverse complement strand
GGGGCTACTGGGCGGCAAGTGTTTGATGTAACGGGCGCGGGGGACACGGTTTTGAGCGTGCTTTCGCTGGCGGTGGCGGCGGGAGCGGCCTTGCCGGATGCGGCGGTGCTGGCGAATACGGCGGCAGGCGTGGTGGTGGGAAAACTTGGGACGGCGAGCGTTAGCCCGGAGGAGTTGGAACACGCGCTGGAAGATATTCGGCGTTGAGTTGGAGAGAATCAAAATGCAGAGGCGCTGAAAAGCGAAAAGCGAAATGCGAAATGCGAAATGCGAAATGCGAAATGCAGATTCCTCGCTTCGCTCGGAATGACACTGCGCTAGTTTTTCGGTAATGTTTGGGCAATCAAGACAGCCTAGGGTGGGAAGCTGAAGGATTTGTCTTTTGCGTCGATCCAGACGGAGACGACTTTGGTTTTTTGGGATTTTTCGGCGTCGTTGGCATCGGGCATGGGGGAGAAGGGGCTGATGGCGACGCGGATTTCGACGCTGGTGGCCGAGCCGTTGGGAGATTTGGCTTTCATGATTTCGTAGCTTTTGACGGGGCCGTAGTAGCCGGTGGGGCCCCAATCGGCGACAAAGTCCTGCATTTTGTAGCTGGGGCCAGGCTTCCAAAGCTGGTAGGCGCGGGGCATGTCTCCGGCTACGACGGCGTTGAAGAATTGCTCCGCGGCTTTTTTCTCGGGATAAAAACGAAGCCAGAACCATACGGCGATGACGGCGATGATGAAAGCCGCCGTCATGGTGAAGATCATGGCCCGGGATTTTTTTTGAGTATCGGCAGGCGGTTCGAGAAGTGACATTCAGTGGTCTCCTGCCCTGCGAGGCAGATTTGTCGCGATGCGACGGTATATAAATTAACCTGTTCTGGGCGGGATGGCTAGGGAGGGGTGGAAGTGAGTAGTAGGCAGTGAGTAGTAAGTAGAAAAAACGCTTGCAACAGTTATTAGGGGTTAGGTGCGTTAAGCTGACCTGGTCTAAACTGGATTGTATGAGTCGTCATCTATTCATGACATATTTTCTTGTCGCTGGAATTGTCGTGGGCGGCATAAGCGTAAGGTCATTGGCCCAAAGCGCAGCGAATAGTGACACCGCAAAGGGCGAGGTCCGTCTCGCCAAACTGAGCGAGACTATCTATCCCCCGTTGGCGCGACAAACACACATCTCAGGAGACGTAGAACTTGCTCTTGAGATCAGGGCGGACGGAAGCATTCAATCGGCGACCGTAGTCAGCGGCCATCCGTTATTGACACCGAGTGCTCTGGATAGTGCGCGAAGGTCACGGTTTGAATGCGAGGACTGTGGGCAGGGAATACATACATATCGACTTTTGTATTCGTTCCAGCTTGGTCCAACTGAATATTGCTATTCGGGATCGGATACCTCTAAAACCGCTCAGCAAGAGGCGCCATACCCACGTGTAACTCAATGGCAAAACCGCGTGACTGTGGTTGACCGAACCGTAGGTACTTGCGATCTGGCTTTCACTGTCATAAGAAAAAAGGTTCGTTCGGCTAAATGCCTCTATTTGTGGAGATGTAGTCTCCAGCCCTTGGCAAATTATTAGTAGACTGAGGAAAAAAACATACTGTGACTTAGCCTTCGAGGGCGCCGGCGGAGCCTGCTGGGAGTTCGATGGCGTATTTGGTGCGGGCTTTTTCGGCGTGTTGTTCTAGGGCTAGTTCGATGAGTTTGTCAATGAGTTGGGGGAAGGGAATGCCGCTGGCTTCCCAGAGTTTGGGATACATGCTGATGGAAGTGAAGCCGGGGATGGTGTTCACTTCGTTGAGATAGATTTTTCCGCTGACTTTTTCCAGAAAGAAATCCACGCGAGCCATGCCACTTAGTTCGAGGGCGCGAAATGCCAGGACCGCGAAGTGTTGGAATTTTTTTACTTGAGCGGGCTTTAGATCCGCGGGAATGAGGAGTTGCGTGCCTTCTTCCAGATATTTCGCGGCGTAATCGTAGAACTCGCGGTGGGGGACGATTTCGCCGGGGACGGAGGCCCGGGGATCGTGATTGCCGAGGACGGAGACTTCGATTTCGCGGGCGTTGACGGCGCGCTCGACGAGAATTTTCATGGCGAATTCGGCGGCGAGATTCAGCGCGGGAGCAAGCTCCTGGCGGGAGTGGACTTTGGTCATGCCGACGCTCGAGCCGAGCGTTGCGGGCTTCACGAAGACGGGATAGGGAAATTCCTTTTCGATTTGATGCGCGACTACGTTTTCATGGTGTTCCCATTCGTCACGGCGAACGGAGACCCATGGCACGACGGGGATTTTGGCGGCGCGGAGGAGTTTTTTGGCGACGTCTTTATCCATGGCGATAGCGGAGCCGAGGACGCCGGCGCCGATGAAGGGGAGACCGGCGAGGTCGAGGAGACCTTGAATGGTGCCGTCTTCGCCAAAGGTGCCGTGCATGACGGGGAAGACGACGTCGATGCGCTGGCCGCTGCCGCTGCCGTCGAGGCGGACGAGTGCGGCATCGGTGGGATCGGCGGTCATGGTGACGCGCTGACCGGTGCGGAGGACTTCGGGGAGCATTTTTTGCGCGCCGGTGCCGATGAGCCAGTGGCCTTCTTTGGTGATGCCGATGGGCACGGCTTCGTATTTGTCGGGGTCGAGGCCGCGAATCACGGAGGCGGCAGAGGCGAGGGAGACTTCGTGTTCGCCGGAGCGGCCGCCGAAGAGAACGCCAATGCGCAATCGCTTTTTGTCAGGAGTCATGGAGATAGCCGGTTTTGGAGTGTTCGAATGCCAGTTTCTAGTTATAGGGCAAAGGGGAGGTATTGTCGCGGGGGAAGTCGGGGCGTGGTGCGGGAGAGGCAACGGAGATTGGTGGGGATATTTCGATGCGGAATTTGAAAGCGGCGACGGAACCTTTTCGGATTTCCATCGTCTACCGAGATGCGGGAATAGCGCAGGAGGGACTGTGTCTTCACAAAACGACAAGGGCGCGGTAGCAATTTACGAGAATTTTGTGCGGGATTTGCGCTACGCGATTCGTACGATGCGCAGGGATTATGGCTTCGCGATTTTCGCGATTTTGATTGTCGGGCTGGGGGTTGGGGCGAGCTGCACGGTTTTCAGCGTGGTAAACACGCTCTTGATTCGGCCGCTGCCGTTTCGCGATCCGGGGAAGCTGGTGTGGATGGCGAATCACAAGGACGACACGAATGACATGTCCGGGAAGACCGTACAGGTGAATTATTTGCTGGACTACAAGGAAAAGAATCAGTCGTTTGAGGACATGGCGGCGTACTTTGCGTTTTATGGAGCGGGAGACTGGAAGCTGATCGGAGATGGACAGCCGGAGAGGTTGACGAGCGTGCCGGTGACGCAGAATTTTTTTCCGCTCCTGGGCGTAAAGCCGCAGCTGGGCCGGTCGTTTACGGTGGAAGAGTGCAAGTGGCGCGGCCCGCGAGTGATGATGATCACCGATTCGCTGTGGAGGCGGAAATTCGCTGCCGATCCTAACATTGTGGGGAAAGCGCTGCCGTTTGAGGGCGGGGCGATGACGGTGGTGGGGGTGCTGCCGGCTTCGTTTGACTTTGGGACGATTTTTACGCCGGGAAGCAGCGTGGATGTGTATGAACCGTTTCCACTCTCGCCGGAGACGAATCGCTGGGGCAATACGATTGCGATCATTGGACGGCTGAAGCCTGGCGCGAGTGTGGGCACGGCGCAGGCAGAGGCAACGATTCTGGGCAAGCAACTGGAGCAGCTGCACAGAGATATGAACGATTTCGTGCCGAAACTTTCGATGCTGAGCGAGCACGTGAGCGGGCGTGTGCGGCCTGCGGTGCTGGTGCTGGCGTCGGCGGTGGGCGTGGTGATGCTGATTGTCTGTGCGAACCTTTCGAATCTGCTGCTGGCGCGAGGCGCGAGCCGGCAGAAAGAGATTGCGATTCGCGCGGCGCTGGGGGCGGGGAAAGCAAGGTTGATCGGGCAGATGCTGACGGAGAGCGTGGTGCTTTCGTGCTGCGGAGCGGTGGTGGGATTGGTGCTGGCGATTGCGGGGACGAAGTTGTTGGCGCACCTGACGGCGATGAACATTCCGATGCTGGCGGAAGTGCGCGTGGATGGCGTGGCTCTGGCTTTTACGCTGTTGATTGCGCTGGGGACGGGATTGATTTTTGGATTGCTGCCGGCACTGCAGGTGCAGGACATCCGTTTGCATGACACGCTGAAGGATGCGAATCGTGGATCAAGCCAAGGGCGCGGGCATGCATGGGTTCGAGGGACGCTGGTGGTGTCGGAGATTGCGCTGGCGTGCGTTTTGCTGGTTGCGGCGGGACTATTGATACGGAGTTTCTTGCGCGTGCTCGAAGTGGACTTGGGATTCCGGCCGGAGCGGGCGGCGGCGCTGCGAGTGGATCCCAATAATACGTACAAGACGCAGGAGCAAAAGAACGCGTATTACACGGAAGTGCTGCGCCGCGTCATGGAGGTGCCTGGAATTGAGGCGGCCGGACTTTCGGACGTATTGCCGCTGGGACATAACCGAAGCTGGGGAATTGCGGCGAAGGGAGTGATTTACACGCCACAGAACTTTCCGGGCGGATTTCCGAGGATCATCAGCGACGGGTATTTTCATGCGATGGGAATTCCGCTGCGTGCGGGCCGGGATTTTACAGAGCGCGACACGAAGGGGAGTTTGCCGGTGATCATCCTAAACGAATCTCTGGCGCGGGATCTCTTTCACGGCGAGGACCCGATCGGAAGAATTGTGAGGGCGGACAATCCGGAGCGGACGGTGGTGGGCGTGGTGGGAGACGTACGGCATATGGCGCTGGAAGAAAAATCGGGGAATGAGTTTTACATTCCGATTCGGCAGACGCAGGACTATGGCGTAGTGGATATGGCGATGAGGACGTCGCTGCCAATGACGGAACTGGCGTCTCGCGTGCGAGAGGCGCTGCGGCCGATCGAACCGAATCTGCCGACGTCGAACTTGCGGACGCTACAGACGCTCGTGGATCGGGCGGCTTCTTCGAGGCGATTTACGATGATTCTGCTCGGCGGGTTTGCGGCGTTCGCGCTGGTGCTGGCTTCGCTGGGGATTTACGCGGTGATTTCGTATTCGGTAAGCCAGAGGACGCAGGAGATCGGGATTCGCATGGCGTTGGGGGCTTCGGCAGAGACGCTGCAGAGAAGCATCTTGTTGCAGACGCTGGGGCTGGCGGGGATTGGGATGATTGTAGGAGTGGCAGCTTCGTGGGCGCTGGCGCGCACGCTGAGCGGGCTATTGTTTGGAGTAAAGTCGAGCGATCCGGTGACGTTTGTTGGGATGCTGGTGGTTCTTACGGCAGTGGCGGCGATTGCGGGATACTTGCCGGCGCGGCGGGCTTCGCAGATTGATCCGATGGCCGCGCTGCGGATGAGTTGAAGGAGCGACGGTCCGCTTAGACTAACTATTTGGCGGACTTCAGGAAGGCAGGGTTCACATAGATGAAGTGAATTGTGCCGTTCTCCTCTGTGAACTCGAGTTCGGCTCTTCCATCCTCGTCGTACCCATTCAAGATAATCGCCTTGCCGACTACGCCTGAGATGGCAAGCTTGTCTTCCTCTGGCAAATCGTCAAGGAATCCTGTCGGCAACCCGGTCAAAACAACCATCTCGTCTGGCTTTGGCTTCTTGGGCTGCGTGTTCATGGGCTTCTGAAGGGAGCTACAGGATTTTTTTGCCGAGGGCGGAGAGGACCAGCTCTACGCCGAGCAGCGCGGTGCGGTTGTGTTCGTCGATGATGGGATTAATTTCGACGACTTCGAGAGAGAGCATGGCTTCGGAATCGGCGATCATTTCCATGGCGAGATGGGCTTCGCGATAGGTGACACCGCCGCGGACGGGCGTGCCGACGCCCGGAGCGTCGCTGGGGTCGACGAAGTCCATGTCAAGACTAACGGCGACGCCTGCTGTGTCGTCCATCGCATATTTGAGGGCGTCGGACATGACTTCGCGCATGCCGCGTTCGTCGATATCGCGCATGGTGAAGACGTGGATGCCGGATTTTTTGACGATTTTGCGTTCCTGGGCGTCGAGGTCGCGCGCGCCTACGATGACGATATTGCCTGGTTCGGCTTTGGGCTTGAAGCCAAGGAGATCAACGAGTTCGGGCGCGCCGTAACCCATGATGGCGGCGAGCGGCATCCCGTGGACGTTGCCTGAAGGCGAGGAGTCGGGCGTGTTCATGTCGCCATGAGCATCGAGCCAGAGGTAGCCGATTTCCTTTTTGTCTTTGCGATAGTGGGAGGCAACGCCAGCAGCGACGCCCGCGGCGATAGAGTGATCTCCGCCAAGAACGAGCGGGAGGAAACCTTCGCCGAGAGATTTTTCGACGGTGGTGGCAAGGTCTTTGCATGTTTCCGCGATTTCCTGAAGATACTTGGCGCGCTTTTCGCCGACTTGCATTTCCTCGGGCTGCTTCACTTCGAGGTTGCCGATGTCTTCGACGGTAAGGCCGAGCTGCTTGATGCGCGCTTGAAGACCTGCACCGCGAAGGGCGGAGGGACCCATGTCCACGCCGCGGCGGCTTTGGCCGAGGTCCATGGGTACGCCAATGATGCGGACTTTTTGCGCCATAGAAAGGCTCCGTGACTAGTGACTCGCGACTAGTGACTCGTGAAAAACCGAGCGAGTGCCGCAGAGGCAGAACCTGCCAAAAACCCAAGCCAGTCCTTGAATTCAACAAAAATGCGGGAACAGCGGGAAAACTTCTGAACTACCCCGCACTAAGGATAAACCCGGTAAAGCATACGCGGGAAGGGAATCACCTCCCGGATGTGCTCGGTTCCGCAAATCCATGCAACGGTACGCTCGAGGCCGAGGCCAAAGCCGGAGTGCGGGACGCTGCCGTAGCGGCGCAAGTCGAGATACCACTGGAAGGATTCTTCGGGCAAGTTGTGTTGGTGGAGGCGCTTTAGAAGCAAATCGTAGTCGTGGATGCGTTGGCTGCCGCCGATGATTTCGCCGTAGCCTTCGGGGGCGATCATGTCGAAAGCAAGAGCGAGTTCCGGACGCTGGGCATCGGGCTGCATGTAAAAGGCTTTGATGGTGGAGGGGTAGTGGTGGATGAGCACCGGACGATCGAAGGAGCTGGAGATGATGGTTTCTTCGTCGCCGCCGAAGTCATCGCCGAATTTGGCGGGATTGCCGCCCTTGTTCAGCACAGCAACGGCATCTTCGTAGCTAATGCGAGGGAACGGCGGCTTGATGTTTTCGAGCTTGGTGGTATCGCGCTTGAGCGTTTCGAGTTCGCGCGTTTTGTTTTTTAGGACGCCTTGGACGATGGCGCTGACGAGGCCCTCGCTGAGGGTCATGATTTCGTCGAACTCGACGTACGCCGCTTCGGGCTCGAGCATCCAGAATTCCGTGAGGTGGCGGCGGGTCTTGGATTTTTCGGCGCGGAAGGTGGGGCCGAAGGTATAAACCTTGCCCAAGGCCATGGCGATGGCTTCGGCGTAGAGCTGGCCGCTCTGGGTCAGGTAGGCCTTTTGCTCGTCGATGTAATTGACTTCGAAGAGCGTAGAGGTGCCTTCACAGGCGGCGGGGGTGAACATCGGCGCGTCGGCGAGCGTGTAGCCCTGGCCGTCCATGAATTCGCGCGCCGCGCGGATGGCTTCGGCACGAATGCGAAGAATGGAGGCCTGGCGTGGCGTGCGAATCCAGAGGTGGCGCTGATCGAGCAGGAAGTCGACACCGTGCTCTTTAAGCTGGATGGGAAAGGGCGTGGCGTCGGGGACTTTTTGAACGATTTGGATTTTGGCGACGCCCAGTTCGAAGCCGCCGGGGGCGCGTTGCTCGGCGCGGATTTTTCCGGTGACGATGACGCTCGATTCCTGCGTGAGACCTTTCAACGCTTCAAAGGCCTCGGGATTTTCCTTGAGCGCGCAGACGCCTTGGATGATTCCGGTACCGTCGCGAAAAATGGGAAACATCAATTTGCCGGATTCGCGCAGGTTGTAGAGCCAGCCGCGAATCGTTACTTCCTGCCCGTCGTACGTGCCTGCCTGCTCGATGGTGATGATGGTCATAGTCCGCTATTTCTGTGGGAGTGCAAAAAGGTAGTTTATCAGAGAAGGGAAGAGATTGGCCCAATCCGACGGCCCCTAAAAAATTCAGCGATTGGCCATGGTGCGGATATTTGCGAGTCCGAGAAGCCGTTGGTCGGCAGTAACGAGCGTCAGATCCAAAACTTGCGCCGTCGCTGCGAGGAAGCGATCTGCAGGATCCCCTTGGAGATAGAGTTGGTGCGCCGCGAGCACGATTTCATGGGTTAGAGGGGCCTCCCGGTGAATTCCCGCGATGGCCCGCGGCAACCAATCGACGGGTTCTGCGGGCAATCGGATTCGACCTTTGCGATGCAACAACAGGGCTTCCCACGTGCTAATCGGAGAGACCCAAAGCTCATTTTTTTCGTCCGCCAACTCCCGACGCGCCGCAGGTCCGAGCCGCTCAGGACTCTGCAGGAACCAAATCCAAATGTGCGTGTCCAGCAGCAGCTTCAATCTCGCAGAGCCTCCCAGTCGTCCTCATCGACCACAGGCGAGATGATATCGCCAAGGATTTCGATGGAATCCCTCATCGAGCCCATAAAAGCGGCCCGGTCCATAACCGGCTTAGACGGAATTACCTCAGCGACCGGCTTGCCGTGCCGAGTGATTCGGATAGGCTGCTTGGTCTTCTCGACTTCTGCAAGAATAGCGAGGCATTTTGCTTTGAATTCGGAAATGGCGATCTCTTGCATGGACTTCACCTGACCATATTATAGACCATAGTCAGAATAATAGTCAATTCGCTCGTTGCTAGTTCCACTCCTCATCGAAGCGGTCAAGAGATTCGCTAGCGGCGGCTAACAACTCGGCGGTAGATTGAGTTTCGTGGCCAGATTTTTCTTTCAGCTCGAACGTGAGCGGAAGATTCGTTTCTGGCGCGGACTTTAGAGTCTTGACCGCGGATTCCCAATCGATGCTGCCCTCATAAGGCGGAAGGTGTTCGTCTTTTTCGCCGTGATTGTCGTGGATGTGCGCGGAGACCACCAGTTCGCGAAGCGGCTCAAAGGCTTTTCCGACACGTTCCGCTTCCGGGCCATCGGCAAGGTGGGCGTGGCCGATATCAAAGTTGAAACGCAGGCCAGTCAGTCGCGTCTCGTCCACAAATGTGCGCAGGTAGGCGGGATCGCCCATCTCGCTGTTGGTGTTCTCGACGGCGATGGTCACGCCGGCATGGTGGGCGTGCAAAACGAGGTGCTCGAGCGAACTGAAGGCGGCATCGCGCTTGCGCGGGTCGGCTGTTTCGCGCGGGCCGCCCATGTGCAGAATCAGCCGGGAATAGGGCAAATCCTCGGCCACATCGATCACGCGTTTCAACTCGTCCATGGCTTCGATGCGCCTCACGCGTTCCACTTCGCAGATGGAGAGCGGTGCGCCGCCTTCGCGCGTCGCGCTGAGGTCGCGGCTCGTGGGTGCATGGAGCGACGCAAGGGCGAGGCGATGCTGCGAGAGAAAACCTGCCATCGCTTGCACTTCTTGCTTGGAGGTGTAATCGAAGTGGCTTCGCGTGGTGAAAATCTCGAGAGCCTCGAAACCGGCCTCGGCAATTTGCCCGAGAAGTTCCGTGGTCAATTTTCGCGACACGAACAAGTAGGTGGATAGGATTCTTCTCATGGTCTCGTTAACTGCGCAGATTGAATAAATACTTCCCGCCGCCCTCCGGCTCGTAGCGGAACAAAAGCCAGAGAGCGATGGAAAAACTCTTCAGTAGCCGACGGCCGCACCGTTATCGCGCGGGTCCGCCGCGCCGAGGCGCTCGCCGGTTTTCGGATCGACCCCAATCGCGTTCACCAAGCCGATGTGGCCGCGCCGCCGCGTTTGGTAGCCCTCGGCGTTCAACGCAGCCTCGAAGCCCGCGGGAAAATCCTTTTCCAACAGGATCACGTCCGGCAGCCACTGGTGATGAAATCTCGGCGCGTTGATGGCGGCCTGCGCGTCCATTCCCAGGCGCATCCAGTTTAGAACGCTTAGCAATGTGACCGAAATAATCGTCGGGCCACCAGGCGAACCAGTTACGAAGCTCAGTTTGCCGTCACGGACGAGAATTGTCGGAGTCATAGAGCTGAGCGGGCGGTGCCCGGGAGCGATGGCGTTAGCGTCGGATTGGATCAGGCCGAAGAGAGCATTGGGAACGCCGGGCTGCGTCGTGAAGTCGTCCATCTCGTCATTCAAAAGAAAGCCTGCCGACGTGGTGACATGAGAGCCGTAGCTGTTGTTGAGGGTGTAGGTGCTGGCAACGGCGTTGCCAGCGGAATCGACGACTGAAAAGTGCGTGGTATTCGGACCATCGTTAAGGCTGACGACTCTTTTTGGTGCAGCGTCGTTGGAAGCAGAAACTCCGCAGACATGCGGAGTGCCCGCTTTAACCAATTTGCTGGATGAGGCGTGCAGCGGATCGATGGTTGCTTCCAGTTCCTTGGCGTAGCAATCGCTGGTGAGGCCGTCGACGGGGACACTGGAAAAATCCGGGTCCGCGAGGTATGCGGCGCGGTCGGCAAAAACCCGCCGCATGGTTTCCACTACCATGTGCACACTCGCGAGATCGTCCCAGCCTTTGAGCGGGACGTCGCGCAACATATTCATCGCTTCAATTATGGCGATGCCGCCCGAACTCGGTGGAGGCGAAGTAATGACGCCCCACTTGTGACCTTCCAGCTCGTAATTGGCTTGCAACGCCTGGCGGATCTTCGGCTGATATTGCGCGAGATCCTCTAGGGTGATGAGGCCGCCCATTTGCTTCATGTCATCGACGATGAGCCGGGCGGTTTCGCCTCGGTAAAATTCGGCGGCACCGTTTTTTGCAATCCGCTTGAGGGTCGCGGCCAGTTCGGCCTGGCGGAACGTGTCGCCGACACGGAACAATTTTCCGTCGTTCAGGAAAATGCGCCGGCTAACGCTGAATTGCTGAAGATATTGCCGATGGTCTTCGAGTTGCCGTGCAAGTTTTTCGCTGATGAGGAAACCGTCTTCCGCAAGATGAATGGCGGGAGCCATCACTTCGGCGAGCTTCAATTTGCCGTAGGTTTTTAGAGCAAGTTCGAGGCCGGCAACGGTGCCTGGCACCGCAACGGATTTATAACCGAGGACAGAAAGCTGTTTGTCGAGTGTGCCGTCGGGTTTGATATACATGTCGCGTGAGGCTCTGCCAGGGGCGACTTCGCGGTAGTCAAAGAAAGTGGTGCGTCCATCTGCAAGGCGGACGAGCATAAAGCCGCCGCCGCCGATGTTTCCGGCGGTAGGCTCGACGACCGCCAACGCAAGGGCCACCGCGACCGCGGCATCCACGGCATTTCCGCCACGCTTGAGAATGTCAACACCGGCCTGAGAGCCCAACTCTTCGTCCGTGGCAACCATGCCGTGCGCTGCACGGACCCCCTGTTGGGGCCAAGCCGACGGGGCCTGCGTCTGATCATGATATTCGGCAGCCGACTGGCCCTGCGCCAAGGGAGCGAACAGCGCCAGTGTCCCTGCCACAATGAACAAGGCACGCAAACGTGTTTTCATCTGAGACTCCATCGCAAGCAAAAGACACTAAGTGATTCAACGGAAGGCGTCAAGGCAGACAAGACTGCATTTGAGGGCTTCCTTCGGCGCCATTTGTGGTTTAATCCTGTCGCGATCGAGAAGGGAGCATGGGGGAGCCATGAAGAGATTGAACGCGTCACACTGCGCTGCGATGGTGGTTGTGCTGCTCTGGGGTGCTACGTCATACGCGCAGAGTGGCCCGCCTGCGGACCTTGATGCGTATGTCGCGCGTGACATGAAGACATTCGACGTACCGGGGATAGCATTGGCCATTGTGAAGGATGGCCAGGTCGTGCTTGCGAAAGGCTACGGCGTTCGAAAGCTAGGAGACGCCGCGCCCGTGGACGAGGACACACTTTTTGGGATCGGTTCGAACACGAAGGCGTTTACCGCCGCGGCGCTGGCAACGCTGGTGGACGAGGGGAAGATTTCCTGGGACGACAAAGTGTACGAGCGCTTGAGGGGTTTCCAGATGTACGACCCTTACGTTTCGCACGAGATGACCATTCGCGATCTGCTTACGCACCGCAGCGGCATGGGCCTCGGCGAAGGCGACCTGCTTTTCTGGCCACACACGACGTACACGCGCGAGGACATCATTTATCGATTGCGATTTATGAAGCCGGCCTCGAGTTTCCGTAGCCACTACGCCTACGACAACCTGATGTACATCGCCGCGGGGCAGATCATTCCGGCGGTCACGGGGAAATCCTGGGAGGAGTATATACGCGAAAAGATTCTCCAGCCGCTGGGGATGAAGACAACGAACTTGAGTACGACTGCATTCAGGCCAGGAGACGATTACGCTTGGCCGCACTCGAAGGTTGACGGAAAGCTCCAAACCATTCCATTTCAGGATTTGGACAATGCCGGCCCGGCGGGCGCGATCAACTCATCGGTGGCGGAAATGGCCAAGTGGATTACGTTGCAGCTCAACCGCGGCAAATTTCCGGGGCGCGAAGGGCGGCTTTTCAGCGAAGCACAATCCCATGAGATGTGGACCGCTCAGACGCTTACACCGATTTCTACGGCAGACTCGCCGCTCGCGCCTTTGCGTCCGAAATTTTCCGGATACGCGCTTGGTTGGGGGATACGGGACTATCACGGACGGAAGCTGGTTGGACACTCTGGAGGCGTCTCTGGCTTCGTTACACGCGTGCTACTGGTGCCAGAAGAGAACCTGGGAATGGTGATCCTCACCAATGCGGAAGACGGCGGCGCATTCGAGTCCATCGTGTATCACGTGTTGGACTCTTATTTTGGTTTGCCACCGACGGAGTGGACCACGGCGTTCAAGGCCGCAGAGGAGGAAGAAGCGAAAACGGCCAAGCAGGCCATGATGGAGAGCGACAGAGGCCGGGCCGCGAATTCAAAACCGTCGTTGCCTCTGGAAAAGTACGCGGGAGTTTACAACGATGCCTGGTATGGACCGGTCACAATCAAGCAGGAGAGCTCGGGGCTGGTCTTGAGTCTCGATCATACCCCGAAAGCGGTGGCAGATCTGCAGCCCTGGCAGTACGACACTTTTAAAGCGCATTGGCGCGACCGTACCATCGAAGATGCGTTTGTAACGTTCACTCTAAAATCCGATGGCAGCATTGACCACTTCACGATGGCGGCGGTTTCGCCGCTAGCCGATTTCAGCTTTGACTACCAAGACCTCTGGTTCACGCGAGAGCAGCCGCGCGCTCACTAATTGCGCGGACAAGCGGGTAAGGACGCGTGGCAGGGTTTCGCTAAACTTTGTATTTTGTTAGGGTTGGCAAAGGAATTCGACGTCTGGGGGACCCGGGAGCAGGCCTGCGGCAGTTCCGCGATCGATCAATGCTCGGACCGCCTGCTTGCCGCGGTCGCCGTAGCCAAGCGTCCACCGGTTAACATACATGCCGACGAACTTATCCGCGATATCGGTTTCCATATCGCGGGCGAACTGCATGGCGTAGTTCAGTGCCTCTTCGCGATGCTCGAGACCATACTCGACGCTATCCTTGATGGTCTTGGCGATTTGCAAGCCCAGAGCGGGACCCAGCGCGCGGCGTACGGCATTTCCGCCGAGCGGAAGCGGAAGCCCAGTCTGCTCATGCCACCAAACGCCCAAGTCCACGACGCGGTGCATGCCGAGCTGCGGAAAGAGGAGCTGGCCTTCGTGAATTAGGAGGCCGGCCTCAACGACCTCGTTCTTGACGGCGTCCATGATTTTGTCGAAAGCCATTACAACCGGCTCAAAGTTTGGTTCAAACAGTTTCAGGGTGAGATAGGCTGTTGTTTTCAGGCCCGGGACGCCGATCCGTTTACCGGCTAATTCCTCTCGCTTCATGGACTTGGAAGCTACAACGATGGGGCCGTAGTTCTCTCCAAAGCTGGCTCCGCAATCGAGCAGAACGTACTTATCGCGGAGGCTGGGATAAGCCGCGAAGCTCAGTGCCGTGACATCATAGGTTTCCGTCAGAGCGGCGTCGTTCAGCGTCTGAATGTCGGAAAGTACGTGGGTGTATTTGTAACCAGGCGTAGCGAGTTTGTGGGTCGCCAGAGCGTAAAACATGAAGGCATCGTCAGAATCTGGAGAATGCGCGAGCTTGATCTCGACGGTCTCTGTTTCAATCTTTGAGGCTGCCTGTGTACCGGACATGGGCTTATCCAGTTCCTTTTGACTGTGCGGCTCCGAGGGAGCCAGTTATCGAATCGCCCGAGCCGTCTGGTCTCTCCGGAGAGAGTTTTGCCCCTCGGGAAGCTCTGCTGAGGAACAGTAAGGAGAGAACGTTCGCGACGCCGGGACTTGCGTGGCGCGTGGCCAAGCTTGTTTTCGCACCGCAAAGCCTAGCACAACCGCTGGTCCCGGACAAACGCTTCCCTTCCGTGAGCGCGTTCGCGCTGGCGGTTCGCGTGTCGTACCGGACGCGGCACACATGATTGAGCCGGACAGGTCGGTTCTCTAGGCGGAAGCATTGTCGGATCAACCGATTAGATGGTGTTGCATTGACCGGTTGAGCTGGCACGACGTATCAGGCGCTTGCCTATTGCCGGGCCATCTCCTTTGAATCGGTGAACGCCGACGGCAGATACAACGACCTCTCTGATCCATCCAGCACATCGCTGGCATTAATGAAAAAGCTTGTCTCGAAAACTCTTTGATTCACGACTAAGCGAAATTCTACTTTCTCGCGTGCGTTTGAAATCAGAGGCTTTCCACCAATCAACCTTGGAAACGACAGTTGCAGTGCTTTTGACTTGCCGTCATTTCCGGATATCGCTGGGACGACGTGAGCAAATACTTGGCCACCGCTTGTCCTCAAGCCAGCACACGCCCATACCCAGAAGCTATCTGACGCGAAAATTCGTCCGTTGTCCTTATAACCATAATCGAACAAGTTCGTACCATCCGGACCAGGGTGCTTTAAGATTACGGAGATTGTGATCATGTCTGCGATGTTGTACCGCAGGTTCGCCAAATCCGTCGGACCGTTGGTTTCGCTCACACGGCGTTCCGGGCCATAGAACGACCATTTTTCTCCCAAGGCAAGCAATTGTTGAGTCGCCGTCTGAACGGGTTTTGCCGACTGGAACCGGATGAGATACTCAGAACTATCTGGCTTTACGACATCGCTGGGAGCGACAGGAGCCATCGCGTCAAGGACCGCAGCCTTATCTTCAGGAAAGAGTCCCGGGAAGGCTGGATTCTGATAGGTACACGGCACGTCCTGAATTGTTGGGGTTACCGTGTGGGCCCAGTCAGACTCGTTCACTACCTTCAAGGCTTCCTGTTCTACCGCGCTTGATGCAGGTGAGCCGGAACGGTTTTCCTGGCCAGTGACAGATGCGCCCCAGAACAGGAGCATACAAGAACCGATTCGGATCGAGTTTTTCCAAAGCAGAGGGATTGCAGCTGAGGAGATCCACATCGCGGCACCTCCACTGACCTATGAGATTAGTGCATAGCGTAATATTTCCTGCATCCATCTTCAAGTCGGCCGGTGCTTGATCAACGCGCTTATCGGAATATGCAAAAAGAAAGTCCGTGAGGTTGTGAGGGCATGCGAAGAATTCTTGGTCTAAAGGTTCAAACTTAGAAATCGGAAGCGACCGCGTTAATAGTTTCTTCAGTTGGGGGTTACCCGGTTCTCATTCACCTCTCAGAAGATTGGGAGAGAAAGGACGCCTTGCTCACGTATGGGCGTTCCACGGTCAGCTTATGGATGTAATCCTTAGTCGTAAAGAGACCGCCGGTTTAGCGTGGCACGTTCACCCTCGTTTTCAAACCTTCTACCAGACGATGAGCAGAGTTGACCGTTTCCTTCTCTTGGTTCTTTTCTCGCTTTGCGAATCCTCGATGGTCTGCTTCTGACCAAAGGGAGTTTTTCATCTTGGCGTCGAAAATTGTGAGAATTAGTTGAGAGTCAATCATCTGTTTGCTGTGAACCTGAGTTGTGATGTGGTAGGTGTTTGTTGAATTCCAGAGTCGGGTGCTGTCTTCAACACGATAGGATAGTTCAACGATTAGGTCTGATTCCTCTGGTGAACCAACGATTTTATACTTGTTCCATTCTTTCATCTTTGAATAGAAGGCGTCGTAGGCGAGATAACTGCCACCGCCATTTGAAAGGAAGACCTTTTTGGCATTCACAATCACCGCAGGCAGAGGTGCGATCGGGACATCCTTTTTCTTGTCTTTTGCACCTGCTAGACTTGGTGACAACAGAATTGAACCCACAACCAGCAAGACTGCAAAATTCCGCATCGGCTTCTCCATTCAAGTTGACTGGCTTCCAGCGCAGTAGAAAGTACCCTCGCGGCGAACTTACGTCATGGACATATTCAATTTGTACTTAGAGTTTGCGTAGATTCAAGCTTCAGCCGCGGGTGCCGAACTGCCCTCCGCGAATACAACACGGCAATCATCGTCGCGCTCAGAACGTTTTTCGTGGTCCTAAGAATAAAGTTCGTATCCCCTTCATTTTCGGCTCCCGTATCGGGCCGAGAAAACAGCGTCCGGCACATGCACCGATTCGAAAAGCGTCGAGAGGGAGGGAACAGAATCGCGGCTGAAGACACATTAGCTTGTTCCGGAATGACCGCGCTACTGGTCACTGGGACGGAATGAGGACACCAGTACTACGGGCGGTGTAGCTCGGCCGTTGTCCGGTAAGCGCTGCGTCTAAATCAACGCCAGCGAAAGACTTTGGGTTTTGAAACTCCTGCGAGTAGACTCCAGGCAAGCGTGCGCCGACCCATTGAGCCTGCACGGATTATCGGAAGGTGACCCACGACCGGAGGTTTTAGGACATGGTGGGGAACTGGCGCATGCGGAAGGACATGCTTGCGGTACTCATGCTGAACAGACCAGCACACAAAATCGAGCCGTGCCGGAATAAAAGCCGGGTATCGGGCGTCTAACGATTTAGGACGAAGAGGCTTCGATACATGCCGGTTCGCTACTCAGGCTTAGTGCTGATTTTTGCGCTCCTAGTGTCCCCGTTGTCTTTGCTTATCCGAAGTTCGTCGCGCGGCGCGAGCCGTTGCAACGGGATATGCTGCCGGCCACAGGGTTCGCGCGCAAGGCTGGGAGGGGATCAAAGGCACGAATCACGGACCAGAGGGACGCCGTGCCGTGGTGGAACCAACGAGCACGCGGCGATCTGCCTGATAAACACGAGCCCGCAGTCGGAATACACGTTCGTGGCGCCCTTGCGGCCCGCGACGCTTTGCGAGCAAGCCCACATGACAGGGCCTCAACTGGCGCGCCAGTCCTCTTCGCAACAGACAGAAACGCCTCTTGCCGGTTTTTTGCCCATTCCGTTCGAACCTCCACGAAGCTAACTCTCGTTCGATTGCAACCACTGAAGAAATAAAGGTGGCGTGCCGCCTCCATCGGGGCGGAGAGCGCCGTCGCCGCAAAGGTCAGCGCACGAATCATTGAGTTATGACTCAGTGTGAGTGCCGGGAATCATTCCGAAGAGTACGGGTGTATCCGCGTACGAGTGGCCGGGGCTGGTGCGAGGCAACTCAGCGACCCATCGGGCGCCAGGTTCAGTGTTCCCACAGATTTCACAATTTGAAGAATCGAGTCCGCTTGCGCGGACTCGAGCAGGAAAGAGAGGACTCGGGTTATGAAAAAGAAAACGATGACACGCAGAGAATTACTCCAGAGCAGCGCAGCGGCGGGTTTGATGGCCGCTGTCCCACTCGCGAGCGGAGGACTAAGTGGATGCAACTCGAGGAGAGCATCATCTATTCGGCAGAGCAATTGGCAGGAACTATCTGTCCCCGCGCGTTCGGGAAGTTTTTCGCCTCGGGTTAGTGGCCGCTCGGACGGCAGGTTGATTCTGAGCTGGTTTGAACCGACGGAAAAGAATACCGCCTCATTGCGGTTCTCGATCTTGGGAAACGGAGGCTGGTCAGAGCCAGCAGCGGTAGCGGAAGGACGCCCGTTTAGCCGAGATCGCGCGGCGGCTCCCGGGATTATCGGGCTCTCGAGCAAGAATCTGATTGCCTATTGGTCGGAAAGAGAGCCCGGCGGGGAACATGAGAGAAACGAGATCGAACTATATATGGCCACTTCAACCGACGACGGCGGCCACTGGGCAGAGCCTGCTCTAGTAAATCGCGCTGCGGCGCAACCCGGTGAAGATAACGCCTATGCGTCCGCCACCGAGCTCAATGAAACAGACGCCACGCTGACCTGGCTCGACGGCAGGAACTGGGAGACCGAAAAGCGCGTCGCGTTGATGGCGAGGACCGTAAGGACTGACCGCACCATGAATGAAACCAGCCTTCTTGATGGGGACACATGTACGTGTTGCTCAACCGCGATCGTCAACACGAGCTTGGGTTTATTCGCGGCG
>Ga0070706_100002521_pt1 | contig 18415 bp, 12 predicted proteins | sample KBSK5501metaG_FD_65476 | JGI IMG/M metagenome (GOLD analysis project Ga0070706, IMG submission 65476) | Corn, switchgrass and miscanthus rhizosphere microbial communities from Kellogg Biological Station, Michigan, USA - KBS K5-50-1 metaG | ecosystem: Host-associated > Plants > Roots >... | reverse complement strand
CTCGACCATCTCGCGCGAGGAGGGCTCGCGGGTGCGCAGCCAGTGTCGGATGAGCAGCTCGAGCCGCATCGAGGGGGGGAACTTGGGCGCGCCGCCGAAGCCTCCGTGCTCCTCGTCGAACTGCTGCCGGCACGCGCGGACGGCGGCGTCGATCGCCTCGGGCGTGGGCTGGAGTTCCGGCGCCGCCGCACGGGAGCCGGTCTCGAGGTGCGCCAGCAGCTCGCCGGCCGAGGACTCCAGCTCCTCGCGGCGCGTCTTCCACGCGCGTGCGATCCCGTCGAGTAAGCCGAGAAAGCCGGGCTGGCCGTACCGGGGCGTCGGAGGGTAGTAGGTTCCACCGTAGAAGGGCCTCCCGTCCGGCGTCAGGAAGAGCGACAGGGGCCAGCCGCCGCTTCCGGTCATCAGCTGCACCGCCTGCATGTAGACGTCGTCGACGTCGGGGCGCTCTTCCCGGTCGACCTTGATCGAGACGAAGTCGCGGTTCAGCGCTCGCGCGACCGGCTCGGTCTCGAACGACTCGTGCTCCATGACGTGGCACCAGTGGCAGGTCGAGTAGCCGATCGACAGGAAGATCGGCTTGTCCTCCGCGCGTGCTTTCGCGAAGGCTTCCTCGCCCCACGGGTACCAATCGACGGGGTTGTCGGCGTGCTGGAGAAGGTAGGGGCTCGCCTCAGAAGCCAGGCGGTTGGCCATGAAGGGAGGATATCGCTTGAGGATTGATGATTGCAGATTGATGATTGGCGATGATTAAGGTGAGTAAGTCGCTTTCTCGCCTCAATCAATCAACCATCAATCTTCAATCATAAATCCGGGGACTGTGGAGGCGATGTCGATTCCGATATATGCAGCCCTCTCTTCGGCTCGGCCGTGATCGTGACCTCGTCGTTCCGGTCACGAATCGTGACGACGTCGCCGGGGTCGAGCTCGTCGAGCCGCCGGAGGATCTCTCGGGTGGAGATGGGGTGGTCCTCGGAGAAGGCCTCGACCAGCGATCGGGGCACGCGGATGTGGACGTTCTTGTCCCAATCGTCCTTGACGTCGATGACGAGAGACGCTCCGTCCGAGGAGACCTCGATCGTCGTGTCCTGCGTCTTGATGACTCCCGGCTTTCCGGGCTGGCTCTCATCGGCGGCCTGGAGGATCTGCTTCGGCGTGATGTCCCCCTTCTCCCACTCGGTCCGCAGGTCCGCGCCCAGCGAATCGAGGTGGGCCAGGCGGGTCAGGTTCGCGAGCAGCGTCACCGGGACGTGCACGGAGAGGTGGCGCGTCTCGCCGCCGTCGGTCTTCTTGACTTCGACTCGGAACCCTCGGATGCGGTGAAACTCGGCGGCCGGCCGGCGCCAGAACGACAGCGCGACCGCGACGATCACGACGACGGCCAACCCCAGGACGACGGCCCGGACTTCTCGCGTCATGACGATAGTCTCCCACCCTTCTAACGCAGGCCCTTGCGAAATGTTCGAGCGCGCCCCGGCGTTCCTCCGCGGGCGGGTGTGGTAATTTGGGCATCGGAGAAGCGCCCGCAAGGGATTGTCAGGACGAACTTTATGCCTCATTTCATTACGGATACGTGCATCGGGTGCGGCGTCTGCGAGATCAAGTGCCCCACGCACACGATCACGGGCGACAAGAACGAGAAATATGTCATCCACGCGGACCGCTGCATCGATTGCTCGGTGTGCGCCCGCTACTGCCCGGTCTCGTGCATCGAGGACCAGAGGGGCGAGCTCGTCGAAAAGATGAAGCCGAAGGACATTCCCAAGGCCATCGTCGACCGCGATCTGTGCACGGGGTGCGAGTTCTGCATCGACATCTGCCCCTTCGACTGCATCTACCTGATCGACGACCCCCTGCACGAGACCTTCCACAAGATCGCGGAAGTGGACGCGGGACCCTGCGTCTCCTGCCGGCTCTGCGAGACCGTCTGCGAGAAGGACGCGATCTTCGTGCCCAACCCGATCACGCAGGCCCGGAGATATCTGCCGGGCCTGTGACCGACGCACCGGGCCCCGACGAGGAGGAGTTCACACAGGAGCCGCGCGGCGCAGGACGACTCATCGCCCGCTTCTTTCTCCTGCCGCTGATGGTGGTGCTGGCCGCCGTCGGCATCTTCCTGCTCTTCAACCTGATGACGTTCGAGCGCCGCACGCCGCGCGACTATCTCCGGGAGGTGCGCGGGGGCACGGCGAACCGCCGCTGGCAGGCGGCCTTCGAGCTCTCCCGCTCGCTCGGAAACCTGCCCGCCGAGGAGCGAGCGGAGTTGAATGCCGAGGCCCTCCGCGTCTTCGAGGGGCTCTCGCAGCGCAGGCCGGAGGACGTGCTGGTGAGACGGTACCTCGTCCTGGTGCTCGGGCGCCTGGGGGAGAAGTCGGCGGTCCCCGCGCTGCTCGCGGCCGCGAAGGACTCCGACGCCGACACGCGCCTCTACGCGGTCTGGGCCCTTGGGAAGATCGGAGATCCGGCCGCCTTCCAGACGGTGCTCGCCACCTCGGAGTCGGAAGACCCCGGGGCGCGGAAGATGGCCGCGTATGTTCTGGGCCAGCTCAACGACCGGCGGGCGATTCCGCGGCTCCAGGTCTTGTCCGAAGACCGCGTCGCCGATGTGCGCTGGAACGCGGCGATCGCCCTCGCCTCCCTGGGCGACCGTTCGGGTCTTCCCGTTCTGCGCTCGATGATCGACCGTGCGGCCCTGGCCCGTCAGGCGACCCTCTCGAGCGACCAGGTCGAAGCGGCCATGATCAACGCGCTGAAGGCGCTTGCCCGGCTTCGCGACCCCGACACGCTCCCGATGATCGACAAGGTCGCGAAAGAGGATCCCAACCTGCGGGTTCGGGACGCCGCGCGCAGGGCCTCCGAAGCCACGCGCGCCACGAGCCTCCGGCGCCTTGTTCCGCCGGATGCGGTTTTGATAGGCTGAGCTCGACTGGATGTCGACCGCCCCAAAGACCGTACCGTCGCCCCCGTCCACCCCGCCCGACGTGACGCTCGACGGGGTCACCCGCCGCTCCACACTCAAATGGATGGCGCTCGCCTGGACCGGCTTCGCCGCGGCCACGGTCGCCGGCCTGACGGCCACGGTCCGCTTCCTCTTTCCGAACGTCCTCTTCGAGCCGCCGACCCGTTTCAAGGCGGGAGAACCTTCCACCTACAGTCTCGGGGTCGATGAGCGCTGGAAGGAGAAGTACGGCGTCTGGATCGTTCGCGACACCAACTCGATCTATGCCCTCGTCGCCGTGTGCGTGCACCTCGGCTGCACGCCGAACTGGCTCGCCGCGCAGAACAAGTTCAAGTGCCCCTGCCACGGCTCCGGCTACTACGTCTCGGGGATCAACTTCGAGGGCCCGGCGCCACGCCCGCTCGAGAGGGCGGAGATCGGGATCTCGCCCGAGGACGGGCAGATCGTCGTGGACAAGGCCGTCCGCTACCTCTACGAACGCGGTCAGTGGAGCGATCCCAAGGCCTTCGTCAAGATGGCGTGAGCACGCCCTTCTCCCTCGCAAACGGAGGTCCGATTGGGTTCTCGATGGCGTGAATTTCAGCAGGCGATCGTCTCGAGCCAGTTCTGGAAGTCGATCTTCCGCGTCGGCGTCCCCAACACGAACCGCAAACGGGTCCTGGCGATGCTCGGCAACGTCGTCCTGCATCTGCATCCGGTCAAGACGCGGAAGTCCGGCGTCAAGATGCGCTACACCTGGTGCGCCGGCGGGATCACCTTCTTTCTCTTCCTGGTCCTGACATTCACGGGGCTGCTCCTGATGTTCTATTACCGCCCCACCGTCGAGTACGCGTTCGTGGACATCCTGGACCTTCGCGAGCAGGTGCCGTTCGGCATCATGCGCGAGGTGCACCGCTGGGGCGCCCACGCGATGGTCATCTCGGTCTGGATCCACATGTTCCGCGTCTTCATGACGGGCTCCTACAAGCCTCCGCGCGAGTTCAACTGGGTCATTGGCGTGATCCTGCTGGTCTTGACCCTGCTGCTCTCCTTCACCGGGTACCTGCTTCCCTGGGACCAGCTCGCGATCTGGGCTATCACGGTCGGATCGAACATGGCGTCGGCGACGCCGCTCATCGGGATCCAGGGGCCGGGCACCTCGTTGCTCAAGATCGGCGACATCCAGCTCGTGACCTCGACCAACGACGCGCGGTTCGGGCTGCTCGGGGGCCGCTTCGTCGGCGCGGGGGCCCTCCTGCGCTTCTACGTGCTCCACTGCGTCGGGATCCCCCTGGTCGCAGCGTTCCTGATGGCGGTCCACTTCTGGCGGGTCCGCAAAGACGGCGGCATTTCCGGACCCATGTGATGCCGTCGCTCCTGCTGGCTCGCTACCGGCTCTCGCGCCGACGAACAGCTCGGCCGAACCAACTGTTCGCGACGCGAGTAGTCTCCCGAGCGGAGCGAGGGAGGAGGCTCGCGTCGCGGGAGCCCGCAGCGATCGCGCAGCAGCGCGACGCGCGAGGGCGACGTGCAGGGTGAGGGGGTGAGGCTCCGGTGAACCCGATCACCCTCCTCAAGAACGTCATCGACTTCCTCGCCGCGCCGCAGTACCTCGTCACGGCGGCGCTGATCGGCTTGATCCTGTTGATTCACTGGCGACCCGTGTGGACGCCGAAGGGAGGTCTGGTACTGTTCGCCCTTCTCGGCGGCGGCATCGGCCTCTCCTACCTCGATCCGAACTTCAACAAGGTCGCAACGCTCCCCGACAACGTGCCGATCGTCGGGATGATCTTCCTCGTCGGTTTCTTCTTCTGGTGGGCGATGACCCAGGCCTACAAGAACGACCGCCGGATCGCGCAGGGGCGGCCGCCGGTCGAGGGGGAGGATGCCGCGCAGAAGGTCTTCTCGTGGCCGGACCTGGTCTACGTCGAGCTGATCTGCCTGGTCGTGGTGATGGCCGTCATGATCGTGTGGTCGATCTACCTGAAGGCGCCACTCGAGGAGCCGGCCAACCCCACCGACTCGCCGAACCCGGCCAAGGCGCCCTGGTACTTCCTCGGCCTCCAGGAGATGCTGGTCTACTTCGACCCGTGGCTCGCCGGCGTCGCCTTCCCGTCGCTCATCATCGTCGGGCTGATGGCGATTCCCTACATCGACACGAATCCGAAGGGCAACGGGTATTTCACGTTTCGCGAGCGCCGGTGGGAGATCACGATCTTCCTGACGGGGTTTCTCGTCCTCTGGTGCATGCTGATCGTGCTCGGGACCTTTCTCCGCGGCCCGAACTGGAACTTCTTTGGGCCCTACGAGTTCTGGGACATCAACAAGCTGGTCCCGTTGAACAACATCAACCTCTCCGAGATCATCTGGATCAAGGTGTTCAAGAAGAGCCTGCCGAACTTCTGGCTGTTCCGCGAGATCTTCGGGTTGGCTCTCGTCGGCTTCTACATCGCGGTCCTTCCGCTCGCGCTCTCGAAGACGCTCCTGCGACGCTTTTACGAAAAGATGGACACGCCGCGATATTTGATCGGCGTCACCCTTGCACTGATCATGCTCGCGTTGCCGATCAAGATGTACCTGCGGTGGATCTTCAACCTCAAGTACATCGTCGCAATACCGGAATTCGCGTTCAACATATGAGGCCGGGCGGAAGGCGGAAGGCGGAAGGCGGAAGGCGAGTCTTCGGTCCTGTGTCCGCCTACCGCCTACCCCCTGCCGCCTTCCGCGCGTAGCCTATGCCCCGCAAGCCTCCCGCCGAGCCGATCGACCATCACTACAACATCCCGCGGCTGAACCGCGCGTTCTTCTGGACCGCGATGGCGCTGACGGTGATCTTCATCGGGATGGTCGTCGCGGACTATTCCCGGGACTGGAAGGTCATCCAGCGCACGTTCCTGAAGCTCGATGCCCGGCTGACGCGGCAGGCCGCGCTCACCGCCCGCCAGAAGGCGCTCGGCGAGGAGCACGCGCGCATGATCGCCGAGCTCAAGGCGGCGCGTAGCGAGATCGCCGCGCATCGGGCGACCCTGCGAAAGCTCGACGCGAAGCTGAAGGAGCTCGACCCCAAGCTCTACCTGGCAGATCAGCAATACAAGTTCACGAAGGCGTCCTTCGACGCGCAGCGCTACAAGTACGAGGATGCGCTGGCGAACAAGCCGCGCGCGGCACCGGGCGCCCGCCGGTCCCTCGACTCGCTCCAGAGAGAGCTCGACGAGCGCACGCTTCGACTGGCGCAGCTGAAGAAGCAGCAGGCCGACGCGCAGGCGACGATCGACCGCGTCACCGCGAGGCGCAAAGAGCTCGAAACCGCGATCGAGAAGCTGACGGCCGACTATCGGCTGACCCGGCAGAAGTACGCGAGCCTCAAGCAGGACACGCTGTTTCAGCTGCGCAACTCACCGATCCTCGACATGATCAACCCCTCTCTGCGGGTCCAGCAGGTCCAGCTTCCGGACCACTTCAACAACGTCAACTTCATGCGCATCCCGAGGGTCGATCGGTGCACGACCTGCCACATGGGCGCCGACCGCAAGGGCTTCGAGGACCCGAAGATCCGGACTGTCTATCGCACGCATCCCCGCCTTCACCGGATGGTCGGGAGCGAATCGGTGCATCCCGCCACCTCGTTCGGCTGCACGCCGTGTCACGGCGGCCGCGACCGGGCGACCTCGTTCTGGTCGGCGGGGCATTCGCCGGAGAGCGAACGCCAGGAACGGATGTGGACCCGGAAGTACGACTGGGAGTTCGATCGCTTCAACGAGACCCCGGTGCTCCCGCTGAAGTACGCCGAGGCGGGCTGCTACCGCTGCCACGCCAACGAGACGAACTTTTCCGAGGCGCCGACGCTCGATGCCGCCATGCGTGTCGTCGAGAACCTGGGCTGCTGGGGCTGCCACCGCATCGAGGGACTCGAGAAGCAGCATCTGCCAAAGGTCGGTCCCTCGCTCGAGAAGGTCGCCTCGAAGATCCCGCGCGACTGGACGACCCGGTGGGTGATAAGCCCGGCGTCGTTCCGGCCCAACACGAAGATGCCGACGTTCTTCTACCAGGAGAACTTCGTGAATGTCTCCGGGCCGGAGCCGCCGTCTGCCGCCCAGAAGAAGATGAACGAGCAGGGCCGAGCCGAGAACGACACGATGGTCAACGCCATAGTCGCGTACCTCTACGACCGATCTCGCCCGGCGGAGGTTCCCGCGGTCGCCGGAAGAGGAGACGCGGCGCACGGACAAAAGCTGCTCGCGGAGCGTGGCTGCTACGGATGCCATCTCGTCGATCCGCGCGCGCAGCGGGACTTGACGGGGACGTACCGCCAGTTCGGCCCCAACCTGGCGGGCGAGGGTGCCAAGGCGTCGCGCGACTGGATCTACAACTGGATTCGGAATCCCAAGGAGTGGAATCCCGACACGAAGATGCCGAACCTCCGTCTGACGCACGAGGACGCGCTCGACATCGCGGAATACCTCTCGACGTTGAAGAGCCCGCCGGAATTCGAGACGGCGGCTCTGCCGCGGACGGACCCGAAGGTCCTCGACCAGATCGCGCTCTACTTCGAGATGGCCACGAAGACCTTCTTCGACGCACGCGCGGACCTCGACCGGATGGACCTCCACGCCAAGGAGGTCTATGCCGGTAGGAATCTCATCGCGCACTACGGCTGCTACGCGTGCCACGCGATTCCGGGATTCGAGGAGGCGAAGCCCATCGGGACCGAGCTGACGGAGGAGGGTTCCAAAGCCGTCCACCGGCTGGACTTCGGATTCATCCACCTCCCGCACACCCGCCAGGACTGGTTTCGCACGAAGCTGCACGCCCCCCGGATCTTCGACCGTGACCGCGCCCGCGGCTGGGAAGAGAAGCTCCGGATGCCGAACTTCCGTTTTACGGATCGGGAGCTCGACCAGGTCGTCACGGCGGTCCTGGGCTTCCAGCAGTTGAACGCGTCGCCGAGCGTGGTCAAGGAGCTTTCGCCGCAGGAGGCGGCGATCGAGCGGGGGCGCAGGATCGTCAAGAACCACAACTGCCAGGGCTGCCACGTGATTGAGGGCTTCGGGGGCTCCTTCCGGTCCGTCGTCGCCGACGTTTCCCTCGCGCCTCCGATCATTCAGGGAGAGGGCGCGAAGGTCCAGAGCGACTGGCTGTTCTCCTTCCTCCGAGCACCGAAGACCGGACAGATTCGTCCGTGGCTCGAGGTCCACATGCCGACCTTCGGCTTCACCGACGCCGAGCTCAACGATCTGACGCATTACTTCGCGTCGCTCGACCGCGCCGCCTACCCCTTTCTGGTGCAGGACTACGTCACGCCGCCCGAGAGGTGGGCCGCGGGCAAGAAGGTCTTCGAGCTGCTGAAGTGCGCGCAGTGTCATCCGCGCTCGCTCGAGGAGGCGAATCGGCCCGGGGTCGATCGCGCGAGCCTCGCTCCGAACCTCCAGATGGCCTCGGCCCGGCTCCGCCACGACTGGATCGCCGACTGGATCCGACGTCCGGACGAGTGGATGCCGGGCACGCGGATGCCGACGAACTTCCCGAAGGGCGACGACGGCCAGCGCCACTCGCCTCTGGCCGGGCTCCTCGATCAGCCGACGTTCGCGAAGGACCGCGCCGAGTTCGCGAGGCTCTTCGGGAGCGACGAGAACGCGAAGCGGTTCCTGAGCGACCCCGACGCCGTCACGAAGGCGTTGCGCGACTACGTCTGGTCGATCGGAGTCAACGGGGGGACGGCGCCGGCTCCGGCTCCCGCCTCTGCGCAGAGTTCGGACCTCAAGACGGCGAGTGGGTCCGGCGCCTCGCGTGCGGCGCCGGGCGGGGAGCAATAGAGGCAGGTGCCGATCGCAGACTGCCGGCCGACGATTGAGGGATCGGCAATCGACGATCGGAACACGTAAGTCGAGTCGTGTCCGACGTTCTTCTCTTCTACGCGAGCCTCGGCATGTCGGCCGCGGCGGTGCTGCTGTTTCTGTGGCTGATGCGAAAGCCTCGAGTTCCAGGTTCCAAGTCCGAGGTTCCAGGTCAGAAAACGAGTGTCGATCCGCGGCCTTAGTCCGAGACTTGGGGCCTGGAACCCGGGACTCGATTTTTACGATGCGATCAGCTGCTCGATGCGGTGACGAACGTCCGGGTCCGACCAGCTCACCGCACCCTGGACGCGAAAAAGGACGCGCCCCTTCTCGTTAACGATGTAGGTCTCGGGATATTGAGTCGTGCCGAACCGACGCGCCGTCGAGGCCTCGGGATCGCGATAGAACGGGAGCGCGGCGGGATTCTTCTTCAGGAAGTCGTCGATCTCCTTCCAGTCCTTGTTGACGGAGATCGCGTAGAGGCTGACGTCCGCGCGAGGGCGGTAACGGTCCCAGAATTGCGAGAGCGCCGGTAGCTCCTCCACGCAGGGCGGACACCAGGTTGCCCAGAAGTGAATGATCAGAAGGCGCCCTTTTTCTTTCGCGAGGTCGGTCTTGCGGCCGTTTCGGTCGAAGATCGGCAGCTCCGGCGCGGCCGAGAGAAATTGGAGAGAGCCGGACGGCGATCCGGGCGGAACGAGCGATCGGATCCAGACGGTGCCGACCGCCGCCAGCGCAACAGCGAAGACGATCGTGAGGATGGAACGGGTCTTCATGCCGCACCCGCCGCCATCCCGACGGCCGCGGTCCGCACGCTTCTGGGGATGGCCGGCTTGCGCACGCGGGCTCGACTCCGTCGGCGGCCCGTCGCGCAGGCGTCTCGGACCGGGCATTCGCCGCAGCGGCAGAGGGCCACGCGAGGATGGCAGATATCGAGGATCCCGATGCGGCACAGGGCATAGTCGAACCGGACCGGATCCACCGGATCGAAACGTGCGAGCCCCCGCGTGATCTCTCGCGCGGTCCGCCAGTCGGCCGAGCGCCGCCGCGTCAGGCCCAGCCGGACGGCGATGCGGTGGACGTGCGTGTCGGTGGGAACGATCAGGCGATCGGTCGGGATGCCGGTCCAGAGACCAAAATCGAGCGCGTCGCGCCGAACCATCCAGCGCAGGTACAGGTTCCAGCGCTTGCAGGCCGATCCGCGCGCCGGATCGGGGAAGAAGAAGCGGACGGGCGAGCCGCGCGGAACGCGCGCCCACGGGAGCGCGGGCCGGAAGTCGAACGTCTCGATCTTCGCCACGACCCGCGAGAGCAGCGGCCCGACGTCCTCGTCCTCGTCGCGCCGCTGCGACTCGAAGAACCGCCCGACGGTCCCCGCGTCGCGGCGCGCCCGCGCGATCACGAACAGCAGCGCGGCGGCGTCGCGGGCGCCGTGGAAACGGTGGCGAAATCCGCGCAGCGACTCCCGTCCGAAGCGACGGAAGTCGCCGATCGAGTCCAGCGCGCGCGCGGGGCTCTCCCCGAGCGCCGCCAGAATCCGAGCGACGCTCCCCTGGATCGTGGCGACCTGTCCGTACGCAAACGCGGAGGCGATCCAGCCCACGACCTCCCGGTCCTCCGGAGATGGGTAGCGGGCCGGAAAGAGTATTGGATCGGTCCCAGCGGTCTCGGGACCGTAGAGGCGGTAGAGGGACTCGAGGCGCGCACCGAGAAGCGGATGGAGCATTAGAAAAGAGATGTTACTGCCTCAGCGAGTGAATTGATGATTGAAGATTGATGATTGGAAACGATTAAGGTGGAGACTCGTTCTTTCTCACCTCAATCACCAAATCATCAATCATCAATCTTCAATGCTCGTACAATCGCCACGATGCCGCACAGCTCCCGCGAAAGGGCCATCCTCGTCGGGGTCTCTCCAAAGGGCTCCCCTCGCGCCGTGGCCGAAGATCACCTCGATGAGCTCCAACGCCTGCTCGACACCGCGGGAGGAGAGGCCGCCGCGAGGTTCGTGAAGGAACGCGCCGCACCCGATCCAGCGACGTTCATCGGAAAGGGGGCCGCGGCGGAGGTCGGCGAGGCCGCCCGACGCGAGGGAGCGCGGCTGGTCGTCTTCGACGACGAGTTATCCGCGCGTCAGGCGCGAAACCTGGAGGAGCAGTGGGGCGAAAAGGTTCGGGTCATCGACCGTCCCGGACTGATTCTCGACGTGTTCGCGCTGCACGCCCGGTCCCGGGAGGCGCGGACGCAGGTCGAGCTGGCCCAGCTTCAGTACCTCCTGCCCCGGCTCGCCGGCCGATACGCCCACCTCTCGCGGCTCGGCGGCGGAATCGGTGGTCGCGGCGCCGGCGAACAAAAGCTCGAGCTGGATCGGCGGCGGATCCGAGACCGAATCGCCCGACTGCGCCGCGACCTGGAAGGGATCGAGACCGCCCGGCTCGTGCGCCGCCGCGGCCGGCGTCGCCATCTCCAGGTCGCGATCGCCGGGTACACGAACGCGGGAAAGACGACGCTCTTCAACCGCCTGACACGGGACAACGCCTACGCGGCGGACCGGCTCTTCGCCACTCTCGATGCGCGTGCAGCGCGAGCGGCCTCCTCGAAGCTGTCCGATGTGATCTTCGTCGATACGGTCGGCCTCGTCCGAAAGCTGCCGGCCTCGCTCATCGCGTCGTTCCGCTCGACGCTGGCCGAGATCCGGGACGCGGATCTCGTGCTTCACGTCATCGACGCTTCGTCGCCCCGCGCGGAGGAGGAGGAACGCGTGGCGGTGGAGACGTTCGCGGAGATCGGCGTCTCCTCCGAACGCGTTCTCCCGGTCTGGAACAAGACCGATTTGACCGCGAACGCGGGTCGGCCGTCGGGCCTCGGGGTCTCCGCGGGAACCGGAGCCGGGATCGCGCGCCTGGAGTCCGAGGTGCTGCGCCGGCTTCATCCCCAGACGACCGAGTTCCAGGTGCGGATCCCCTACCTCAGCGCGCGAGCCATCGCGACGGCGCGATCTCGGTTTCGCGTTTTGGACGAACAGGATCGAGGGGACGCGCTGGTCATGCGCCTTTCCGGCGAGCGAAAGAATCTCCAGCCGTTGCTGAGATTCCTGGAACGGGAACGGGTGCGCGAGACCGCGTCGAAAAACTAAGGGGGGAACCGGCCGATTCCCCCCACTTCCGTCGTGCCGGAACTCCCACGCCGGCACTCTTCTTGAGATACGGCTATTCCAAAACTCGTACCAGAGAGTCGGTCCGACGGAAGCCACTGAAGGCCGGAGACTTGTCTTATGGCGGGGCATCTGCGACGTCAAAGTCGGACACGATTTTTCGTGAAAACTGCCAAAATTTGTCGGGCCGTGGAGCTTCGACCGAGGCGCCCGGCGGGCTCGCGTCGGATTTCTCCGGGGAGGTGGATAGAATCCGCGCGCCTTCGGAGGCCGTGCCGTCCGTGCGTTTTCCTCTCCAGCGAATGCTCTTCGCCGTCCTGTGCGCCGCGGCGCTTGCGCCCGGATGCGGGTCGAAATCCTCGCGCCGATCGCATACCGTCGCGCCCGCGACTCCCGCTCCCGCTCCTCCGACGCCGGACACGACGCCGATCGAGGCACTCCGCACGCCGGCAGGGCTCGCTCTGCGCATCGACGTCTCGACCACGCCCACGCCCGGCTCGGCCCTCACGCCAACGCCTCCTGCGCTCAAATCGGTTCTGGATTCCCGCCGTGGGAAGGCGCACGATCGCTCCATTGGAACGCTCTGACGAAGAGCGGGTCGCGGACCGGGCCGATCGTCGGCGAGGAGATCCGCGGCCCGAGCGGACGTGCCCCAACTGCGGTGCGACGCTGTTCGAGGAGAAGTGCGAGCTGCGATGCCCAAACCGGGCGTGCGGTTACTTCGCGAGCTGCTCCGACTTCTACTGAAAACGGAGCGCCGGCTTCCCGTCGAGCACTTCCCGGATCCTCTGGATCAAGACGTCCGGCGTGAAGGGCTTCTGGAGAAAGTTCGTTCCCGGTTCGAGCGCGCCTTCCCCGCCGACGGATCCGTTGGCGTAGCCCGAGACGAAGAGCACTTTCGTATCAGGCCACCGCGCGAGCACGCGCCGGGCGAGATCCCGGCCCGATCCCTTCGTCATCACGATATCGGCGATGAGCAGGCGCACGGAGCCCGAGGAGAGCTCCGCCAAGGCGTAGGCCTCTTCCGCGCTGCCCGCGTCCAGGACGGTGTAGCCCTGCCCCTCCAGAATTCGCCGGGCGAGACGGCGGAGCGGTTCTTCGTCCTCGGCGATGAGGATCGTTTCGGAGCCTCCCGGAAACGTCTCAGAGGGCGGGGGAGCGCAGGGGCGAGGCAATTGGATCGACGGGTCGAGCCGGGGAAGATAGATCTCGAACAGCGTGCCGTCGTCCGGGGCGCTCTTCACGAAGATGAAGCCCCCGCTCTGTTTCACGATCCCGTATACCGTCGATAGGCCCAGCCCCGTTCCCTTACCCATCTCCTTGGTGGTGAAGAACGGCTCGAAGATCCGGCTCTGCGTCGCCGCGTCCATGCCGACCCCGTCGTCCGATACCGACAGGACGGCGTACTCACCGGAGGGCAGGGTGAAGTGAAGTCCCGCGATCGGTTCCGATAGCGCCACGTTGCGAGTGGAGAGTGTGATCTGCCCGCCTCGTGGCATCGCGTCGCGGCTGTTGATCGCGAGATTCAAAAGGACCTGCTCGATCTGGATCGGGTCGGCTCGCACGGTGCCGAGATCCGGATCGAGATCGGAGACCAAGTCGATGTCTTCGCCGATGAGGCGGCGGAGCAGCTTCATCGCGTCGCCGACGGTCTCGTTCAAGCTCAGCACCCGCGGAGCGATGACCTGTTTCCGGCTGAACGCCAGCAGCTGGTGCGTGAGCGATGCGGCCCGCTCGCTCGCCTTCTTGATCTCGGCGACCTCGTCGTGGAGCGTCCCGTCCGCGGGGTGCGCCCGGAGAATCAGCTCGCTGTATCCGAGGATCGTCGTCAGCAGGTTGTTGAAGTCGTGGGCGATTCCGCCCGCCATCCGGCCGATCGCTTCCATCTTCTGCGACTGGAGCAGCTGCTCCTCGAGCCGTTTCTGCTCCGTTACGTCGGAGCTCAAGGCCAGGATGCAAGCTTCACCGTCGACGTCGATGCGCTCCGCGGCGATGACGACCTCACGGACCTCTCCCGTCTTGGTCCGAAAGCGCGTCGCGAACCCCCTCAAAGACTCCTGGTTCTCCAGGCTCGCGGCGAGGCGCGGACGGTCGGCGGGGTCGACCCACAGGCCGATCTGGAGCGACGTCCGACCAATCACGTCCTGCCGGCCGTAACCCAGGAGGCGGACGAAGGCGTCGTTCACGTCCACGTACCGCCCGTCCGTCAGCCGGCTGATGGACACGGCCGCCGGGCTGGCTCGAAAGGCTTTCGCGAACCGCTCTTCGGAATGGCGAAGGACCTCCTGGCTCCGCCGCCACTCGGTGATGTCGGTGGCGACACCGAGGACCTGATGCACCCGGCCGTCTTCGGCGATCACAGGCCGCTTGACGGTCTGGAGCCACCGCACGCTCCCCGTGGAATCGGTGACCCGTTCCTCCGGAATGATCATCTCCTGTCGGCTGTCGATGACCGCGAGGTCGGCCCGTCGAAAGAACTCGACCTCCGCCGGGTTCGGGTTGAAGTCCGCGTCGGTCTTTCCGATCAACCCTTCCGGCGTCGTGCCGTAGACGGCTGCGACGGCCTCGTTGACCAGCGTGAAGCGGCCATCGCGATCCTTCGCGAAGATCAGATGCGGGTTGATGTCGATCACCTGCCGCAGGAACGCGCGCTCCCGTTGCAACGCGTCTCCCACACGCCGGGTCACCGTCACGTCTCGAAAGCTCCAGACGCGCCCGACCGGTCTGCCCTCGATCGACTGCGGACGCGAGTAGCGCTCGAAGCTGCGGCCGTCCTTGAATTCGAGAACGTCGAAGCTCTCGGCGTCGGGCGTCGCATAGAGCTCTCGGAGCTTGCGCAGAAACTGTTCGGGCGAGACCAGCTGGTCCAGCACGAACGCGATCGCGCGATCGTCGTCGCGCGAGGCGAGCACGTCCTCCGGAATCCGCCACATGACGGCGAACTGCCGGTTGTAGGTCGAGATTCGGCCGTCGAGGTCCACGACGAGGAGCCCGTCGGCCGTGGACTCGAGCGTCGCGCGGAGCAGAGAGATCAGCTGCTTGAGGTCGTCCTCGGGCGAAACCGGACGCGGACGCGCTCCGCTCACCGAGGCTCCTTCGAGCGGACGTTCGGCGCTCCCGAGGGGAGCGGAGAGTAGTCGTCCGCGGATGCCAGAGGTGCGTTGAGCTCGTCGAGAATGTCGCGGACCTTGCGCGACAGCGCCTCGGGCGTGAACGGCTTCTGAAGGAAGGAGACGCCGCTGTCGAGGATGCCCTCGGACGCCATCGCGGCGTCGGTGTAGCCGGACACGTAGAGAACCCGGACGTCGGGTCGCCGCTCGAGGAGACGGCGCGCGAGCTGCGGCCCCGAGGCTCCCGGCATCACGACATCGGTCAGCAGGAGGTCGATGTGTCCGTCGTGCTCCGCGGCCAGATCGATCGCCTCCTCGGCGCTTCCGGCGGGGATCACGGTGTATCCGCCGCCGACGAGGCATCGGCGGGTCAGGTCCCGCACGGCGTCCTCGTCCTCGACGAGGAGGATCGTTTCGGAGCCCGACGTGGCTCCCGCCGCCGAGGTGATCGCGGCCGGCGCGTCTTGCTCGGGGACGGACACGGCCACCCGGGGGAAGTACACGGTGAACGTCGCGCCGAGACCGGGCGCACTCTGGACCGCGACGTGCCCCCCGCTCTGACTCACGATGCCGTAGACCGTCGCCAGGCCCAGGCCGGTCCCGTGGGGTTTCTCCTTCGTCGAGAAGAACGGCTCGAAGATCCTCTTCTGTGTTTCCGGATCCATTCCGATGCCCGTATCGGCAACGCAAACGGCGACGTAGTGGCCCGGAGCGGGCCCGGCGTGATCCCGAGAAGACGCTTCGCGATCCGAGTTTTCCGTACGGATCGTGAGCGTTCCGCCCTCGGGCATCGCATCGCGGGCGTTGAGGACGAGGTTGATGAGGACCTGCTCGACCTGTCCCGGGTCGGCCCGGATGCTGCCGAGCGCCGAATCGAGCTGCGTGACGAGCGAGATTCTCTCTCCGAGGAGACGGGAGAGCATGCGCGAGGACTCTTCGATCAGGGCGTTCAGGTCGAGACCCTTCGTTTCGAAGACCTGTTTCCGGCTGAAGGCGAGCAGCTGACGCGTCAGGTGTGCCGCCCGCTCTCCGGCCTTCTGGATCTCCTGGATCTCGCTGCGGATCGGATGGTCGGGGGGCAGCTGGCGCAGGGCCATTTCGCTGTAACCCAGTACGCTCGTGAGGAGATTGTTGAAGTCGTGGGCAACCCCGCCGGCCAGCTGTCCGATCGCCTCCATTTTTTGAGACTGCTGCAGCTGCTCTTCGAGCAGCCTGCGCTCGGTGATCTCGGTCAGCGTCCCCTCGATGATGATCTCGCCGGCCGCCTCATCCGCCAACAGCGAGGCGTTCTCGAGAGTCCAGATCGTGTGTCCTCTCTTGTGCTGTCCGCACATTTCGAAGTTCGTCAGGTTCCGGGCCTGAAAAAGCGCGTCCAGAAATTCCTTTCGCTGACCTTCGGCCGGATAGAGCATGCGAATGTCGCGGCCGATGAGCTCGTCTCGAGACGCGTACCCGAACGTGCGCGCCAGCGCGTCGTTGCATTCGAGGATCCGCCCGTCGATCGTCGTGCGGTAGACGCCCGCGAGGTTTCTCTCGAAGAGGAGTCGGTATCGCTCCTCGGATTCTCGAATCGCGTCCTGTGAACGCTTGCGCTCGAGGGCGACGGCGATCTGCTGCGAGACGAACGTCAGGACTTCCTTCTCGGCGGCGCCGTAGCGGAAGCGCGGGTCGTAGCTCTGGACCACGAGCACCCCGAAGACCTCTCCTCCGCGGGTCAGGGGCACGCCCAGCCAGTCGACGGACCAGGTGCCGACGAGCTCGACGTCGCCTCGCTCGACCATGGAGTGAAAGTTCTCCTCGGCGGCGAGGAGAGGCTGGCCCGTCCTGAGCACGTACTCCGTCAGCCCCTTTCCGAGCTTCTTCGGAAGAGGCGGCGCGTCCGCCTCGTCCACGAAATACGGGAAGGAGACCCTCTCGGAGGAGGGGTCGTAGATCGCGAGATAGAAGTTCTTGGCGTACATCAGCTCACCGACGATTCCGTGGATCGCGGCGTAGAACTCGTCCATGTCCTCGGCCGAGCTCGCTGTGGCGGCGATACGGTAGAGTGCGGACTGCAGTTTCTCGGCGCGCTTGCGCTCGGAGATGTCGGTGACGCTTCCGCGGACGAGCCTGCGATCGGCCGCGGGAAGCCTGACGAGGCGCACCTCACACGGGACCTCCTGGCCGTCGGCCCGGCGATGCGTCCACTCGAAGACCGGGGTCCCGCCCTGCAGCGCCTCCTCGATCTTTTCCCGGGCGGCCTCCTCCGACAGCCGGCCGTCGGGCTGGCGCAGCGGCGACATCGCGGCCGGTCCGCTGTTGTAGAGGCCGTCGCGCGACAGCCCGTAGAGCCGCACCGCGTTCTCGTTGACGTCCACGAAGCGGCCGGTGTCCACGTCGAGCACGACGACGGCCTCCGGAGCCTGCTCCACCTGCGTCCGGTAGCGCGCCTCGCTCTCCTTTAGCGCCTCCTCGGCCCTCCGGCGGTCCGTGATGTCGATCGCCGAGCCGATGTAACCCTCGAAGATGCCTTCCGCCGTGAAGCGGGGCACGCCGGTGTCCAATATCCAGCGGTACTCGCCGTCGTGCCGGCGCAAGCGGTACTCGATCTGGTAGGGCTCATGAGTCGTCGTTTCGAATTCATCGAACGTCTTAACGCGCCCGTGGTCATCGGGATGAACGCCCTCCATCCAGCCGGTTCCAATCTGCTGGTCGAGCGGCCTTCCTGTGAAGTCGAGCCACGGCTTGTTGAAATACGTGCAGAGGGCATCGGCGCCGGAAATCCAGATGAGCACCGGCGCCGCGTCGGCCATGAGCCGGAAGCGCTGCTCGCTTTCTCGCAGTGCCTGCTCCGCGCGCCGTCTCTCCGTTATGTCGAGCGCGGATCCGATGAAGCCCTCGAACTCTCCGGACGGCGTGAACCGGGGCATGGCGGTCTCGAGGATCCAGCGATATTGCCCGTCGGCACGGCGCAATCGGTACTCCGTCTGGTAGGTGTCTTGCGCCGCGAAGGCGGCTTCGTAGGTCGCCGTGAAAGCAGGCAGGTCGTCGACGTGAATGCTTTCTCGCGAGCCGCGCCCCATCTCCTGCTCGAGCGTCCGGCCCGTGAAATCGAGCCACGGTTTGTTGAAATAAGTGCAGAGCCCCTCGGCGTCGTCGATCCAGATCATGACCGGGGCGGCGTCCGCCATGATGCGGAAGCGTTCTTCGCTCGCTCGCAACGCCTGCTCCGCCCGGCGGCGCTCCGTCACGTCGCGGATGATGCCGATGACGCCCACGATCGCTCCGGCCGCGTTGCGGTGGGGACCGTAGGTGGCCGTCACCCAGCCCGACCGTCCGACGACCGTGAGCGGTACGTCGTCCGAGGAGACCGTCTCGCCGGCGAGCGCCCGTTCGAGCAGCG